>ERZ1027269.3-NODE-3-length-106008-cov-34.967939_pt1 | contig 106008 bp, 123 predicted proteins | sample MGYA00519471_ERZ1027269 | MGnify/ENA primary metagenome ERZ1027269 (study PRJEB26926, sample SAMN06164687) | human gut metagenome | biome: ENVO:00009003; feature: ENVO:2100002; material: ENVO:00002003 | host: Homo sapiens | place: USA | collected 2012 ...
AAGGACATAAGCAGTTGCGTATCTCATAACATAATCTTATCTTTGCAATGTGAGAAAGAGATAAACGAAAAGTCAAACAAATAAAAGATAAGAAAATGGAAAACGATGTTAAGGTTCTCAAAGAGTTATACAAGTTCATTTGTGTTAGTGAAGGTATCAAGGAAATTGCATTGAAGTTCTGTAAAGTTGGAAGGGGTGGCGCTTGTTGTTCATATGTGGCTAACAAACCGAAATCAATCTCCATTGACTTGAATAGAATTAATGTCGGTTCTGCCTATGCTTTGTGTCACGAAGTAGCACATCAGATATGTATTGCTAATGAAGGTAACGCAACGCATAATGCAAAGTTCAAAAAGATGGAAAAGGAATTGGTTAAGAAGTATGCCAATTGCGCTATTGCAAGAAACTTGATTTGGTAACAAAAGGAGGACAAGGTTATGATTACTGATAGAAAGAAAGCTTCGGCATGTTTGAGATACAATGTTAGCAACAATTCCGGTTCAATCAATAAGGAATTCGGTAAGGACCAGCAAGCGGCATACGATTTTGCAAACCAAATGAATGAAACAGCAATAATCAGAGGATTTATGTTTGTAAAGCAAAAAGGGCAATGGATAAGAAATACCATTTTTATAGACCACATTTTTAGATAAAGGAGGACAAGGTTATGAAAAAGGATTTTATAAGGACAGCTTTAGGATATAGATGTTTTCTAATTATTGAGGAAATTGAAGTGACAGACCCTAAAGATAGGAAAGAGTGTAAGATGTTCGAGGAATTGAACAATTATACAACTATTAAGAAAATTGCGTTGAAGTATACCGACAACAAGCTGTTCCACGAGATAACAAACCGACTAATCGAACTTGACAAGGTGGATTTGACAGAAGAAGAACATGCAGAAAGACAGGCGTTAATTACATTGTCTCAATATTTTAGAGTGAAGTTTTGATTTAGCCGATTAATGATGTATATTTGTAACGGTAATTATATACCATTTTGGTATTAATTTTTAAACTAAAACATTTGTTTTTTACTTTAAATAACTATATTTGCATTATGATAAAAGCTTATAAATATAAACTGAAACCGAATGAGAACCAGAAGATTTTCTTTGAGAAGTCTTTCGGGTGTACCCGGTTTGTTTATAATTGGGCTTTATCAAAAAGAATTGAAGCGTACCAGCAGGAAAAGAAACGATTGTCTTGTGTTGATTTATGTAAGATGCTAACCAGCCTCAAAAAAGAAGAAGATAAAATTTGGCTGAACGAAGTTTCAACCGAATGCTTGCAACAGTCTATCCGAAACATGGACAGTGCTTTTACGAGGTTTTTTTGTGAAAAGAAAGGGTTTCCGAAATTCAAGTCAAAGAAAGACAATTGGAAATCTTACAAAGCAATAAACAGTGTTAAGGTAGATTTTAATTCAAATAAAATTCAGCTTCCTAAAATCGGCTGGGTATCATTCTACAAAAACCGGACTTTTGAGGGAAAGATAGGAACCGTAACAGTAACCAAGACAGCAACCAGGAAATATTATGTTTCCGTTCTTGTTGACGACGGGAAAGAGCCTCCTAAAAAACCGGATATAAAGTACAATACAACTGTTGGTATTGATGTCGGGATAAAGGATTTTGCCGTTCTTTCAAACGGACAAGTCTACGAGAATCCGAAATACCTTGAAAGAGCCGAACAAAGATTGAAAGTATTGCAAAGAAGGTATTCAAGAAAGCAAAAAGGAAGCAATAGAAGAGAAAATGCAAGAATAAGGCTTGCAAAGGCTTATGAGAAAGTAACAAATTGCCGTAAAAATTTCATACATCAAGTCACGTCAAGGATTGTCCGTGAAAACCAAACGATAATCATTGAGGACTTGAATGTAAACGGAATGTTGAAAAATCATAACCTTGCAAAGCACATATCATCTGCAAGTTGGAATGAATTTTTCAGACAATTGCAGTACAAGTGCGAATGGAACGGAAGAAACCTTATAAAAATTGGAAGGTTTGAACCAAGTTCTAAAATGTGCACTTGTGGATATGTGAACCATGAACTGAAATTGTCGCAGCGAGAATGGACGTGTCCTAATTGTAATCAATTGAACGACAGAGATTTGTTAGCAGCGATAAATATAAAGAGGTTTGGACTTCAAAGCCAGAACCTCATAGGAGAGTTACCCGTGGTAGATGGGATTATGGACGTGGAGTGGTCGGCAGTAGCCGGGACGGTGAAGCGTCAATATGTATTACCTATGTATTAATTTAAAGTAATATATAAATACTTTTGTAACGTATATAATATTTTGTGATTATGGAAGATAAAATTATTAAAATCAAAGGACATGAATATAAGATGTCCTTCCCTACAGTAGGACAATATTACGAGATTGAAACGCAGAAGCAGTTTTTAGGTCGTGGATATTACAATACCTTGCTGGGTAACAGAACGCAGGCTGCGGCTGATGCTTTGGATATGATAGATATTGAAGCGACGCTTACAGTGATGTTGCCGGACTTGCTGGCAGATATGAAGGTAACTTCTTTCAAACAGCTTGGTATCAAGGACTACGTGGAGGTAAGGGATATTTACAATAAGGAGGTTTTGCCTTTTATTAAGGAAGTTGAAAAAATGATGAACCCCAACCGATAAAAAGGATTCAAGCGAGAATCACTATAGTTTGAATGTTTAGTTATTCAGAGGAGTGTGGGGGTATAGTCTGTTATGGGTTATACCCCCACTTTTGATTGATTTTGTATGATGGAGCGAGATAAAAAGGAAGATTTCAGAACGTTTGTAGTCAGATGGAATAACAAGTTTCCGCTTGACAGATGGTATAGAAAGAAACATAACATTGCTTTCATGTCCGAGGAACACAAGAAATGTTCTTTTTTTCAACAACTTTTCGAGTTCGAGGAAGACCGGATGTTCAAGCAGGCTTTGGAGGACGAGGAAAAGAAAGTTGAATACGTTCCGAATATCGGTGAATGGCTGAAAGATTCCTATGACGAAATGGTGGACCAGGAAACCGATACCAAGGAGATAACGCAAAGTCAGATTGAAGCCTTCCGCGAAGAAATGGCGCGGATGGCCGAATACGAGGAAAGCCAAAAGGATAAGGAATAATGGCAGAGGATAAGAGGATTAGGATAGCGGCCGATACCGCACCGCTAAGACAGTTGAGAGAAGAAGCGGTTTCTTTGTACCGCGAGATAAATCAGACTTCCATGCAGAGCGCACAGGAAGCCGAGAAAAGCATTTCACAGCTACGGGAACAACTTGCATTGATGGAGGACCGTAACGAGCTGGAAAGGCTGTTGCTTGACCTTAAAAGACAGTCTGCCGCCATTGATGCAACCACAATGCAAAAACCGTCTCCTATGCCGGAAAGACCGATAAGGAGACAGCCGCCTACAGAAGAACTTCCAAGACCGGAACAGCCTATCATAGACCCCGAAACCGGGTCTATTACATGGGACGTATCGCCAAGAAGAAAAGAGGAAACCGTACAGCCGGAACCAAGACGGAAAGGGCAAAGACCGGAAATGGAAACGGATGTAGAAGAACCTTTGCCTATAGAAGAACCGGAAGAAAGACCAGCGCCCAGAAGAAGGAGAAGAAAAGTCCAGGAACCCATACCGGACGTGGAACCTATCATAGATGAGGAAACTGGTTCTATGACCTGGGATTTGACACGGAAACCGCAAAGGGAAAGAGTTACCCCTATAGAAAGAGGTGTAGAAAGAGAAGAACCGACAACAAAGGAAACGCAGAAGGAAATATTAAGGGAGATAAACAGACACGTCGAAAACATAGACGAATCCGTTACGAACGTTGATAATTCCAAGAATTTCCAGGATAACAGCGAAAACAGAACGGACAATTCACGGCATACGGAGAATATAACCGAAAATGTCGTGAATATTGAAAAGAATACCCAGACAATAACGGAAAACACAACCGCTATAAAGGAAAAGGGTAATTTAAATGCCGTTTCCGAACAGTCAAACAGACCTCTATTAAGGGAAGACGACAGAATACAGAGAAGACCGGAAATAACGGATAACGGACAGACGGAAATCAAGTTTTCTGACGAGGGGATAATACGCGCCATTACAAGACTGGGAGCGGTAACGGATAATATAGGACGTGATGTCATTTCTGCTTTGAGAGGACTTGAAAAAGGGGTATCTGAGGAAAACCAAAAAACCAGTATTACCCGTTACTTGGAAACTATTGCAAATTCTGTATCTGTTATAGAGGACAGTGCAGAAAACATATTAGAAGAAATGCAGAAAGCCTCTTCCGGTTCGGGTTTCGGAGGTGGAACGGGAACACCTGGGGGGATTGTACCACCTACCGGAAGTACAGGTGGAATAGGAGGAGGACTAAATATATTCGGAGGAGGATTAAAAGGAATATTGGGCGGCCTGGGAGGTTTAGCGGCATTCAATACCGCCAAAAACGTATTGTCCGAGAGATATTTCAGAAACCAGGAATTCGAGGCAAGGTCGCAATACCAGGGAACCGTGGAGACTGCCGCAAATTATACACGTTTGCAGGCTGCGAACCAGGCAGACGCTTATAGATGGATTCCCTTAATTGGTGATGTTATTGCCAGAAGTATAGAGCAGCCAGCACAACTTGCAGCAGAAAAGATGATGGCAACTTTCGGGAAATACGCGGAAGGAGAAAGGCGTGTTATCCCATATGCACAGGTTATGGGTGTATCAGCCGGGGAAGCTTTCAGACAAGCCGGAAGGGAAGGAAGTTATGCAGCAGAATCACTTGGTATGGATTACGCTTCATACCTTGGAAGACGTGCCGAATTGATACGTGCAGGAGGAGGACGTTTTGTCGGCGGTAATGAATACGACCCGTATGCAGTAAGGGAAACACAGTCTGTCATGGCTGCTGAAAGACTGTTTGGATTGTCACCTAATGCAATCAATCGTTTGCAGGGTGCAATGAGGTTCGGAGACCAGGATTCGGGCACCGGGGCTTCTGCGATTATCAGAGAGTTCGAGCAGGCAATGAAAAATTTAGGCATTCCGTTTGAACAGATAGCCTCTACAATGGAAGAAAGTTTAGATACTTTCATTACACAGTCGGACCAGATTCTTTCCAAACGTGGTGATTTTGATGCAAGACAGCTTGCAGCGATGTTTAGCGGAATACGCCAGGCAACCGGATTGCAGGGAAGACAGCTTGAAAGGGTACAGCAAGCATTTACCGGACAAGGAATGTCAAAAGACGAGGTGACGAATGCAATGCTTGTACGGTCTATCCAAGAAGTTATGCCAGACAAAACATCCTATTCGGAAATTCAAGAAGAATTGGAAAAGATACGTGCAGGGGCAGCAAACCCCGAAGTTATGGAAAACTTTTTGAATAGGGTTGTAGAACGTACTGGGGGAGGTTCTGAACAGTTACGTTTGGCAATGTCCGAAATATTCCCTAATTTGTCTTGGAATGACATCAATTCCACGATACAAAAGGATAGTGACCCATCTAAGCTTGTGAGCAATCTGTTTGACTTGTATAAACAAGCAAGCCAAAGGATTAGGGAAACTCCTACAGAAGCTTATGATAGGGACGCAGCACGAAGGACTGTAGGCACAGGGGAAACTATTTTGGCAAGTGATATGAACCGCCAGATGTCGGAAGGAGCCAATATTTTAGGGGAGATTAGAGATTTGGTGAGAGAAATAAACGACAGAGGTAAAAAGGTTGCTGATATGGAGTTGGAGGTTCCGAAAGAGAAGATAATTCAGCAATCTGCCACAGGAGGAAGCGGTTTAGTCAATATGAGTACAGTAAGCGGAGGAGTGGATGCCGGACGAGCTATTTCTCAATGGTTTAAACGCGCTTTAGACGAGTGGGCAAGAGAAAGAGTTAACGGTGTGTCGGAAGCAAATAAAGTGATACAGCAAGAACGATGAAAGTAAATATATTTAACATACAGAGCTATAAGTACAATGTAGAACCCCAAACGTTTATAGACGATTGGCAAAAGGGATTGGGACCAGATACACCGGAAGCAAAGAAATTATCGGTTCCGGAATTTATGGACGTGGTAAACGAGATTTCCAAAATTTCAAACCTGGATGCTATCTGGGCTACATACGACGATTGGGAGAAAGAGAAGTACAAGAACGAGTATTCAAACAAGAATTTGCCGTATATCAAGCCGAATACCCCTCTTTCTTTTCCTATAAAGGATTCTCCTTTGCTCATTCAAAAAGCGTCAAAGAGCGACATGTTCATGAAGCAGCGCGATTTTTCGGCTTATTGGTCTGAAAATTTGACAAAACTTCTACAGGATAAGGAAGGATATGTAGCGGACAATGTGGTTGCACTGGATGAAGAAATGTCAGTAAGGACAAAAGTACAGCCTATAAACATTAAGGTGTGGATATACTGCAAGGCTATAAACAAGGTTGTAGATGTAAGCCAGTTCGTCAATACATGTTCTACTGACAAGGGATTCAAGAACGGTACGTTTTCAATCAACATAACTCCCTTCAAGGACGCTAATATGTCGAATGTGTATGGTGCAGGATATTATGATATATTCCCGGTTGTAACTCCTAAAGGATATGACTATAAATCCTATCTCGAAAAGGTGGTACAGATAAACGATATAGTGTTTATCCGGTTTGAGCGGTTGAGACTGGAAGGAAGTTCGGACAGCGAAAATGCCAATGATTTGTTTGTACCGTTGAACAAGCTTGCCAATAATGGTCCGGACTATAATGTTTGGGACATGATAGGTTTTGTGGACAGTGTAATGGAAACCTATTCTTCGGAAGACAATTCAAAGAGTACCGTCATAAGCGGACGCGATATTGCAAAAATGTTTGTGGAGGACGGAAGTTATTTCATACCTTTGGAAAATGTCAATGATACTGTACAGAACTGGTTATTAAGAAAAACAGGTGGTGTATGGAATGGACGTAATGTGTTCGGTGGTGAGTATCAATTTGTGTGGAATTTGGGGTATAAAACGATAAATGAATGTATTTGGTTTATTATTAATATAATGTCTTCTATCGGATTGTGTAGTGATGAAGTTTTTTCTTCATGGGGCGACAAGCGGATAACGGCATATAGCATTCCGGGGCAGCAGGACTTGAAGGTAAGAGGTATTTGGCAGATTGTCAAACTGCAAGTGTCTGGGGATATAATGGAAAGGATTGTGACAGATACGGGGCTGGGGAACCCGAACGGAACACTGATGCAGTACATGGAACGTATTTGTCAATATCCTTTGACAGAATTTTTCTTTGACACCTATATAAACACGATTGATGTCATTGTAAGACAGCCACCGTTTACGGAGAAGGCAATAAAAGACGCTTTCAAGTCGGAAAACTATATTACGATAACACCGGATAATGTAATATCATATAATTTGAGCTACGACCCACGGGTTTACACCTGGTTCCAGTTACACGCGCAGAATGCGCAGGTGGGCGGACGTGATAAACCGGGGTTGGCTTTTGTCCCTATTGTGTATTTGGAAGAATATGTGGAACGATGGGGTAACAGGAAAATGGATTTCGTGGACATGTACTGTATTCGCATGATACAGAACGGAGCGGAAAACCAGAAGATATTTTCTACCTACCAGGCAACAATGCTGAATGACTTGATTTATCTTGTCGAAAGCAACATGTATGTACCTTTTACCCGGTGCGGAACGATAGAGATAAACGGGGACAGACGCATAAAGGTGGGAACTTTCGTGCTGAACCAAAGTACGAACGAGTTTTTCTATGTGACGAACGTAACCAACACTATATCATTTAACCGTGACGGGGTAGACAGGCGTACCGTTTTACAAGTGGAAAGAGGATTCTATGTACCCATACTTAAAGGAAATCTGATGGAAGCGGTAAAAAGAAACGACAATTCGGTTTCTGAAAAATCAGCGTCCGGATTTACACCCGATTACTTTAAGTTGGTGGATTTAAGCGGTTTGAGGCAGAAGGCGAAGGAGGCGGAAAGCGGACAGATAACCTCCTACGACAACCCGGCTGTTGACAAGCAGCAGTTTGATTATTTTTTGAACAGGAAATTTTTTGGAGGACTTGAGTAATGGCAGGAGGAGCACCAAGAATAAGCAGTAACAATTTGCCGCCTATAATGAAGGGGTATATAATGATACCTACGGATGTAGGTAGGGAAGCGTATATAGATACGGTATTCAGAACGAATATAGTTGCCGTGATGATGGAAGGCGGTATATTCCGTAATGATGCACGTATTACCAACGAGGCTATCAATAACATATGGTTTCCCGAAAAACCGGGTGAGAAGGGATGCCAGGTAATGATAGCGAGCAGCGATTTTCTTAACCAGCCTACAGTCATAGGCACCTTTATAGGGAATGATGAGGTTCCGGCATGGAGCGAGGATGTTATACGGATGAAAAAACAGGTGGAAGGAGTAACTATGTCTATGACGATAGACCCACGCAACCAGGAATGGAACATGAACCTTACCTCTATAGAGAAGCCCGTAAATTTCAACGTTACATTAGGAGGTAACGAAAAACATAAGATAAGATTGCAGAGTTCTGGAGAAGCCGAGATAGTGGCTTCCAAGAAGGTGAAGGTAACCGGATATAACGAAGTCATTGCGGAAGTCGTTAACGTGGTCGAGGACGTGAAAGAAAAGGATAAGGAGATAAGGCGTTTCACTATGAACATGGAGGGAGCCAATTTTACGTGGAAGACCCAGGACAAGACAACCGTAATAAAGGCCGACCCCAACACTGTAGACGTTAATTTCCACGACGGGAAAAGCCATATGACTATAGACGATAACGGTGTGGTATTGGGTTATGACAACGATACGGAAATGATTCAGTTAACGCAGAACCTAATAAAGCTTATGACCGGACAGAAGGTCAACATAAACAATGCGAAGGAACCTCTAACATTGGCGAACACTTTGATACAGCTATTGAATAATGTGGAGAACCAGATAATGACGCTAAAGAACGCATGGCAAACAGCGCTTGCAGGTTCAGCAGCGATGGACGGGGGTAAAGCCGGATTCGGTGCCGGGGTCGGTGCGGTAGCGGCAGTTAACCCATTGCAGTTTGATGGAATAAAAAGCACGGTAACTTTTTCGGATTGATATTTATTTTGTATTTTTGAAGAAATAATTGATACAATGGCAAATGTCGCACAATCAGCAATACAAAAAGCAGGGTCTTTGATAGAGACGGCTGGAAGAGCTATATTAGCATCTCAATTTCCGAACGATTTTGAGGTGTATCTTTGTACGCTTGAACTGGCAGATTCAAAGAACAATACGATAGATTTTTTCACATTCCCTATTACCCCGAATGCGATAAGCAAGACGGAAGCGAAGAGGGAAAATATAAGGAACACGGCAGGAGGAGTAACGGTATTGTCTTCTCCTACTTTTGTACCACAAGACATTACGATAAGAGGCGATTTCGGACGAACATTTAAATTGCTGTTGTCGCTTGGTGGCGGTGCGTCAAGTCTGGCAGGAGCGGCCTATAGTTTATCAGCCGGGAAATGGAGTTTGAGCGATATTTCGGGGAAAAATACGAACTCCTTAAAGTCGGCTTCGTTCGACCCCTCTGTCAAGAACGGATATGGATGTACGAAAATATTACAAGCTATCATATCAAAAAGTAATGGTGTGGATAAGGACGGTTTGCCATTCCGTCTTTACTTCTATAATATGGCTTTGGGTGAGAGTTATTTGGTTGTTGTGCCTCCTACCGGGCTTGTACTGAACCAAAGTTTACAGCGCAACATGATATGGGAATATTCGCTTACAATGACAGCGATAGCCCCTATAGAAGCGGTGGCAGGAGAACAGAAAGCGAAAACGGCACTCACTAAAATTTGTACGGCTGCTGCAATACAGAAAGGCGTGAATGATTTGGCAGCTTCACTTGCAGCTTTGTTATAATAAGGGAGGGTAAACGATGGATGCAGTGATGGAAACGGCATATGCCAAATTCAAGAATATTACCGGATATGACATAAAACAGTTCTTCCAAAATTATGTTGATTTTTGTAACAATTACTATGCTTACATAGTGGATTATTACCAAGGAGGAGAATTGAATGCAGAATCATTCTATCAGTTGGATAAGATGATAGCACAAATTAATATTGTGGAACCCATGTTCCAGCTTCATGAAAACAAGTTGGACGATATTTCCATGTGGGAAATATTAGACAACTTTTCGGAAGTGGAAACAAAGATATTGACAATAAAAAATTCTGACAGGTGGTTAAGAAGTGCAACGCTTGGAAGACAGAACACCCTACAACTTGACAAGCAGTTAAGGACAGGCGAGACGTTCGAGAATGTAGCGGAAGAAATTGCAATGACAGACCCGGAAGACGATTGGACTTCTATAACTACACCACAATATATCATAGAAGAAGATTATGAAGCAGGACAGGGAAGCAATACATTTGCCGTGAACCTTCGGAATGTCGGTGTGAATTATGTGGATAATGTGGTAGATACATTGGTAGGTGAGAATGTGTTAGGCAAAGACATAGATACCGAATTCGAGTTTAAGAATGACGATTTGAAGGTGAAGAAATTCGGTAGTTCTATGGACCAGGCGTTAAAAATCATATTGGAGGCTCTGAAAGGCTGTATTCCGGAATTTAAGGATTATGGTTTGCCATCTGATTTTATCGGACAGACAACGAACGCAATACAATATCCGGTGATATTCAAGGCCCTTATGAACATGTTTCAGAGGGATAATCGATGGGCAAGTGCGGAGCTTCTGGACTTGGTAAAAAAAGAAGACGCGGTATTTATGAAGGTAAAGGCCACAACCGTAACGAGAGAAGATTTTGTTATTAATGTTCCTATTTAAATATATTTACAATGATTACGAAAACGTCGAATACGATTGCAAATTTAAAGAATTTGTGGATTGAAATGTTTTTAAACAAGACCGACCGCGTTTCAAACATTGCGGACGGTTCTGTACTTAATGGTGTCGCTTATGGTACTGCAAAGGTGGCGCAAAAAGCGATAAAGGATATTGCCATAGTGGAGGCACAGATATTCCCCAAGTCAGCAACAGGTGAATATCTGGACAAATCGGCCGCGTTGTTCGGTGTAAGTCCGAGAAAAGAAGCGCTTGGTTCCTCTACTTATGTACGTGTTTTTGCCGAGCCCGGCACGCATTATGAGGTGGGAACAAAGTTTATTTCAAAGAACGGAGTGCAATTTACTGTAGACAAGCCTTTTACTGTTGATAAGTCGGGATATGGATATATCAGTGTAAGAAGCGTTATCACCGGGTCTGCTACCAATGTGGAGGCGAACAGTATTACCGAAGTATCACCAAGACCGTTGACCCATATAGAGTGCACGAATGAATATGCGGCTATCGGTGGACGTGATTATGAGGACGACGAAACATTCAGAAACAGAATAATAAATTACAACAACAAGCTTTCCACCGACACTATGGAAGGCTGGACGCAAATATTCCAGGATTTGGACCCGCGCATTTTAAAGGTTATGAATGTCGGGCTGGGTGAGGACGGAAAGACGCACATCTACCTTGTAACCCAAAACGGGTCTTTCTTTACGGACGATGAATTGGAAGAATTGCTTACAAAAGCTACACCCTATTTCGGATTGACCGAACTTGATTTGCAGGGGAATACACTTGGAATTGTGATTGAGAATGCAAAATGGATGTATGTAGGTGGCGAAGAGGGGGTAGATTTCCGTGTGGAATTGTCACCTAATGCAGTGATTGCGGATGTAAGAAAAAATATCCAGATTGCAATGACTAAGTATTTGGATTTCCGTTTCTGGGAAGCAGGCAAAAAGGTAGAATGGGATGATTTGCTGGAAGTGGTGAAGACTGCGGAAGGCGTGAAGTATGTACCGGACGAATACTTCTTCCCCTATTTTGACGAAGAAGTGCCTTTGAACATGTTGCCTCGTATCAAGGGATTCAGAATGCGAGACCTGGAAGGAAATATTTTGTATGATTCGGGTAGCAGCTTGTCTAATATTTTCTATCCGGCAGGAGAAAGCGATATATATAAAGGCTCTCAATCGGTTATAGCGTCACAGAAATACTTGTGTTCGTTTACCGTAACCAATACCAAGAATGTAGCCGTACCGGGTGCATACATAACAATAGGAAACAAGGTAATCATTACGGACAGTAACGGTACGGCCAACATTCTTTTGGAAAATGGGGAATACTCGTACATATTATCAAAAACGAACTGGACGCAAAAGACAGGGGAGTTTGTCGTTCTGAACAACCCTATTTATATAAACATAAATGATTTCATTGCAACACCCTATTCGGTTACGTTTACTGTATATGAAGGAGAAGCGCCTTTACAGGGTGTCAAGGTGACGACAAGCGTGTACACGTCTGAAACGGACGATAAGGGACAGGCGGTCATTAATTTGGAGCCGGGAACCTATGAATACAAGCTTGAAAAATCGGGTTTCCAGACCATAGAAAGTGTATTTACGGTTGAAAATCAGCCAGTAGATATATTTCAAAGAATGTTCCTTACAAAAATGAATGTAAATTTTGCTGTAATTGACAGAAACAGAAGTATTTATATTCCGGAAGCAAACATCACAATAAATGACATAAAGGAAAAGACGGATAACGAAGGGCAGGCAAGCATGGGGCTGCAAACCGGGAAATATGAAATGAGGGTTGCAAAAGAAGATTATCAAGACCTTGTAAAAGAAATTGAGATTGTCGGAGAAGACCCTAATTGTATTCTCGTCGAAATGACGGCAATTCCGTATGCGATAAAGTTTACAGTGCTGGATTCTGCTACCCATATGGTTTTGGAAGGAGCAACGATAAAGATAAATGATTCTACCTATCTGACTGACAAGGAAGGTATAGCGATTATAAGTTTGCCGAACGGAACCTATGAATATACGGCTTTCAAGTCCGGCTATATGTCCGTCAATGATTTTGTAGTGGTGGAAGGCTCAGAAGTATCTAAGATTGTGGAATTGGAGCAGGCTTTTTATACATTCCGCTTGACTGTACGGGACATTGAGAACGGTAATTATATCCAGGGTGCGGAATTGCAAATAAACGGAGAGACGCGTGTAACGAACGTCAACGGTGTTGCAAGCGTAACACTTGGAAACGGTGACTATGAATATACGGTAACGCATAGAAACTATAAGAGATACACCGGAACTGTGACTATCAAGGACCAGGATGTACCGGAAACAATTTACCTGGAATTGAGAGACACGGTAATAACATATACCGCAACGGACGCGATAACGAAGGCTCCTATTTCCGGTGTATATATCGAATTGATAAACAAGGGGACCGGAATTAAGGTGGATTCCGGCTATACGAATGATATAGGTGTGTTGCAGCTTGGAGCGGAAGCAGGGGAATATACCTGGAACGCGACACACAGATATTATAATACAGTAGCAGACCAGGCGATAACGCTTGAAAAATTGAAGGATATAGACCTCCCTTTCACTATGACAAGAAGGGAAATCGAACCGGAAGTTGACGTAATAGAGAATATTCCCGGTGTGTCCGGTGATGCTACTACAGTAAGATTCAGTGGTGAAAATACAGCCGAGACGTTATCCAATGATAGTTATTATTACATAGTTCATACACCGGAAAACTTCGTTGTTCCTAACAAAGGAGTGACGTTTGATTTGATGGAACATGTAAAAACTTTTCGACGTGCAGAAATTGGCGGTGAGGACGAGCCATATGATTTTGCAAGCGGAGGTGCAGAATTGGTATTCAACGTGTCAAATGACGAAATAGCTTCTTTGGAAGGTACGATGTTGACAGTGCAGCCGAATGTGACACGTGATGCAGAGCCAAGAACTTTCTATGTGGACGTGACGATAACGACCCCAGTAAGCCAGGTGACTGTAAAGATAACTGCTGAACAGAAAGCCGCTCTGAACTTCAATCCGGTTAAGTCCGGAATTGTTGTTTCGGTAAAGAACATGTACAATGACAATGTACGGGAATACACGACGAATGCAGCAGGAAAGATATTTCCAGAAGTGATGCCGGGAATTGACTATCAGTTGACAATAAAGGAGAAAGGTTTCTATGAGAATGAAGGTCTGCTAATCAAGAACTGGGGCTTCGGTGCGAGTGTACCTACACTGATGGAAATTACATGCTCGAAGAAGGCAGAATTACGGGTGAAGCAGCAGAACACGTTAAGACCGCTTGAAAATGCAACTATAACCGTGTCCGGAATGTCGTTACCCCAGACCGTAACATCCGGAAGTGACGGTGCTGCAAGCGTGTATATCTCACCTATTGTAATGAGCTATGAGTGTACAGTAACAGACCATACGAAAAAGACTGGAACATTCACACCCCCGTTGTCGGCTGATTACCTGGATATAATCATGGGTTATGCTGCAATGACATTCAGTCTGACATTGACAGCAAGTAACCCCTATTCCAAGGCGGCAGAAAGTTGTCCAGTAACGGTTACGAGTGCATGGGGTGGAACATCTTCACAATCATATAGTTTTTCTGGAACGACGAATGCAAGCGGACAATTGACATCACAAGGAAATGGAAATTTCAATATACCGCCTGGAAATTATACGATAACCTATGGAGGTGGAAACAGTAATTTCGACGGTAAGACAGAAAATATCTATCTGCCTACGGACAAGACGCATTCAGCAGTATTAACAAGAAGAACGAAATCAGTCACATTCACGGTAAAAGAAATAATACCCTCTATTTCGACTACAGTATCCAATCCGGTAAAAACAGGTCTCGTGCTTACATGCTATTACAATGACAACGGTACATCTTCCGGTGCGAATGTAACGACGAATGCAAGCGGACAATTTACAAAAACAGTGTATGCAGGAATTGCAGAACGTTTCCAGGTGCAACCAATAGGATTCTATTCCGGAAACGGTGCAATAGCTACAGTCAATTATAAAGATGCAAACACAAAAGACCTTGTATATACATGCTCGAAGAGAATTCCGGTATATATCACCTCTAATTTATACGGTGAGTTAAGCGGTGCATCAGTAACATTCAGTGGAATGTCTGTCAATCAGACAGGAACGACGAATACGGATGGAATAGTGCAAATGTACATTTCTCCAGTAAATATGTCTTACAGTGTAAGCAAGCAGTATTACAACACAAAGACTGGGAATTTCAAACCTACTGGAACAGAAACAAGAATGGATATTGAATTGGAAGCAAAGGAATATCCAGTTACTTTCCATGTATCAACACAGGGAGTTTTACCACCGGATGGAATTTTGGTACGTATAACAAACAATGTATTGCCGGACATGGTGTTCGAGGGAGAGACGAATACGGAAGGAACGATAGTCATGCCGAATGTTCCGGTAGGAGAATACACCTACGAGGTTCTTGCAGGCGAGGTTTCATCCGATACGTTCTCACATCCCCAAAGTGAAAGTGGTACAGTGTTGGATGTAGAAGTGCAATATGAATTGATTAATGCAGGTATTCAGGTTTCGGAGGTGTACGGTACGGCAGGAAGGGCGTATTTATCAAATCAAACCATTACAATGACATCCAAGGCAGGAACGATAAAGCTTACTTTGGATGAGAACGGTTATACCAATCAGTTATTGATAAAGGGACTGGAATACACGTTCACAACTGATTCATATCCTAATTTTTACAGCAATCCGACACAATCCTATACATGGACGGAAGACGGTGTGATATGGCCGTTCGATTTGAATGTAACCTCAAAGATAACGGTCAATGTAAAGGATGTATATGTGAAAAACAATATCCAAGGAGTAACGGTAACTTACAATGAACAGGTAGTGACAACTGATACAAGCGGCAACGCTTCATTGTTCCGGTCAGCACTGACAAAGGACTATTCTTTGGATAAAGAGGATTATAGTACAGTAAATGGAACCATTGCACCTACCACGGCTTCACCGCTTAATGTTACGATGCTGAGAAACAAGCATGTGGTGACAGTACAGCAATATGAAGTGATACCGGGTGGTGCAAGTGTAATTTTGGATGGTGGGTATAATTTTACATTAAGTTACACGTCGGCAGCAGGTAATGGAACGATTACGAGCGGAACAAACACATTTGAGGCGTATTTAGGTATTCCAATTACATTTGCAATAGTTGCAAAAAATAGAAGGGTATTTTATAGTAATCCAACTCAAACACATACATTTACAACGGCAGGTGAAGTATGGAACATGAATCTCACTTGTGCGAAACAGATAACTGTAAATGTGAAAGATAATGTACCAGGGCAAAACATTCAAGGTGCAACAGTAAATTATTTTACTCAGACAAAAACGACGGATGCAAGCGGAAACGCAGTGTTCTACTGGAGCGGTTCAGACCCTCGTAATATATCGGTGAGTGCTGCAAATCTTGAATCTTATACAGGTCAGATAAGGTTCGATTCTACTTCACCGTTCAATATCGTAATGACACGTGCCGCTAATCCGGTTACACTTGTAGTAAGAGAAATAACGCCAGCACAGACAACTTATTATCAGAACTTACAGATAAAATATACGGTAGGTAGTACGACCGGAACACTTACAACGGACACGAACGGTTCCGTGACATTCAACGGATATATAGGCGCGGAAATGACGTTTACGGTAGTGGGACATCCGGAATTTTACAGTAATCCGACACAGAAACACACCTATACAGCCGCCAATCAGTCATGGACTATGGATTTGACGGTAACAGCAAAGATAACGATTAATGTCAAATCGAATGTACCGAGCGGAACAAATTTGAGTGGAGCTACCGTATCATATTTTCATCAGACAGGGACAACAGACAGTAGCGGAAATGTATCATTATACAGAAGTTCTGTAACAAGAAATGTAGATATTACAGCGACATATCACGGTAATTATAGCGGCAGTATAACGTCATACACCGCGTCTCCGTTCAACGCGGTAATGACGCGTTCAACTGCGACAGTAAGTCTTGGAGTGAGTGAAGAAGTGTTATTCAAATCACAGTATGTTTTGGAAATAAAGACTTCTACTAGAGCAACAAGACCGGGATTAGGAGGATTTTATTTTGGTACACCAACAGCAGCAAACAAGGAGTTTGTAGTGTTTTTTCATGCAAAAATTCCTACTGGATATAGTTTGTTTTTTCAGAGCAATGCAACCGGAACAGGTGGTAGTGCAACAAGAAGATGGCTTACAGATAATAAAGGAACAGGTGTATGGACTTGGTATGCCCACTATATAAGATGTGGTGTTTCTGGTTCTTTCAGCACAACTAATTTCTTTAATTTGGACGGAGGAAGTAAGCCCGTTACATGGCAGATAGATACAGCATCAGTATTTGATATTAGCGGAAGTAATTCGCAGAATAAATCGTATGCAGAAATAACTCAAATATGTACTGTAGATAAGATGCTTTCTGCGAATAAAGATTTTTTATTTAGTAATGGAAATAATACTATCAACGCATACAACAATGAATCGAATGGTGCTGTTACAATAACAAGAAAAGCGTTTACGTCTAATACGTTTGGGTGGACTGTAGCTCTTTATTCATCTATGAAGATGAATTTTAGTCCGGCAGCATCTACAAGCCCATTAACGTTAGATACGAACGGCAATGTATCGTTTGTATGTTATTTAGGTACACCAGTAACATTCACACCAGTAACAAGACCTAATTATTACAGTAATCCAAATACTGCATTGACTTATACGGCAGCAGGACAAGTGCGGACAATACAATTGATTTGCAACCAGAAGATAGTGATTAATACGGTAGCAAATATTTACAATACATCCAATGCACTTTCGGGAACGATTACATATTTCGGTCAAACACTTGCATCCGGAGGAAGCTTCTATAGAAGTGGATTAGACAGACAAATGACCGCTACGGCACAGTATTTTAATAATTATGTAGGAACAGTGACCGCCACACAGACATCACCCTATACAGTGACGATGAACAGAACGACGCGAACAGTGACACTGACAGTTGTCGAGAAACACCCGTCGTCAACATCTACCTATCCGTTGGGCAGTGCAGTGATAGTCAGAAGTGTACCTACAGGTTCAAATGCCCCGGCAGGAGAAATAACGTTGGATGCAAGCGGAAAGAAAACAAATACGGTATATGCAGGTATAAACTACACCTATACACCGAAAAACAACGCGAGCTATTACAGTAATGCAAGCCAGGAATGGACATGGGTATCTGAAAATCAATCCTGGACTATGACACTGAATGTAACAGCACGTCTGACATTCAACATAAAGAGTTCTAATTATGGAACGAATATAAGCGGTGTATCGTGTTCCTATTTCGGACAGACCGGAACGACAGACAGTAGTGGCAACTGGACTGCATACAGAAGTGGTATCAATAGAGGATACTCATTCTCAAAGACGAATTATAATGCGTTGTCCGGTACATTGTCGGCAGGACAAGCAAGCCCGTACAGTCTGAAAATGAGCGAGACAAGTTCTTCTATAACAATAACGATGAAGGACTATTATCAGAATGCAGTAAAAGGGAATGCGAACGGATGTCCGGTTACATTGACGAACAAGAGTTTGTCATCTGTCACGTTTACTGGAACGACGAATAGTAGCGGTCAAGTGTCATTCGGACCTATGATAGCAGGTTCATATACATTGTCATGGGGTGGTGGTACGAGTTATTGGGTAGCCGGAAGCACGACGATAACAATGCCTTTGGCAACTACTACACAGAATGCGGTAAGATTGACGAAGAGTGTAAGTACAGCATTCAGAGTGAAAGTACCATTTTCGACGCCAGTATTAGGATGGTGGAGAGTGAATACTTTGATAAAGCCTATATTTACTACAGCAGGAGTAGCAACGACAGTAACGCTTACTCAAAATTCTGCCAAAACGGTATATTATTATGGAACATATACATTCATTGCAGGTATAACGACAAATATAGCTGCATATAAGGCGAGTTATTTTGTGACTGGCACAACAACGACTGAAACGACATACAACATCACCCCTAATTATAATTTCAGTAATATAGGACATAACAGTGACGCTACAGCGTTTTATTCTACAGCAATAAAGAGCATAACAGTGACTATACAGAATAGCTACACAAATGCGGCTGTAAGTGGTGCAACGATGAAAGTATATGGTATAAACGGAGATAGTTCAGATTCTAATGGTTACGCTACACAGACATTGACTACAAACTCGTCCGGACAGGCGACTGTATATGTGTCCGGTACTACAATGAGATACGTAGTAAGTGCGACAAGGTATGTGACATTGAACACCACCAACACGAACACCTCTAACTTTACAATCAAGCTGGTACCAAGTGAAGTGACGATAACGATAAACGTAAACAACGCGAGTACAGGTTTAAGAGTAGGAAGTGGTGTAATAGTGAAGCTGTCAAGCAATAACAGCAGCACGACATATAGCGGCACTACAAACTCGTCCGGACAGGTGGTACTGAAGATAAAGCCGGGCAATTATTGGTGGGAAGCAGGAGGTAGCACGACCTGGGGAGGAAACGGAACAGGAGACTGGAATTATCCGAACCGTTCCACCACCTCAATCTCCCTCGTCAAAGACCAGTCCATAACAATAGAGGCTCTAAAGGTAGGGGTATGGGTGAGTAATAGAAGAGTGGAACAATATTATTCATATATAGATAATTATTATAAACCATTTAAAGGTGCTTATACGGGTATTGTGAATTTAGCGAGTGAAGAAAGTAAGTTATATGCTGTTAGTAATTCTTTTGGTATTGTATTTTTCGTAACTACTGGTACAAAAAGTTATACATTAGGACATTCTGTTTATTTGTCGGGTAGTTCATTTGAAACATATTATATAGCTAAATTATATAAAAAAGATGAAACTAATTTATGGTATAATAATAGTTCAATTTATGTAAGTACAAATGCAATGACAAAATATCTTGGTGTGTCAATAAGTCATCCCGTATATAATTTTGATAGCACTAAACTTCCCGTAATTACATATATACATTATGTAATTGATGCTGTAATACGTTGGACTGCAACTCAAGTAAGAAGATATTATTCAGTTAATGATGCTTGGACATTCGCTTCATCAGATTTATATTATAGTAATAATGCAATAAGCGACCAGTATAAATATTTTAACAATTATTCTGTAAGAAAATATGCTTCTATTATTAAAACAATGCCTCGTTCAAATGGAAGAATAATATCTTATATGATTGGAACTCATAGTAATTATGAATTTATAGTAGTAAGTATATCAGAACAGTATGTTTCTAATAACATCATAGATTTTTCTAACATACCTGGATATCCTTATAAAGATGAAGGTAGAGTAGAACATATGGGATGGTTGACATTAATAAGTGACAATGAAAAGGTAGTTATTTTAGTAAAATCGCAAGATAGGACATATGGAACCACGTATGCCCAATTTTATTATGGAATATGGAAATCATCTTTAGGAGAATATGGGGATGACTTGGAATCTGTGAGAAATTGGTCGTGTTATTACAACATTCCATCTGCGATTACTTCTGTAATTGGAGGAGATTATTGGGTATCACCGGATTTAAAATGGTTGTTCTATATATCATTAAATGGAGCTAATTACCAAGGATTTTCTAAAGGATTGCATACCATAAAAGGTTCATCAGCCCTTTTTGGAGAAAATGGCTGGACTGGAGTTTCTTATGAAATGGAAGGAGGAGGTACGGATATCTTAAATGCTTGTCAGAACTATTATATATTAGATGTTCAATTCAACAATAAATCTAATAAAATAATAGTTTTTGGAAATTCTTCAAAAGGTGCATTTACAGACCCAAGCTCTACATATAGTTATGCAGAAGGTATTCAACCAGATATAATACTTTATTTTATTTGGGTGGAAAATCAGAAAAAATTTGTCAGATTAAATAGTTCTTATATAGGAGGAGATGCACTTTGGAATGATTATAGCAACTCTACATCTGGAGGTAAAGGTAATATTTACAAACCTTTAATCAATTTTGTAAATGGAGAAATCAATTTTATGTATCCTGGAGGAAATGAACCGCTTAACGCATATAGATATAATTTGAGTTTTGGTGATTGATAATTTATACAAAAGCGTCCGTACCAATTAAAAGTACGGACGCCCGTTTTATTTAATCATTAAAAGTAAGAGAAGCATAATATGCCGTTGCATTTTCGCTGTATGACGGATAAACATAGCTCATATCCCACGAATTACCCAAATAGTTCTGGTTAATACTAAAGAATGGTCTAAGTTTACCACTTCCGGAAGCGGTATATTTATTCCAGAAATTAGTAAGTCCTACCGCAGGGAATGGTATATTTTTCCATTTCCCGCCACTTAACGCTATAAAACAAAATATATTAGTCGGGTGTATACCTTCAACATAAGAATCAGCAATAATTGTAGCTCCTTGTGTTCCTTTTTGCCCGTTACACAATACAATCATTTTAGAACCATTTTTGTTAAATTGAATATCAAGGACATAATAATTTGCAAGAGTATTTCTAACTTCTTCCGTATAACTATCATTGATAGCTGGTGATGCAACAGCCCAACCGTTTTCGTTGAATAGAAAGGAACCGCTTCTTGCTGTATTTATTCCTTTTGATGCTCCCCACGAGCCTTTCCCAATGTAAAACATTATTCTTCTGTCTGGACTCATCCAAAAGTTGTTTCCCATATTGCTTGTAATGGCAGAAGGTACGTTGTTATAACAATGCCAATATTGCACACCACTATAACTATTTATATAATTCCATGTAGGTGATTCCTTCCATACCAATACATAAAAATCAAAAGTCAGATTTTCTTGTGAAAAGGTTTTTTGAGGGCCGCTTACAAGTAATATTAATTGACGTTTAGAGTAACTGACTTGTACTCTCTTATAAAAGAATATATTGATTTTTCTTCCGACAGAAGGTCCGGCAAGATTTAAATTATAAGAAGACATAGTGGAACCAATATCATACCCCTGAATTAACATACTAATTTGGTTAGTAGAAGAGGGTGTGCTTGGTATTGCCACTATTTCTTGTGCATTAAGATTTTCATTAATTGAATCCACTTCTTTTTGTGTTATCAAAGTACATAAAGAATTTCTTACAGAATAATTATTACTATTTTGGAATACTGAACCCAAAGTAGAATCATTATTTCCTTTTACATAATTCAACGAACCTCTCCTTATATGTATCTGTCCCCATGTAAGCCTATTTGCACCAGCAAATCCACAAAGTACATAATTTAAGTTCTGAAAATCACCATCAGAAGTAGAACTCAAATAGAAGCTTCCTTGTATATAACTATATCCATATAGTCTTTCTGAATTTGTCGTTGCCGCAGAATCAAAAAATGTTGACGCTCCATAAACATACGGGGAATCAGTATAAAGGGAAACAACCGTTTTTTGAGAAGATATAACCATTTGAGCCGGGTCGTATATTAATACGGCAGCACATGAACTACTTGGATAAGTTTTGTTTGCCTCTATAATCGGTTCTACATATAATCCAGTATATGAATTTTTACGAGATGTTGCCGTTCCTCCGAAATTACTACTACTCCATTCATTCTTCACCCACACCCCTACCTTTAGAGCCTCTATTGTTATGGACTGGTCTTTGACGAGGGAGATTGAGGTGGTGGAACGGTTCTACAGTATTTTTCGTCGTGTTTGTTTTCGTAATATCTAAAATAATAGTATTTTTACGGTGCAATTAATTGTATCTCAACATGGAAAAAAGAATAAAGAAAGAAAACCCGTGTGGGGGATTATTTTTACCCCAGTCCACACCTATATATGATAATTTGCCTTTCAGTCGTTTTTTTGAGGAAAACGACAAGGAAGTAATACGGTGGGCAGAAAACGTGCTTGAAAAACTGGAAGGAAGGGGAATTTTGCCTACATTCCTAAAGAAGAAAGAGAACGAGGATTTCCGTGCCTTTTGGGGAACTATAACCCATATATTCGCTTTGATAGTGTTGTATGCAAGACAATACAAAAAGATAGACACGAATCAGATTTTGTTTGAAATGTTTATCCAGAACAGAGGGCTTGTTACTAACATGGTGGACAGCCAGGAACAGATGAAATACCTATTCTATAATTACCTGGAAGAATATTCAAAGCGTGGAAGACTTGACATCATAAGCAAGGAAGGCGAGATATTGGGAGAATTGTTGCGACTGATAAGATACAATTCGTTGGACGAGTTTATATTTGCCTTGTTGAGACCGGAAGCTACGGGGTGGGCGATGGGTCACAGTTCACCTACATGCGACCGGACGAATACGGTAATGAATGTATCAAAAGCGTATGAATATACAAAAGGAGTAGAGGATTTGAATAATTATCCTCTATTGATACCGGAAAGTATAAGCATAACGCAGGACGAAAACGGGGATGATGGAGAGATATTCAACGCTATGACATTTTTTGGTAATCAAGCCGTGGGCATAGACGGAAGGGTGGATTTGGACAAGCTTATAATCATAGACCCGAACCTATCCTACGAAATATCATTGCAAGTAAAAGTGTCGGCTACGGACAATGAAAACCTAAAGTTTGGAGTAGCTGGGTACGAGACGGTAGACGGAGAGCCGTTGTCTATGGGAATATTGGAAAACGGACAGATAACCGGAAGTTCCCTTTGGTTCCATGAAAACGAATATTTGGATATAAAGAATGACGGTATGTATTACTACATAAAAGGAATACTGCTGTCAACGAACGAGAAGTTTTTGAAAGCGCCTGCACTTAATTTCCCGTCTGGGCGTGCTTTGTCGATAATGCCGGGAATGAAGTATATCGCACCTATATTTATCCAGGAAAGAACGGTCGGAAATCACCCATATGTATATATATACGATTTTCATGTGAAACCCTTATATCTGCCGTTTTCACAAGGATATTTGGGTGAACGTGACATTATAGCCGCCTATTACAAGAACAACGCATATCAGAGACAATTTACTGTAGAGACATTCCTAAAAAACTACCTTGTTGGATATAAGAACATATTCGGCAGTGAACTGATACGTCCTTATGTAGGAGAGGAAGAATATCAGATATTGTTCAAGGTGTTTTCAAACCGGAATAAGTACATACCCAATGCGAAGATAACAGTAAACGGTGAAGAACTGATAACGGACGTTAACGGTGAGGCAAAGATAACGTTACCGCGCGGACAATGGTATTACGAGGTGGAAGCCGAAAACTTTGAAAACGTGGAAAACTCCTTATTAGTGGATAAGGATGCTGTAGAATATGTACAGTTAATGGGAGCCGCCTATGAACGGGTGGTTACGTTCTTTGTGCGCGACAAGGAGACAAAAGACTGGATGCAGAATGTGAAAGTGTCCTTTGCAGGAAAGGTGCAATATACCGGAAGCAACGGTATAGTGATATTTGAGGTATTTCCCGGTATATATGAATATGTGGCAGAATACGAGGACTATTATACGGTAAGAAGAAATGCCGAAATAGTGGATTCTACCAACATAGAAATAGAGATGGAAAAGATACCTTACTATAACGTGACTTTCCGTATAAGGGACGGTGTGGAGCCAGTATCGGGTGCATCTGTATTAGTGACGGGTGAAGATATTCCTAACCAGACTGGAAGCTCGAATGCGCAGGGACTTGCAACCGGGTTTATATATCCGGCAGGAACGTATCATTATAAGGTCGTGAAAGAAGGATATATAACCGTGGAAAAGGATTTTACCATATACGGAAATGCGGTTATAGACATACAGTTCAATCCCATACCGAAATATAAGATAAACTTTATTGTCAGAAGTAACGGCTTGCCAGTGTCAAAGGCAGACGTGACGTTTAATGGTACGACACTGCAAACGGCAAGTAACGGAATTGTGACGTTTATAGACATAGCAGGGGAATATAACTGGAAGGTGACGAAGACCGAATTCTATGCAAAGGACGGCACTGTAGAAGTTATCGACCAGGATGTGACGATAGAGGTTGATTTGGTGCAGATGGGTTACTTGATTGACTTCTATGTGACGGATGAGGACAACACTCCATTAGATGATGCTTTGGTAACGATAGGGACGGAAGCGATAAGCACGAGTGGAGGGCAAGCGCAGTTTGTCCGGATATCGGGCGGCTATAACTGGACCGTACAGAAAGAAGGGTATTATACCAAGCAGGGTGTGGTAACGATAAATGGGGAGAACAAGCGCGTGGATGTGCAGTTGAAGCTTGTCACTTATGATATCATCTTTACTGTGAGGATGAATAATCAGCCAGTAAGGAACCAGCCCGTTGTGCTTGGAGTTGGGGAAGGAGAGCAGACAGTCAATACGGATGCAAGCGGAAACGCGGTATTCAACCGTGTACCGGGCAGTTACCCGTGGAGTGTAAATAAAGAGGGGTACGAACCGAGAACTGGAACGGCAGTTTTGATAAACCAGCCTTTAGCCATAACGGTAGACCTTGTTAAGCAGACCGGAAAACTGACGGTAAAAGTTATTGACGTAGAGACAGAACAGCCTATACAGAATGCAGTGGTGACGATAAACGGGGAGACGAGATATTCCAACAATAACGGTATTGCGGCAAGCTGGACATTGGAACTTGGTGTATGGGAATGGAGTGCCTCACAGCAGGACTATAACCCAGCAAAGGGTAATGTCAACATAAAGGCAGGAGAAAACGAGTACACCATAAAAATGAGCGAGAAGTCCGCGGTTCCGTTCAACGTGACATTCAACGCTTCGATAGGAGCTGTCCAAGCTTCCGGAGCCAAAATAAACATTGTGGGACAGACGGAAGAACTCGTAACAAATGAGCTTGGTTTGGTATCTACACAACTGTTTTCGGGCACATACGACTATGTGGCAACTTATCCCTATTGCTATGACGTGGTGAACTCGTTTACCGTGTACAATTCAGACACCCGTGTTCCTATCAACTTTACCGTAAAGAGGGTGAATGTGAGAATACAGGTTGTTAATGGTAGCAATATAGGTATAAGCGGTGCACAGGTGACGTTTAACGGAATGACACAGTATTCCGATGGGCAGGGATATACGACCTTCAATGTGGAGGCAGGAAGTTCCGGTACGGCTACGGCAAGCAAGTTGCCTCAATACAACGAGAACAGTACCTATGTGACTGTAGGAGAATACGATACAAGTGCGACGATAGTTCTTGGCGTAAATACCTATAAAGTTATTTTTGACGTGGTGGACGAGAAAGGGATATCCATAAGAGGGGTACGTATTGTATGCGGAGGTACGGCAAAGAACACGGATGGAGCCGGACGTGCGGTATTCGGAACATACGTACCACCCCAGACATTAAGCTGGCAGGCGTCAAAAGCCGGGTATCAGAGCCAGAACGGTTCTGTAAGCATAAGCAATAGCGACGAATATGTTAACGTCGTAATGACGCGTAACAAGTGCCAGGTTACATATAATGTGCGTACAAAGAGCGGTTCTCCTATTTCGGGCGTGACAGTGGAAGACAATATAAGTTCGGGTGTGACAAGCTCGAGTGGTACCGTATCATGGATGGTTCCGTGTAACGATACCTATGCGTGGGTGGCAACAAGTCAGAATTACTTTACGGAGAGCGGAAGTTACACAGTAGGACCGGAAGAGTTCAGCAAGACGATTGATATAATAATGGAAGACGGTGCGGTACTGGAAGTAAGGGTGTCAAATGGCACGAACATAGTGTTGCCCGTACTTAATACTTCCTCTACTGGACTTAACAATTTGCGTGTGAAGTGGGGAGATGGAGACCAGACGTTAGGAACTAATTCGCATACCTACAGTTCTGGAGGAACGAAGATAATATTGTTTGACTTTAACGGGAATTCTGCCAATTTATCATGGAGCGCGTATAATTTCACAAGTTTCTGCCCCTATCTGACAAGAGTAATCAAGTGGTTTACTGAAAATGTGAGAACATCATGGGGAAAGGGAGCTTTCCAGGATTGCAGTAGTCTTGAATCGGTTGTAAGCTGGACCACAAGCCTTATGAGCGGTTCGGCAGATTCGTTCTTTTATGGATGTAGCAGTTTGAGAAGTGTTCCGTCCGGATTGTTTGATTTTATAACAAACGGCACGTTTGTGAGTACATATAGAAATAGTGGATTAAGTGGTTCAGTGAACTTGTCAAGTGCGCTTGGAGGGAATTCGATAAGTGATTACTCCTATTGTTTCTATGGATGCAGCAGCATTTCTTCTGTGAGCGGACAGTTAAGGACGTCAAGTAATGGGACGAGATTAAGCTACATGTTTGCTGGATGTACCGGAATGTCAAGTATAAGTAACGATATAGGTGCTGTGAACATAGGAGATTGTCAATATATGTTCGAGAATTGCAGTAATTTGCAGTCACCATGCCGAATAACGTTCAAGTATCTTGCAGGAATATCGGTTGTGGCAACCAGGTTTTGTATAAATTCTGGCGTATCGTCTTTACCGTCCAATATGTTTTCCGGTTCGGTAGATAGTTTATCTATGGGTTATGCGTTTTATGAATGTAATAATCTTTCAAGCATAAGTGCAGGGGCGTTTAATTTCACAGCAAACGAGGTTTCTTGTGTCAGCATGTTCGAGGGGTGCAGCAGTCTTTTGAACGTGAGCGGAGTAATAATTCCTAACATAGTGAGTGCAGCATCAATGTTTAAAAATAGTGGATTGACAACGATAACATCTTCCTTATTTTCTGAATCAACAGAATGTTACTCTTACGAAGAATGTTTTAGTGGATGTAGGAATTTGAGAACGGCAGGGTCGGTAGGTAATCCGATTACACCCCCGGGACACTCTGTATCGGTAGATATTTCAAGCATGTTCGAGAATTGTTCTAATTTGTCGACGGCAGAATATGCTTTTGGTGATGTAACCGTGAATAAAGCTGGACCTACGGGAACTGATAATAGTTATATAGAATCGGGGGTACTGAAACATATAGACAGTTGCACGAGTACATTCAGCGGTTGTTCAAATATGACGTCTCAACCGAGATGGGATTGTATAGTAGCCGGAGTAAAATTGCCGTCAGCTTATATGCCTCTGTTTTATTATTTTAAGAGAATATTCCAACCACATCAATTCGGTTTCCCGGATGTTGACAGTATATCCAAAAGCGGATGTTTCAGAGGATGTACAAAGATGAATGGTTACGACCAATATATTAGTGCTTATCCAGAATGGTTCTAATTTTGTAAATAAAAATTTATAAATATATGGCGCAGATAAATGTTAACAGAAACACTTTCTTAGAAAAGGAAGAAGTGATGAATATGCAGTCTTTCCTACAGAACTCTTTGTTAGGAAAGATTCTAATTGCCGGAAGCTATACTTTCGGCATAGTGACAAACAACCCTACAAAATTCAAGTCCGATTTTGAGACTGTAGACACCTTTATAGACAACAAGGCGTTCGAGGTGCAGCAGGGAACACAGGGAGGAACGGTAAAGATATTGCCTGGTATGGCGGTAAACTCATTGGGGCAAGTAATAAACATTGTCAACATATACGATAACTTTGCAATCCCGGCAGACAGCGTATATTACTGGCTGAAAATCGGGTATTCGACAAAAAATTATGAAAACGGGTATGTGAGCATTAACCAGAAAGGTGTAGTGACCGGAACCGTGGATTTTTCCGGCAAGGTGAGAGGACAGGCAGGGAAAACCCCGGTAGCGATAAAGTTCTTGAAGGACGACGGTTCACAGCCCCTAAATAATGGTGTATATGAGATAGTCAATATAATAGACAACAAGAATATCGTATTAACGTCCGAATCCGATTTTGTTGCGGAAACAAATTTGCAAGTCGTGATATTGGGAACGGTACCTCTTGGAAAGGTATTCACGGACGCACAAATGGAAGGGCTTTACACCTATGATTGGTTTACGCTGGGGCTGACACAGGAAGTGACCTTGGAACAGCCGCCTACCAAGTCGGTAAACGAGTTTTACATAGCAAGAGTGAGAAACAACGGTGGTACGGTCACGATTGACAATACGGCAAAAACGGAATATTGGTCTTTGGCAGGCATGCCGAAACCGAAAGAATAAGAAAGGAGGATAAGATATGCGGTTATTATATACAGTAAGTTCCGGTTATATGATGGAACAACAGAATGTTTCCTATTCATTGGGTGGCTTTGCATCTTCCACGACAATACCTAATGACATGTTCGGTAATTTGTTTGACGAGTTGAGTGTAAATACAATAAAAAATGCAAGAAACGAATACCGGGCTATAGTGCTGCACAATGACAGCCAGGAGGTGGCAAAGGGTGTAAAGATATGGTTTGAGAACCCGGAAACAAATGTGTGTTCATTCAAGGTGGGTGCCGTGGGAATGATGGAGGGTGAAGATGGAAGCCGATATATGGGGAGTACACCTAATATATACAGTAGACCCTATACAGTCCAGTTTTACGAGGCTACGGAGGAAAACCCGGTGTCTATCGGGGATATGCAGCCGGACCAGATGATAGGCATATGGGTAGAAAGGAGTATAGACAAGGAAAAGGCTTTGGAAGAGTATAACAAAGTGGCAGAGAGGGATTTAGCTACGGAAACGAGATATAAGCCTATTCAGAAGGAAACACAAGAAATGTTAAATATGCAATTTTATTGGGAATAAGCTATTGCGTATGTCATAAACAAATATTATCTTTGTGGTGTGATTGATAAGGGAGCGTTAAAACTCCCTTTCTTAATCGGGTCAGACATAATAAAATATTATCTTAAATATGAACAATATCGTAGAACTTACTGGATTGATGGGTGTAAATAGTAGAACGGTTTATGCCTATTTTTCAACCGAACCGGAAAAGGTTCAGAAAGCCCTGGAGCTTGGAATAGCATGTACCGGGGCTGATGATAACGGGGCGTACACTATCTATTTTGATTATGAAGAAAATATATGTTGTGAATATATGCAGCGATGTGTCGTAAAGGAGTTTAAAAAGGTGGAAACAATAGAAGAAGCCGTGTTGTGGATGGAGGGTTATTTTAGATGAAGACATTAATTTTTGATGTGATGCTGAACGAGCAATACATTCATACGTTCAAGTACAGGTACAATCCTTTGTTTCCTATCGAGGAGGAAGAATTAAGGAAGTTTGTAGAAGAGAGATTGCCGACATTGAAAGGAAAGAAATTTAAGATTTTGTTTTAGGGTATGAATCTGAATGCTATCATAAAGAAATGGTTCTGCCGCCATGAATGGAAAGAGGGCAAGCGACAACTTAATAATTGCTTGTTTGCTTCAAGCAAGTTGGAAAAGATTGTGAATTACATAAATCAGAACATTCAATAAGGATAAGTTATGAAACAGACAGTAGAAAAGGCGTCAATAGAATATGCTGAATCGGTTATTCGCTCATTTGGAACATGTGGGGTACCGAATGGAATTTTTGACATCAAGGAAATGATTGCTAATGGTTTTAATAGTGGTGCCGAATGGCAGAAGGAGAAAGTTATTGAAGCTTTGTCTTCTGTACTGGAGGACTGGGTGCATGGCGGTGATGCAGATTGTATAATTGCTGAACTTGAAGAAAAATTGAAATAAAATGAATGAAAGGAAAGTTCTTTTGTTTAAGAAGGTATGTTATGATATAGGAACACGTTTTTCTTTTGTTGTAAACAATAAGATTATTGAAACAGTCATAAGTGATGTAATGATTGATTATCATAAAAATATCAATTATGAAAAGCATTCTGTAAGGTATCATTTTTGTACTATGGACAAGTATTCATTCGACGAGTTTTCTGAAAGAGAGTTAGAAGATATGATACGCAGGGGAATTGTTTTATGTATTGAGTAGTAGAAAAGGAGATTGAAAATGATAAAGAAATGGTATGAAGTTTCGTGTGATTTGTGCGGAAATGGTTTAAATCACTATGCAGAATTAAAACCTACTTGCACTGATTTAAGGAGAGATGGTTTTAAAGTTAAAATCAATAACGGAAAGGTGTTTGTTTTTTGTAAAGAGTGCTATGAAAAGATAAAGAAGGAGACAAAGAAATGAAAGGAAATATATTTGACAAAATAAGAAAAGCATCTAATAAATACATAGAGTGGAGGAATAACAATGGAAAATAGAAGGAAATTAGCGATAGCGACTTTATGTCGTGCTTATTTGAATATTCACGGCTTTATCACGCCAGCAGAAAATAGAAGGGTGTCCAGCAGAATTTTGAAATGGGGATGGAAGAATAAAGTCTCTATTTCGGAAGCACAATTAGATTCTGCTGATTTTGTTTATAATGATAATGCCAAAGAAGAGGAGGAATAAATAATGCACCAGTGTAACTATTGTTGTTGGTATAACGAAAGATACGAGAATTGCGATTGTCCGTATGTAATGAAGAAGTTGGCTTGTGATGAAGCTAAAAAGGAGAAAGAAAGGAGTGAGAAATGAACCTATTGGAACATTATGTAACAGAAATAATAGGGAAACCTTATTATCACGATTACGGAAGCGGAAAATATAGGTGGTGGCTGAAAGTTAAAGCCATTTGTTACGGCACAGAATCGGAAACGACGTTAATGTTTGACAGTGAATCTGATGCGCTGAATGTATGTAAAGGGTATATGTTTTTAGCTTAAAAGAAATTGGGAAATGGAAACAAAACAAGTATTATCAATCGAACAGATGAAGCACTTGCAGGAGCTTGGATTAGATACGAGCGATGCAAGTATATATTGGGCAAGAGTGTCGCATGGAAGCCGTATTGACGACAAATCAAAAGGTGTATGGTTTTTGAGTTTACATAAGGAATTTCAGACTTGTGGATTTATGTCATATGAAATCCTTCCTACTTATACTTTGCAGGACATTCTGGATAAGTTACCAGAATCAGTACAGGTATATGATTTGTACATATTTAAGAAAGTAGGGTTGTGGTGGCTCAAATATGTAGACGTAACGAATAATGGAACCGTTCGTTTAGAAAAAATGCCGAAGTTGATAGATGCATCTTATTATATGCTGTGTTGGTGCATTCAAAATGGGTTTGTTAAAACTAATAAGGAGGTTAAAGATGGAAGAAAAGAAAATTGATTGGGAACAGAGGCGTTATGAACTGGCAAAGGCTGCAATGCAAGCTTTGATTTCAAACAGTTTCTTTATGAAAAATTTGGGTATGTATTTGGATGAACATCCAGATAAAAAGATGGATGCAATAGAAGTAGTAGCTATTGAATCAATTAATTATACTGATGTATTGATAAAGAAACTGAAAGGAGAATAATCATGGAAGCACATGTAATGAAGCTTGAAAACAACTGTGTAATTGTTGACGAGGAATATTTTAATGAGATAAAGAAGCAGTCAGAATTTAACCAAGAAAGGATAAACGAGATTGCCGAAGAAAGGTTTTTGGAATATGTCAAAGAAAGCGGTATTGAACTTTCCTATAAAGTAAACGGAATACCTTATATGTTTCATTATGATTTGTTGAACGAAATAAATTATGAAGAGAGGGGTTATCCAGAATCCGTATCAGAAAAGGTAAAGTATGCTATCGCAGACGATATAACCGAGGCTTTGAATGATAAGCTTAAGGGATTGAAAGACGAGGCTTTGAATTATGCCTTAAGTGAGTTTGACAAACGGAAGCACGGTTTAGAGGCTACTGTAAAAATATGGAAATATTTCGCATTAATCTTTATCATTACGACTATTGTTTTAACGATTAGATTATTTATATTGTGAAATGATGTTAAACAACCCACAATTTAGACATAAGCACTTGCGTATGTCATAACATAATCTTATCTTTGTAATGTCTTCTTGAGGGAGACAAGAAAAGAAGTCAAACAAGTAAAAGATAAAGGTTATGAACTCAGTATTTAAAGCCAAGAAACAAATGTTAGAAAACATTCTTTCAAAAGTTGCAAGTGTTAATGTAGAAATAACTTTTGCACGTACTAACATGATAACGATTGCTTGGGACGAAGAAAATAAAAGCGCGTTTGAAAGATTGCAAAATTACTTCAAAGGAAAACTGTTTGGTTATGAGTACGATGAAGAATGTGATATGTCTGTTTGTTGTTTGAATATTTAATAAGATAAGGCTATGAAAGAAAGAGTTTTAGAAAAGTTTGTTATGATGGAATTTGTGAAAGGTAATTTGGATTCACAGGAACAAGTCAATGACATGGTTTCTTTGATACAGAGAAAACTGGGTGTATCAGTAGAGAACGCAGGAGAATTTTTAAGAAAAGCAATCGGTACTAACATTTAAAAGAAATATTATGAAAGCATATATAGCGAGAGACAAAGACGGGAGACTGTTTAAATATCCTTATTGGACTGGTATGTTAGCAACCGAAATACCGCATAAACATATGTGCGCTTATCCTTTTGACGGGAATCATTATGTTCAAGGCAAAGATTATCAGCCAAAGAAAGGGGAAGAAATAGATAAAGGTTTATACCCCGAAATCACCTATGAAAATTCACCAGTTTTGGTTGAACAGATTTAACAGCAACAATTTGTTTTCTTCATGTTAAAGGGCTACGTTTGTAGCCCTAATTTTTAAATTCAAAAAAGATGGCGCAAAAGTTGTCTGCCGGATTCATGGCAGAATTATTCAAACTTGTATATATGGATTTGGGTATCACACGGATAGTGGTAAACCATCTATCTTATCAGTTGATACCTAAAGAGTGGCCCGGTTTCAAATTCTTGCTAAAAGAGGCAACAGAAGTATTGAAGGAAAAAGATAAGGTTCCTTCTTTGGGGGTGGTGTCCCAAAAATACGCTGACAGTGATTTTGTAATTGAAGCGATAGATGCCGTGCAGTCAGCCGCTAAAGTAGACAAGGAAATTATTATAGACCAACTGGAAGCGTATATTAAAGACGTGGAATTCCAGCTACTTTCCAAAAAAGTACATGATTTGTACGAAGAAGGGAAGAAAGAAGATGCTATACGGGTAAACGCGGAAGAGAGCCAAAGAATTTTATCCCTATCATTAAGGCATGAGGCAGGCGGTTTTCAGAAAGTGTTCTCTGATTTTGACAAACGAATGAAGAGGAGACGGGAAGAAGAAGAGGGGGAGGTTCCATCACGCGTAATGTTTGGACTTGATAAGATAGACCAGATTTCAGAAGGTGGTGCCACAATGGAAGATACCGTGTTATGGATAATGCGTTCGGGTGTCGGTAAGTCTACTGTATTGAGATATCACGGTATGCAGGCAGCTTTTGACGGACACCCAGTCTTGCATATACAGTTGGAGGGCGGTGCGCGTGCGTGTCTGGAAAGATACGACCAGTTTTGGACCGGGCAAAAATACGGGAACATCAGAAAAGGTGTCATAGATGACAAGTTAGCCGAGAAAATAGAAAAGGCTTTTGAAAACATGAAATCCTATTCTAAGGACATAGATGTTTATTCTTTTGAAAAATTCGGGCAGGCTACTATGGTGGATATCCGTAATGTGATAGTTTCCTATTACAAGAAAAACGGTTATTATCCGCATGTATTGATATTGGATTCGTTAGACCTTGTGGCAACAGGAACAAATAGAGTTGTAGACAATAACCCTACATTCAAAAAAGAAAAATTACAGACATGTGCACAACTTTTGAAAAATTTATGTGTAGAGTTTAAAATGGTGGGATTTACGGCAGCACAAGCCGGAAATGTGCCGTTGGAAATATGGGACAATTCGGACAAAGTGATAGACAGAAGCTATACGGAAGGGGATAGAACACTTGTAAAGCCGTTTTCCTTTGTGTTTACCGGGAACCGGACAAGAGAGGAAAAGAAACAGAACATAATGCGCATCTATATGGATAAGGTACGTGATTATGATACGGTAAAAGATACGTTTACCATTGTGACGGATTACGGCAGGGGACGTTTTTGTGACAAGGCGCTGACAGCCGAATATTACGGAGGTGACAAGGGTTTTACGTCCTCTACATCTGGAAAGAAGACAAGGAAGAAAAAGGACGAAGACGGTGAAAAGCAAAATGATGTTAAAACAGAGGTGATTTAGACATAAGCACTTGCGTATGTCATAACATAATCTTATCTTTGTAATGTCTTCTTGAGGGAGACAAGAAAAAGAAGTTAAACAGATGGTAACTATATACCACTTTGCAGGTAATTATATACTACATTGCACTAAAAATGTTTGGGTATATAGCTACCTATGAGAAAAGTAAAAGGGGATGCAGCAATGCCACCCTATAGAGGGTTTGGGTATAACCCAGTTAAGAAATTTATTAACAAATAGATACAAGTGTAAACTTGTATGTAAATACTACAGATATTAGTTTAGAGGATATGAAAAGATATAAAGTTGGAGAAGTGTTTGAATACGAAGGCATGATATTGAAAGCGATAGAGGATGATTTGAAACAAGAAGAAAGTGGATGTAAATATTGTGCTTTAAACAAATTTATGTGCAGTCATATAGATTGTGGTACAAGAATGAATCCAAGTATTCGTTTTATTGAAGTTTCAAAAGAAAAACTTTTTGCGGATGCACTACCAATAATCCAAGATGCGTCTATGCCACCGCTTGAAGATGATACGAATTTTCTTAATGATTTGGATTTGAAGCCGAAAAAGAAAAGCTTTTGGAAACGGTTAATGTTTTGGAGGAAAGATGTTTAGGGTTGACAAAAACGAGGTAATATCCGAACTGAATCTATCTTTGTTCGGAGCAAAAGGTTTCATGCAAGACCGGAATAAGGAATGCCCTTTTTGCAATAAAAAAGGGAAATGGGGGATAAAGTTCAATGATGCCGGGAATAACGGTGCATTTCATTGTTTCAAATGCGGCATGAAAACCACCTTAAAAAAGTTCTTGGAAAAGATAGGAAGGAAAGACCTCATAAAGCAGGATTACGAGAACACGATAAAGATGCAGAAATTGACCCCTCTAATAGATGATGAAGAAGAGGAAACAACAGAGGAAATCAAGGAATGCACCCTTCCTAAAAAATTGGAATATATAGATAAGGATGAATATTTGGATAAGAGGGGATTTGTGAAAAGATATTATGAAGAATTCCGTCCGGCAGAAACAAAATTCTTTCTTGAAAGAAAGCTGCACGATAAGTTCATATTCCAGTTTACCATGAACGGCAAATTAGCCGCATGGCTGGCACGTTCAAAAAAAAGTAAGGAATGGCACGAGGAGAACCTTAAAAGGTTTAAGGAGGGTACGGAAAAGCTTGTATTGAGATATGAAAATTCGCGTGACGGATTCTCCCATGTGATAGGAGGATATGACAATATAACGGACGAGACGGACACGGTTATAATCGTGGAAGGGATGTTCGACTATATATCGGTAGATACGAAACTGCATCTCTACGAATCACCAGATATAAAGTGTGTGTTTACGTTCGGTAACAATATGGGGTTAAGCCAGATAAAGCTATTGAGGGACAAGCCGGGAATAAGGAATGTGATTCTGATGTATGACCCGGACAAGCCGGAAATGATTAAGACGGTATCAATGACCCTACAAAGGTACTTCAATGTGCAGATTGCCGAACTGGAAGACAAAAAGAAAGACCCTGGAGATGCGACACAGGAAGAACTTCTATGGGCGCTTGACAATATGATAGAACCGATTAACTATTATACGAAACATTTATAATGCTGATTTTTTGCCATTTATCCTAATTTTTGTTAGTTTTGAAGTCAAAAATAAGGACATGGAAAAATCGCGGAAAATCAGTCTGGAGCAGTTTGTAATTAACTTGCAATTGGAGTATTTGAGTTGTAAATTACGCTCGATAGTTTACAATCGTATAGAAAGTGTCGAGCTTGTGAAGATATATAAGGACATAGCGGAAAAGAAGAAGGCAAAGATTCTGAACTTGAAACAAAGGTTCCGTCTTGGTACGATGTTCGACAGCGACAAGGCGTTTTCAGATTTTTACTTGAAGGAATTTTTGCAGGAATACGGGTTGCCGAACTTGCAATATTCGGAGAAAACGAAAAAGTCGGTTATGTTCTGGGACAGGTTTCACCTATTGAAACCGGGTACCATAGTGATATACAAGGGGAAGGAGTATAAGGTAATGATAAATCACCCGAATGATGATAATGTGGTGATATGGATTGATGGTATGCCGGAACAGATACCTTATACCTACTTCAAAATGAGATGGTTAGAAAAAATCGATATGAAAGATTTAAAATAATGGAGATAATATTTTTTTATCTCAAAATTAAATTGTTATATTTGCAGTGTAATTAAAGAACAAAAGTATGAATTATTTCGAGTATGAAGAAAAGGCGGCTACTACAGCTTGCTATAATGAAAAAGTGGCTTTATCCTATGTGACACTTGGTTTGTGTTCGGAGATGGGAGAAACCTACGAGAAAATCAATAACGAGGCAGAAACGGAAGAAATCTCTAAAGAAATCGGGGATATGTTTTGGTATCTCGCTATGATTCGCAAAGAATGCAATCTCGATATTGAAGGTTGGGACTGGAAAGAAGCTTTGGCAAATGCGGAAGGTGCAGGCGTGTTTGATTTGCCCGTGGAAGTCGGAAAGATTGCAGACCAGGTTAAAAAGTGGTTGCGTGACGATTGGAAAGAAGCCGAGCAGAATGTATTTCCGGAAGCAAGAAAGAAAGCTGTTTTGGAAGCCTGGAAAAACGCTTGGAAGGTTATAAACAGCATGATTAACCGTGTTGGTCTTGATACGGAAAAGATTGCCGAACAGAATATCGAAAAACTGTTTTCACGCAAACAGCGTGACAAAATTCATGGAGCAGGAGACAACAGATGAGAAATTTTGACAAAATATTAATGACCGGGGCGCAGGGTACAGGGAAAACAACCCTATTGAAAGCCTTGCAGAACGAACCGGAATTTGACAACTGGAAGTTTTACACGAATGTTGTCAGAACGATGGTTGAAGAAGAGGGAATAGCTATTAATAAGGAGGGTACTTCTGAATCACAAAAGAAAATATTCGACAAATACACCCAAATAATGGAAGATGCTATGAAACAACCTTCCATTAGTGACAGATGTATTATTGATGTGAACGCGTACACTTCATGGCTTTTTGACAACTGTAATCCGAAAGACAAGGATTATAACAACCTGGCAGAAGAGGACTTCAAAGAAAAGCGCCAGATTGTAAAACGGAAATACGAATTTCCTTTGCTTGTCTATCTTCCTATTACATTCAGATTGCAGGGTGACGGTGCGCGTTCGGAAGACGAGGAATACCAGAAGGAAATCGACCGTAAAATAAAGCAGATTGTCGATAATTACGGAATACCATATATTTCTGTTTCCGGTTCAACGGAAGAACGTGTGCAGCAGATTAAGGATGCCGTATTTGGAAAGGAGAAGTAAGACAATGGAAGTTTCTTTGTTGACTTTGAGAAATGTGGGACGGAAGCTTGGAATGCAGAACGTTTCCGGATTTAAAAAGGAAGACCTTTTGCAGCAGGTTGTAGAAAGACTGGAAGCAAAAGGAAAGACGATTGAAGAATATGCAAAGGAAGCTTCGATAAACACCCAAAAGGGGTATGTCAAGAAAAAGTTTAACCTTTCACCTAAAGGAGAAAACCCGTACAAGAAAGGAAGTATATCGTATAAGGTGTGGGAAGAACTTGCAAAGAATGACGGTCGTTCATTCAGCCGGATTGCAAAGGAAATAGGAACGCATTACAACGTCGTTTCCGTTTGTTGCAGGAACCATTTTAATAAATCATAATTGCCGTTTTTATTTAGATTTTGATTTCATGGGGAGTGTAAGTAAAACACACTTCACTCCCCTTTACACCCTAAAATCATGGAAGAGTTGTATAAAGATTTAATCAAATATTTGGAGGATAACTTTTTGTCTTTCAATGCTTTAGATAATTATATCGTAGAAATTGATGGGCAGACATTCGAGTTGTTCGAGCCTTTTAAGTGGGACAAGGAAGAGAACGGGATTTTCTTCGACGATTCGTTCCAGTGGGTAGGAGACAGAACGGAATGCGACAACTATGTTTTCCGGTTCGGTGATGTATGGTACTATCTGAAAAAGGGGGACGAGAACAAAGTAAAACTTAACCGATTGCAGTATATCGGGAAGGCGAATTTGTTTGATGAAAGTTTGAGGTTTGACACCTATATAGGGGTGCACGGTAATTTTGAACTTATGAACGGGATGCACTTTTATTCCGACTGGGTGGAAAAGGCGAAATTCATGGGGGTAAAGGTGCTTGGCATATGTGAAAAGAATACGCTTGCATCAGCGTTCAAGTTCCAGAACGCGTGCCTAAAAAGCGACATAAGACCTATATTCGGTATGGAAGTTTCCGTATATAACGAGCAGAAGGACGTGCGATATACGGTAAAGCTGATAGTCAAGGACAAGGAGGGATGGAACAACCTATTGAAAATAAATAAGATTCTGAATGTCGATGAAAAAGGTTTTATCACGGAAAAGGAATTGCAGGAAATGAAAGACGGATGTTTTCTGCTATTAGACCCGAAAACATGTACGTTTGAAAACCTTCCTATATTGTCAAGAAAATGGAATGACACCTATTACCAGCTTGATACCGTGGAATACAAGAAGAATGACCGGGATAAAAAATATCTTGACAATCTGAAAAAGTTCGTTGGTGTATATAAACCCGTGGCAGTATGTGACGCTTGGTATCTTGAAAGGCGGTATGCACCTATAAGGGAAAAGCTTAACAAGCTTGCAAAGGTTGCGAATTATGAGAGTGATAACCAGTACATGAAGAATTACCAGGAATATTACGAAGAACTGTCAAGGCTGATACCGGACGAGGACAAGTTTTTCGGACTGTTTGAAGAATCTTTGGTAAATCTTAATTACATATCGGTAAACTGTAACTATTTGCTGGAGACACAGGTAAGGCATGCGCCTAAATATGTAATGACGGAAGAGGAGAAAAAGAAATATGCTTCTAATACAGAAATGTTTGAATCGCTTGTCTTTGACGGACTGGCAGAACATCCGGAAATACTGGACAGATACAGTGAAGAGGAACTGACGGAAAGACTTAATACGGAAATATCCATCATAGAGGAAGGTGATGTAGTGGACTACTTTTTGATGCTGAGGGATATTATCAGATGGGGAAGGGATAACGATATTTTGGTCGGATTGGGGCGCGGAAGCAGCGCCGGAAGCCTTGTTTCCTATCTCCTTGGTATTGTCAATGTAAACCCGTTGGAATACGAACTCCTATTCAGTCGATTTTTGACAAAAGGGCGTTTGATAAGACATGAAGAGGAAGAGGTAGTGACAATAAACGGAGAAAGGGAAATATCCGGCAATACCTTTATAAAGATTGTCCGGAATGGTGAGGAAACGATAATCAGAGCGAAAGAGTTAAAAGAAGGTGACGAACTGATAAATGAATAATGGTATGATAGTAAAAAATATTGAAGTAAAGCGTCGGGCAAAGACCGTGTTAGGGTCAATGCCCGATATAGATACCGACTTTCCGGGCAGAAGACGAGACGAAATAAAAGCTTACATGGAAGAGCGGTTCGGTAAGGAACAGGTTTGTTCGCTTGGCACCTATACTACTTTTCAGCTAAAAGAGGCGATATCCGATATGGCACGTGCAGACGGTATACCAGTACAGTTATACAGATGGTTTACGGCTTGTATCGGAGACGATAAGGAAAAGACGATAGAGGAATTTTTTAAGACAGTATGTGGGAAAGAAGACCTAAAGAAGTTTGTTAAGGAACATACGGAGACGTTTAATGACATGATGGTAATTCTTGGTTCTCCTAAAAGTCAATCAGTGCATGCGTGCGGAACGGTAGTATTGCCGGACGGAAAAACATCTTATGAGTGGATGCCCGTACATACACAAAAGGGGCTTGTAGTCACAGACTGGGAAGGTTCGGAAGTGGAAGCGGCAGGATTCCTAAAGGAAGATGTTTTGGGGATTATCCAGTTGGATAAATTCGAGGAAATGTTACGCTTGATAAAGGAGAACCACGGAATAGACGTTGATATATACAGTTTGCCTTTGGATGATAAGCAGGTATTCGAGTATGCAGGTAAAGGATGGCTGGGAGATGTTTTCCAGCTTGGTTCAGCCGGATTATCCGGGTATTGCGTAAAGATGAAACCGGAAAATATAAACGAACTGTCTGCATGTGTAGCGCTCTACAGACCCGGACCTATGGAAAACAATTTCCACAACGAATATATTTTGCGGAAGAACGGGGAAAAGGACTGGACGGAAGAAATGCCTATAGGTGGTGAAGAAGTGGTGGAAAACACGTACGGGTTGATGTGTGTTTCAGAGGATTCAGAAGTTATTTTGGAAGATGGAGTAAAAAAAATTAAAGATATTGTTTGTGGTGAAAAAGTTTTAACGGAAGATGGAAGCTACCAAAAAGTTTTGAGGGTGATAGATAAAGGAGAAAAAGAAGTTTTATCTATCCATACCTCTTTTGGAGGAGAAATAAAAGTTACTCCAGACCATAAGGTTTTAACCCAAAACGGGTGGAAAGAAGCTAAAGATTTAATCAATAAAAAAGATTTTATAAAAGGTTTTTGGAGAGGGAAAGAAAGAAAAATTGAAGAGAAAGAATCTTTGGAAGATTGGCTGATAGGGTTCTTTATTGCAGAGGGGCGTTGTGCAAGTAGTCCATATTTTACTGTAGGGAATATGGAAGTAGCAGAAATTGTAAAAAATATATTATTGCAAGTATATCCAGATTGTATATGTAGCATAAAAAGATATGAAAGAGTTATATCAAAAGAGAAAATGGCAGTATCTTATCGTGTTATGCTTGTAGCGAAAAATGGTAAAAATGGATTTTTTAGTAAAAATTATAAACCGAATCCGTTAATATCTCTTTTAAAAAAGAAGGGTTTATGGAAAAAGAACTTTGATACAAAATTTTTGCCAGAAGATTGTTCTATTGATATGATAGCTGGAATACTCGAAGGAGATGGATGTATGAGTAATAGAACCCTACATTTATCTAATAACAATTTGTCTTGGCAAATATATTGCAAATTGCAAGAATATAGAATTTACTCTTCTATAAGAAAAGGGAATGATGGATTGTATTTATTAACTTGGTATGATGTAGACAATAAATTAAGATTCAGAATTTATAAAAATACACCAATAAGTGAAAAAGCTGGATTTAAGCTTCCTAAAAATCAAATACCTTATTATATAGATAGAGGAATAACAGAAGGATGTACTTTTTATGGAAGATTGAAAAAATATAATTTGGAAGTAAATCATTTGGTTTGGGGACAAGTTTTTTCTATTCATGAAGATGGTGTTAAGCATGTATATGATTTGGAAGTTGAAAATGTACATAGTTTTACATGCGAAGGATTAGTAGTACATAATTGCTTTCAAGAACAAATTATGTTATTTTGTCAAAAATTAGCAGATTTTAACTTGGAAACAGCCGATTCCATTAGAAAATGTATGGGAAAGAAGAAATTAGATAAGCTAAAGTTATATGGAGAAGAGTTTATAAAAGGATATGCAAGTAAATATAAAGATAAAGGGGTTACAAAGGAATATGCAGAAAACCTTTGGAAACAAATGGAAGAATTTGGGAAATATGGATTCAATAAATCCCATGCTGTTTGTTATGCAATGACCGCCTATATATGCCTATGGCTTAAGGTACATTATCCTATTGAGTATTGGAGTGCTACATTCTCGTTTGCGAAAGATGAAAAGATACCCTATTATGTAAACGAAATACAGCAGTCCGGTGAGATAAAGATACATCCGGTAGATATCAACAAGTCAGATATAAATATCGTGTCTGATTATCGAACAAACAGCATGTATTGGGCATTCAATGCGGTAAAACAATGTGGAGAAAGGGCACAGGAATACATATCGGAAGAGAAAAAGAAGAACGGACCTTTCTTCTCTTTGGAGGAGTTTATAGATAGATGCGTGATTAAGGGTAGTCCGGTAAATAAATCGGTCATTGAGAATTTGATATTTGCAGGCGCATTCGACGAATTGGAGAATATCCAGGAACCTAAAGACCGTTTGTCCCTTATCGAGATGTACCGTGAGAATAAACGGGTTAAGATATTGGAAGATAAGGATTTACTTACCAATATTATGAAAGTACGTAAAGAACGCAATAACTGGTGGTGGCTGTTACAGCAAAAAAGAACGTCCGGTTTTGCATTTTTTGATTATTATGATTTGGTAAATGAATACCATATGCCTAAATTAGACGACGAAACGGAATTCCAGGACGTGTCCCAGATAAAATTTTGGGACATTAATTCCAAGAAAACCCGTCGTGCCGTGATAGGCGGTTATGTGATTGAAATAATAGAGAGGAAAAGCAAGAAGGGCATATTCGCTACTATAGTTTTGGAAAGCAATTATGAGTTTATAAACGTAACTATTTTCCCAGAATTGTTTGAAGAATACGGAGAGTTTTTAAGGGGTAGTAAAAAGAATATTTTGTTGGTTAATGGTGTGATTGTGTGGGATAAGTTCAGAGGAGAATATATTTTGCAGGCGAATGTTAATTCATTGTTTACAGTATTGACGTAAAGATATTTTGATATGAAAATTTTGGTAGAAATCGGTACCAAGACCGTTGTTTTGGTATCACCGGACAAGGACGAGGAAATAGAACTGGACGATGTTACTACAATCAATTACTCTAACCTATACGGCGAGGCGGTAACGGTGTCCGGACTGCTTAATAAAGTCGGTCTGATGAAAGTTGAATATGAAAAGAAAGCGAAAGAGGAAAAGTTATTTTGTGACGTGTTTGCGGCTAATCTAAGAAAGAAATTAAGGAGGGAAGCAGCTACCAACGGAGGAAGAATAACGATTGACGGAGAATCATTCAAGTTGACCGAGAAAGGTCTTGAAGACGCTATATTACTGAATGAACAATATCAGAAAAATTTGATGAATCTTATTGAAATAGAATCGAAGCGGGACAAGTTAGATACCCTATTTTGGGCAGTCCAGAGTAAGGACAAGAAACTTAACAATTTATTGCCAAAGATTGTACCGCAAGACTTTGAAAAAGAGCTTATTGAAGGGAAAATAAATACTTTTAATGTGATAAAGACTAATTATTAATTTTAAAAATTTTGTATTATGGGATTTGACAGAAGTAAGTACAAAAAAGCGAGTGTAGAATCAATTGAGGAAACAGTAGGAAAAGCAGCCGCAACAATGGGCGGTAATTTTGGACAAGGCGGTAGAGCTTCATTTTTTAATTTGAGTGAAGACGGAAGATATGTATTGCGTGTATTGCCGTCGTTGACCGGAAAACCTTATATGCCGAGAAAGACGGTTAAACTGCCTATTGAGTGTGCAGTATATGACAAGGACGGGAAAGACACCGGAAAGAAGGAAATCAGACAAAAAGATATTTTTACATCTGATATTCACAGCGACCGGATGAATGGCGAGGATGCCGTATTGACTTATATCAGTCATGTGTATAACCTGGCAAACGATATCCAGGACAAGGACGAGCGTGCGAAATTCCTTTATCCCATCAGCGGTTACCGCAACAAGCAGAAACAGTGGGTATGGGGCATGAAAGCCATGCTTAACTATGTGGCTTATGTATGGGCAGAAAATGACGTGTATCGTCTTGATTTGCGCCCGGATTGGTGGAAGAAAATGAAGAATATCTCTATGGAACGTGCCGGAGGTTCGGATGATGGAATAATTAATCTTGACATATTTTCTGACCCGGATGAAGGTTACCCGTTGATTATCAATGTTACTACAGACGAAAACAAGAAAAAGGGATTTGACATTTCTTGTGGAATGCCGGATGCAAATAAGCGTCAAAGCTGGGACGATTTCTTTGCAAAAAACCGTGTATCTGACGAGGTATTTGGTATTATGGAAGAACTACCTACTTTGGACGATATGTATGTAGACATATTTTCACGTAAGGACTGGGATATGCAGTTGGAAGGATTGGAAAGAATCGACGAGCAACATTCATACGGTATTTTCCAGGATGATGCATTTTTGAATAAGCTCGAAGAGCTTGACAAATTGGTTCCAGAAGAAGACGAAATCAAGGAAAGGAAATCACCTAAAAAAGCCCCGGAAACAAAGAAGGTGAAAACGGAAGAGCCGAAAGAACAACCGAAACCGGAAAAGAAAACGGGCACTTATCCTACACTTACCAACCTTAAAAAAGAATTGCGCGCTTACATTGCCGAGAATTACGAAGATAAGGAATTGCCGGAAGAATTAACGGTAGCCGAACTTCGTAAATGGTACGATATTGTCCAGGAAGGCGGGGAATTGCCTTTCGAGGATTACGAAGAGTCAGAAAATGAAGAAGCGGGAGTAGGAGACCCGGAACCGGAAGATACGGCAGTGGATGAACAGGAGGTGTCAGCAAGTGTTCCTAATTCCATTGCATCACGTCTGAGAAGCCTTAAGGCAAGGACTTCAAAATAAAAATCATTACAAGGAAGGGTAACATTATACCCTTCCATTATACCTACTATTATGAAAAATCTTTACAGAATAATTCTTATTGCGGGTATGATAATAATACTCGTATTGTTATTTCTATCTATCAAGAAAGCAGGGGAAAATGAAAGATTGTTGTATGAAGTAGAATTTTACACCGATTCTTTAAACCGATACACAAAGGTTTACAATTCTGAAAGTTTTTCCAAATTGAAAAAAGAAAACAAAGAATTGTACAATCGATTGAAGGAAAAGGAGGCACTTGTAGAGGCAGTGGAATTTGAATGGAAATACAAATATGAAGGATTGGAAAGAGAGATTTCCGAATTAAGGAAAACGGACAGTCTCTATACATTCAAAGAGGAAACCGATACAGTAGGATATGACTTGCAAGTATGGGCTACACACCTGGCAAAGTATAAGATTAACTTCAGTATAACCAATAAGTTTTTATTGACAAACCAGCGTGTAGGAGACAGTAACCGTATGGAGATAACGTCTCGATTACCCGGAAAAATAGGTGATGTTACGATGTGGACCAAACCGGAGAAAAAGAAAAGATTCGGTTTAGGTGTGTCGGTAGGTGCCGGATATGGATTATTCAACAAAGATTTTGATGTGTTTATAGGTTTAAGTGGAACGTATTTAATTTGGTAACTATGTTTGTACAGATAAATAACAAAAGGATAAAGATTACTTCTATCAGCAGATATAATGACGAGGGTTATTCACAGTCAACCAAGAAGTTCAGAATAGCTTTAAAGATTTCCAATGTCTGGGAGAGCTTCTATTTTGACAAGGAAGTAGAGAAAGATAATGTTTTGAAAAATCTTGATAATACATTAAAGGTGACTGCGTTATGACAGGAAAGATAATAATAAGCACTGATTGGCATTTGAAGCCATCTAATATCGAGGAAATAACGGAATTGCAAAGGCAGGAATTGAATGTAGCAGAAGACAATGGTATAACCAATCATGTGTGGTTAGGTGACATATTCGATTCCCGTATATCACAGAGACAGGATGTCTTGAATGCTTTTTCCTCTATTCTTGACATGTATGCGAGGATGGAACACACGGTATATTGCATTCCTGGGAACCACGATAAGAGCGATTATAGTTCGGACAGGTCGTTTCTTGATGCGTTTAAATATCATAAAGGGTTTAAGTTGATAACTGACTTGGACGCTTTCGAGATAGGCGGTGTAATATGCTATTTTATGCCGTTTTTCGACAATGCGATATGGCTAAAAGGGGTGTCGGACGTATTAAAGGAAAAGAATCATAAAACACATGTACTTTTTACGCATATCGCGTTCCAGGGAAGTAGGAACAATGACGGTAGCGAGGTGGAAAGTGATATAAAACCCTCTTTGTTTAAAAACTTTGGTATGGTGTTTTCCGGACATTATCACGATTTCCAGGAAATAGGAAAGAATATTGTACACCTTGGAAGCATCACACAGAACAATTTCGGAGAAGACGATAAAAAGGGGTTTTGGTTATTGGATGATGATTTTACATACGCGTTTATTCCGTCAACAGGGAAGCGATACAGAAAGGTTACTGTGAACCTGGAAAACACGACTTTCAAGCAAGCGGATAAGATTGTAAAAGATTTTCAGAAGAAAAACAAGGAAGATTTTGTGCGCGTGGAATTCGTAGGTACGAAAGATGCAATTTCCTCCATTGACAAGGAAGAGTATAGAAAGCTTGGTGTGGATGTCAAAGTTAAGTCCGTAGAACTGGAAACAGAAGAGGTGGAGACAGCAGAAGAAATCAAAGCTTTGTCCGGTTCTGATATTGCAGACAAATTTAAGGAATTTTGTAAACAAAATGATTACTCCTATAATGAAGGAATGGAAATTTTAAAGGAGGTATTATAATGGGATTGGAAGAATTATTTGGAAGAATAGAAAAGCGCTTCGGAAAGGAAGCGGTAGTAGGCAACGATATAAAGGTAGACACTGTGTCTTCTGGCAGCATGGCATTAGATGAAATATTGGGAGGCGGTTTTGCGCTTGGAAGAATACACGAAATATACGGAGGATTTTCGAGCGGCAAAAGCTCTGCGGCATTACATCTAAGTGCATCCGTACAAAAAACGCTTGGAAAAGCGGTCGGATATGTAGATACAGAGCAAGCGCTTGACCTGGAATATGCAAAAGCGCTTGGAGTTGATTTAAGCCGCGACAAGTGGATAATGTCACAGCCGGATAGTGCGGAACAGGCGCTTGAAATCGTGCGTGAGATGCTGGAGGTGCCGGAAATCGGATTGGTAGTGCTTGATTCGGTTGCCGGATTGGTGCCGGAAGCTGTTTTGCAGGGTGAGGCAGGAGATGCAAAGATAGCGCTTGTTGCACGCCTTATGTCACAGCAGCTAAGTATCCTAAAAAATGTATGTAAGAAAAACGGAAACATTCTCCTATGTATCAATCAGACAAGGCAGAAAATCGGAGGTATGGGATTCGGTCCTACGACAACCACACCAGGAGGTGAAGCGCTTAAATTCTATGCTACACAAAGAGCCGAATTTGCCCGTATAGGTACGGAAAAGACCGATGGGGTGGCAACGGCCAACAAGACACAAATAAAGGTTGTAAAGAATAAGATTGCACCCCCTTTCCGTGTATGCCAAGTAATGTTAGAGTACGGTGTAGGATTCGATACGGTACAAGAGCTTATAGATATGTCCATAAGAGAGGGTATTTGCTCTAAAAAGGGTGCTTGGTTTTACTATGGCGAGACCCGGTTAGGACAGGGAATGGATAACGCTAAAAAAGCGTTGTCGGATAAGGATTTGTTTAATGAAATTAAAAATAAATTGACAGAGACGTTATGTACCCCGAAAGATTGATATTAAGAAATTTTTTGTCATTTGAAGAACTTGACTACACCTTCACGAAAGAAACTTTAGGAGTGACTGGAGAGAACCGGACGGAGGAAGACCAGCTTTCTAATGGTTCTGGGAAGACTGGGTTGTCACAAGGTTTGTTCTATGCGATATACGGAGTTAATCTAAGAGGAAAGGAAGACAAGAAACTGATACGTAAAGGCATGAAAGAAGCCTATACTAAAGTTGAAATATTTTGTCAAAAACGGAAAGAAACGCTGATAATTGAGCGTACAATTCCATTGAAAAGTTCTTCCAAAGTATCGCTGACCCTAAAGAAAGATGATGTGGAGACACCCGTAACGGTAGCCACTGTACTGGATGCGAATAAATACGTGATTAACTGGATTGAGATTACACCGGAAGATGCCAAGTCCTATTATATCGTAACCAAGGGTAATTATTCGTCTTTTTTTCGTTCGTCCAATACGGAGAAACTTGCCTTGATAAGTCGCTTTGTCAATTTCTCCAATATTGACAAGACAAAAGGCGTGATTTCCGAAAAAGTCGGAATATTGGAACAAGAATTGCACAAAGAAGAATGCTTGAAAAATGTTGCGGAAGGCAAGAAACAAGCCTATGAGGAACAGATACAGCAAGTGTTAAGCGAAGACCCGGAAGAAAAGAAAAAGGGTATTATAGGTGAGATTCAGTCAGAAATATATTCTTTACAAATTCTTATTGAAGACCTTGTAAGGACGCGTATTCCCAAAGCGGAAAAGGATATCGAAGGTGTAGACAAGGATATTGAAGGACTTGTAAAACTGAAAGAAGAAGTAAACAAGGAGCTTGAAAACTTCGATATGGATGTTTACAAGGACACTTATAAGGAGATAGACACGGAAATAGCCGGATTGAAGAAAGACAAGTCGAACAAGGAAGAAAGGCGTAAAGATTACGCATTGAAATTAGCTGATTATGAGAAGAAATTACAGAAGGTCGAAGTATTGCTTTCTGGCGTCATTGTGTGCCCTAACTGCAATCATAAGTTTTTTATGGATGCTGACAAGGATTTTGAAGAACTGGAGGCTGACAAAGAGGCTTATAAAACAGCCATTGATAAGAATACAGTAAAGAAAAACGAATATGAGACCTCTATAAACGAACTGGAAGACCTTATCTCCCAATACCAGGATGTAAGAAAAGAAACGGAAGAGGAAGAACGTAAACTGCGTGTCCGTCGTGGAAAGGTGGTTGATAAGATGATGGAGGTGGAAGACCGTATAAGGGAGCTTGAACGCGAGAAAAAGGGATATGAAAACTCCATTGTAAAGATGCGTTCAGAAGTTGAGACAAACCGTTCTCTCATTGATTCCAAGACTGGGTATATAGAGGAATTGAAAAAGCAGAAAGCGGAAAGACCCTCTATCAAAGACCAGGAAAAGGCGGTAGAAAAACTTTCCAAGGACATAGAGGAAGGCAACAAAAAAATTCTTGACAAGAAAAACGAGATTTTCAAAGTACAGCAATGGGATAGCCGTTTTAAAGACTTTAAGATGTATCTGGCAATGGAGCAGATAAAGAATATCCAAAGCGCGGCCAATGATGTACTAAAGAAAATGAAAAGCGATTTGCGTCTGATGATTGAAGGTTTCAAACGGAACGCGAACGGAACATTGAAAGAGGAGATAACACCCTATGTTTTCCGTGATGAAATGGAAAGCTTTTTCTTTTATTCGGGCGGTGAACAGGCACGTGTGGAAGTGGCTCTTATCATTGCTATACAAAGTATGATTAACGCGACAAAACAGTACGGAGGTATGGATTTTTTACTGTTGGATGAAGTGCTGGAAAGCAGCGATTCCCTGGGTATAGAGAATATAATAGCTTCTACGGAGTTTTTGAAACAATCAATATTGATTGTTACGCATGTACCAAAGCTTAATGACGAGATAAAACAATTGAAAGTAATTAAAGAAAATGGAATATCAAGACTGGAGGTGTAACATGAAAGTATTTATGGGATTTGACCCCGGAACAAAGGGGTTCGTATCAATGATTGCAGAAGATGGAACCTTTGTCAAGGCTGAACCCATCTTTAGGGATATTAAGGTGGTGGACATGATAGAAACAGCAAACAGACTTCTTGCTTTTGTCGAAGGGTATGAAGTCCGGCATGTTGTAATAGAGGATGTACACGCATTATACGGTTCTTCGGCAAAAGGAACGTTTACGTTCGGTTATAATTCGTGCGTGCCGGAATTTTTCTGTGCGATTGCTGGATTACCCTACACAAAGATACCGCCTAAAAAATGGCAGTCGGACATGCATAAGGGTATAAAGATGGTAACAAAAAATGACGGAACCAAAACGGTAAAGGACGTGAAGAAAATGAGTATCGTGGCTGCACACCGTATTTTCCCGGACGTGAGTTTAAAACGCTCCAGCAGGAGCCTAAAGGACGACGATAACTTTGCTGATTCTTTGTTGATGGCTGAATATGGACGTAGACATTTTAAATAACAATGGTATGGAAGAATATATAAGAAAAAGTTTTATAACGCCTAATGTAGCAATAAAGGTTGCTTGTTTTAAGGCAGGAATGACAGAAGAAGATTATTATAATACATTGGGAGAATGCCGAATGTATGGTGATGATAAGGAAAAGAACGAAGAGTATCAAAGGGAATTGTGCCGGAAGATATTCAGACCGACACCGGAAGAAGAGGAGGAAGATATCAACAGATGGAAAGAAGACGGTGCAAAAGTTATGAGCTTTGAAGATTGTGTAACCTTGGTATTGGAAGGATTGCCAGTTAAAAACAAAGAAAGATGATATACTGGAAATGTGAAAACAAGGAATGTACGGAATTCGGGAAGGAAATTATAGAGACACGCCCGATGTTCAAATATACTGATAAGGGAACCGTACCTATTAATATACCTTACTGCAAGGTGTGCGGAAAACAGATGGGATACCGCGAGGAATTGCCGGAAAGTGAAGGTGATATAAACGTGGCGTTCGCTTCTTTCGGTTCCCAGTCCAACGAAAACAAAGCCTCTATCCTCAAAGACAGATACAAGAAAGGACTTGAAAAAGACGGTATTAGCGAGGTTATAAAGGCTAAAAGGGATAAAATGACTAAGGACTTTTTCGGTGGGTGATATGTTAATTATATGTTAAAAGGACATAAGCAGTTGCGTATCTCATAACATAATCTTATCTTTGCAATGTGAGATTAAGAGATAAGAAGTCAAACAACAAAAAAGATAAGGTTATGAAATCACTTGAAGAACTTAAGAATAGCATTTACGAGAAGATAAACGAAATCAGAAATTTTAGCAACGATGATTCAAAGTTGTTTAATGAAGAAGGCGGTTACAATTACGAAGAATTGAACGCCTTTCTCGAAAGAAATAAGAAAAAGAACTATATGAAAGCCGCTTGCATGAGGATGATTAAAAATTATCTCGATAGGTTGTATGACGGATGGAAGTTTTACGAGAAAGACTATTTGGTTTATGTGAATGACTTTAAAAAATTTGGATAATGAACGAATTAATAGAAAATATATGGACACTTGTAGCTCTCACGGGCTACAAGTTCATAACGGTAAACTTTTTGGGAACCTATAAAGTTTTTATGGTGGAAAATTTTGCCACAAAGACAAGGGATAACCCGTTTAACGAGGCGCGCGGAGCGGTGGATATAACAGAGGATGTCAAACATCTTACTTTCCAGTTATCCGAAATGAATCCCGTAGGAATAGATACCCGGTTGCAAGGAAGACCAAGAAAGGATTTTAAGTTCGGAAATGACGATTACATTTACTTTATTGCTAACAAGAAAAACGAATTTTGATATGGCAAGCGAAAGATTAACAATTAGCGAAAAAGATAGGATTGCAAAAAGTATAATCAAGCCTATTATAGAGCAGTCAAGAAAAGAATTTGAAGATTTTGGTAAATTTGCTGACGAATTTTTCAAGAAAAATCTACCAAAAGATGTTATTGAAATTATGGATAAATACCCTAATGTAGTAAAAACCAGAGAATGTATTTTTCTGTCAAGTTTTACACGCGAACGAATATATAATATAGTGGATTATGTTGAAGTTAATTATTTTGTATATTCGCTTATAACTGATGCAAAGTATAAAGAATTGAAAAATTCAACAGAAGTAAACCTTTTTGTCAATAGAATGATTGAGTTAGACAGGAAAGCGTCTAATATCAAAAACCGGACAAAATGCGCACTCGAAGACATCAATACAATAAAACAATTGAAAGATAATTTCCCAGAAGCATATGCTATTTTTATGAAAATTCCTAAAGAAGATGTTAAGGGGAACAAATGTGATGATATAGAGAAATTACGTGCAGAACTTTCAAAATTATAATAATATGGTTAAGTCTAATTTAGACCCTAAAGTATTGGAGGGTAAAATAAAAGAATATAACAATGCCTATCGTAGAGGTGAACCGGAAATAACGGATGCGGAATTTGACGCGCTTGTAGAACAACTGCATAAAATCAGCCCTAATGCGGATTGGTTCAAGAAAGGGGTCAATGACGAGGTTTCGGGAAGAAAAGAAACCCTTCCTATCCCCATGTATAGCCTGGAAAAGGTAAAAACTTATGATGAGATTGTAAGGTGGGTAAAGTCATGTGGACTGAAAAATGAAGACCGACTGATTATCACTCCTAAATTTGACGGTATTTCCTTATGTGTGGACGAGTACAACAAGAAGGCATGGACGCGCGGAAATGGCGAGGTAGGACAGAATTGTACTTCTCATTTTGAACAGATGATTAACCACGGATTTAAGGACGTGAAAAGGACAGAAGGATATTATACTTTCGGAGAAGCCATTTTCCGTAATTCCACTTTCTTGACATTAAAGAAGCGGACAAATTACAAGTCCGCGAGAAATGCGGTAGCTGGTCTTGTCAATTCTCCTACTGTATCTCCAAATATGAGGGACGTGCAGTATATAAGGTATGGATATTCCAATGAGGATTGGAACAAGGCAAGTATGATTGCCTTTATGAATGACAATTCTTCCGTAAAAGTCCGCTATGTCGAAACGTTCGTAGAATCAGTCATTCATAGCGAAAAGATGTTTAATGAATATATGGACAATATTTTCAAGGGTATAACAAATGATTACAAATGCGATGGTCTTGTTATAGACGTGGATAGCGCAAAAATAAGAAAAGAGCTTGGAAGATTGCCGAACGGCAACCCACGTTATGCAATTGCCTATAAAAACCCCGATTGGTCGGAAAGAGAGGAAACAGAGGTAGAAAATGTAAGATGGCAGATTTCCAAGGACGGTAGATTATCCCCGGTAATTGACATTACACCCGTTGAATTGTGCGGAGCTACGGTTTCCAAATGTACAGCATATAATGCCCGTTATGTAAAGGATAATTTTATTATGCCAGGTTCACGTGTCATTATTTGCCGTTCCGGTGATGTGATACCGAAACATATATTTACCGTGTCTTGGCCTACTTTAAAAAGTTGTTTGCCCGACAAGTGTCCCGTTTGTGGGAAACCTTTGGAGATGGACAGAAACAATGTGGACTTGATTTGTTTCAACAAAAATTGTGACGGTGTAATGCTTGCCAAATGTGTATATTTTTTCAACACTTTAGGTTTTGAAGAGTTCGGAGAACCGACAATAAAGAAACTGTTTAACGCTGGCTACAAGACACCGGATAGCATTCTTCTATTATCAGAGGAAGACCTTAAGAAGATTGAAGGCATAGGAAATGTAGGTGCAAAGGTACTGTCAAGACAGTTTGAAAACTTAAAAAAGAAAGGTACGAACTTTGCAAAATTATTGACAGCCTATAATAAATTTGGGGGTGTAATAGCCGAAAAGACATGCCAAAAAATTCTTGACGGATTAAAGTTATATACTTGTAAAGATGTAGCCGATTTTGCAAAAGAATGTGATGAAAGTTGGGCGGCTGACATTGAAGACAAAGTTGAAGGTGTCGGATTTAATACAGCTTTAGCATTTGTTTTAGGTATTGAAGATTGGTGGGTAAATGACGATGATTCCGCACACATTCCTATAACTTATTACGGTCTGGAAGAAAAGACTTTTGAAGGACAAATGACGGTCGTATTTACCGGATTCCGTTCACCCGATACGGAAAAGAAATTAACGGACATGGGGCATAAGATAGGTTCTTCTGTAAGCAAGAAAACAACATGCCTGGTGGTGAAGGAAAAAGGATTGGGAACCATCAAGGAAAAGAAAGCGGAACAATACGGAATACCCGTTTTCACGTTTGAGGAATTTAAGGAAAAATTCAATGTTTGATTGAGTTTCTTTTGTTTGTTTGACATAGTGGGAGAGGCTGGTTTGAGAAAATAAGCCTCTTATTTTTGTAAATCTTTTGGTAATGAGATATTGGTATAGAGATAAGGACTACGTTTATATTGGCTTTAATTATAACGCCAATTTTGTAAATAAAATGAAACGTGATTTCGGAGCCAAATATAACCCGGCTTTGAAAGAATGGTATTTTGAGCCTTCTTTAGAAAAATCTCTATTGTTAAAATATTTCTTGGAGGGTAACGGATTCAAGAACGAAAAACCGGAAAGACAGATAGAAATACCTCTAAAGGAAATCAAGTCCCTTGTAAACGAAAAGGAGTTGAAAGAAATGTTTGATTACTTGGGATTACCGCTACATCTAAGAGATTATCAGATAGAAGGGGTAGCTTATATGGTTAATCACGGCAATTGCCTTAATGGTTGCGGCCCGGGTGTAGGGAAAACGAGGCAGTCTATAGCGCTGGCAGAATTACTTAATCTATTCCCCTGCATTGTGGTTTGTCCGGCAACGGTGAAACAAAGCTGGGTCAACGAATGGAAGCTGTGCAACCCTAACAGAACGGTACATGTGATTGATTCAAAGGACGAGACCAACACGGACTGGAAAGCGGATGTTACGGTAATAAATTATGACTATCTTTTTAAAAGAAGTGCAAAAGAAGAAGGCAAGAAAGAAGTAAAACTTCGTTATAGCCGTTCCCTTACCAAGAAATGGGGATTGGCGGTAATCGATGAAATACACCTATGTAAGAACCCAAAGTCTATACGCTCTAAATGTGTGCAGAAAATTGTGGAGAATGCGGAAAAAACCATAGGATTAAGCGGTACGGCAATTATGAACAGGCCCCAGGAGCTTATCAACATATTGCGGATTCTTGGAAGGTTCAAAGAGATATTTCCGGATTCGTTATATTATCTCTATAGGTATTGTGCAGCAAAGAAAACGCGGTTTGGGCTTGTGTGTACCGGGGCTTCTTGTACGATGGAACTGAACAAGGTAATAAAGCATTACTGTTATTTCCGGAAGGAATTGCGCGATGTGGTAGATGAATTACCGCCTATAATCAAACAGACAGTGAACGTGCCGATAACCAATAAAAAGGAGTATCGGAAGGCAGAAAAGGATTTTATCGAATGGCTGGCTAATATTGACATAGAGGCAGCAGAGCGTGCCATACGTGCGGAGCAGCTTGTAAGGTTGTCCGGATTGAAAAAGCTGTCTATAAACGGAAAGATAAAGTTTATTATCCAGTTTTTGAAGGAGTGGAGCGAGGCGAACGAGGACGAGAAAATGATAGTATTTGGTATCACGACCGACATACTGGAAAGGCTTGGAAAGGAGTTCAAAAATAGTGAGATAGTGACCGGGAAATACAGCACAGAAGAGAAGATGCGGAAAGTTGAAACATGGAAGAAAGAAAAGACCTTCCTATTTGCCAACATTGCATCATTATCCACGGGTATAGACGGATTGCAGAAATATTGTTACAATATGGCGTTTATCGAATTGCCGCAACGTCCGGCAGAACTGGAGCAAGCAACCGGGCGCATAGACCGTATGGGGCAGACACAGACTATGAACGTCTATTTTTTGCTGTCCAGTGACACAATAGACACGCAGATACGCGAATTATTGGACGGAAAAATAAAGGTAACGGATGCAGTCAACAAGGGCATTGACGTACAGGTAAGCCGTGACGATTCAATGGATATTGCACTGATAAAGAAACTGAAAGAATGGAAAGAAAAGAAATAACAATATTTACCGACGGCAGTTGTGAATGGAAGTCACGTCTTGGCGGTTGCGGTGTGTATATCCAGGAAGAAGGAAAGGAATACTTTATCTCCAAAGGGTATAGCGACACCACTATAAGCAGATGCGAATTAAGGGCTATACTGCATGCCGTGCAGAGCATGAAAAAGGACGTGCCTCTAAAGGTTACGATATGGAGCGACAGCCAGTATGCGGTTAGCTGTATGACAGACCCGGAATTAAGACCAGTAGTAAACAAGGATATTATAGAAAAGATAAAACAAGAGCTGGGCGAGCGTAGACGGATGGTCGTGCGTTTCATGAAAGTACGGGGACACGAAAAAGATGTAAACAACCCTATAATATACGGGAACCATGTAGCCGATATGCTGGCAGATTATAAGAATTTTGATAATTACGAACTTGATAAGGTAATAGAATTATGAATGAGGATTTTGTTTTTACTAAAGAAGAGAAAGTTAACAAATTGTTTAAAGTTTTGAACGTATTAAGGAACAGTTTGCAGTGTAAACGTATGGTTGTGGGTGGAAGCATGGCTATGTATGTACATGGTTTCAATGTGGAGCCGCACGACCTCGATATAGAAATAGAAGGGATAAGCGACGATTCATTACGCGTTTTAAAGACAATGGCAAGGATAAACAAGGACATGAAAAGCGACACCCTTTCCGAATATCCGGAAACAAGCCCTCTATATCGTATAAAGATAGAGGATGTGGACGTAGACATATGGGTAATGAATAAGATAGACTACAACAGGACCGTTTTCTACAATAATATAGAATTCGGTGATGTTCTGAGCGTGATTAAGAAGAAAATGGATATGAAGCGCGAAAAGGACTATAAATCATTGGTCGATTACATCAACCAGCTAACCTATTTTACAAAATGAAATGGAGTGACAGACAGTTAGCCATTTTCGACGCATACGAAAATACGCGAAAGAACATTGCTATAGAAGCAACGGCAGGAAGTAGCAAGACAACTTGCATAGTGGAGTGTTGCAGACGGACACCGCCTAATAAAAAGGTTCTGTTTATGGCGTTCAACAAGAGCATTGCAGAAGAATTGAGGGAACGTTTGCCGTCCCATATAGACGTCAACACCTTTCACTCTAAAGGTTTGCGCGTACTGCTTTCCAATTTCCGTATAAAACCGAAAATCAACGAGAATAAATGCTTTGTTATCGGGAAGAAAATTCTTGAAACAAAGGATATGGACGTGAAGCAACAGATTCGATACCTATTCGAGATACAGATAATATGGAATTACATAAGGGTCAATCTTATTACGGATTACGAAAAGGAAATACCGGGTATCTGCATTGAAAAGAATATCGAATTCCAGGAACGTATGGTAGGGGACATGGAACAGATTAGAAATGCTTGGCACAAGGAAATGAAGAAGATAAATTCAGTAAAAGAAATTAACATTGATTTTACGGATATGCTTTATTTCCCTTACCAACTACTTGATAGTGAGGACTTTCCTAAATATGATATTGTTACTTTGGACGAGCAACAAGATGCGAATACCTTACAAAAAGAGGTTGCTTTACGTTATATAAAGAAAAGCGGTCGATTTGTAGTTGTCGGGGATTCCCGGCAATGTATATACGGTTTCCAAGGGAGTTCTTTAGAGGTTTTCAAGTCCTTGCAATCTTATCCAAACACCATAGTATTACCGTTGGACATTACATACAGATGCGGCAAGAATATAGTAGAGGAAGCTCGAAAAGTTTTTAACAACGGGATTGTTGCTGCACCTAATGCGATAGACGGGATTGTAAGAAAAGGAGAGTTTGACGAAGCGGAAAACGGGGATTTTATTTTATGCCGGAATAACTTGCCTTTGGCAACGGTTTTTCTCTATTTGCTTGAAATGGGAAAGAAAGCGACAATCAAAGGTAAGGATTACGGAGATGCACTCGTAGCACTTGTGGATAAGATAAGATATATTGAAGACCTGGACGCGATGTGCGAGAAGAAAATTTCTGAACTGAAAGAGCGGGGTCTTACCGATATCCAGGCAAAGAATAACCCCTCCTATGTGTCCCTTCTTGAAAAGTGTACCATATTGAAAATGCTTTATAAGAACTGGGGAGACATGAAGAAGCTGGAAGACAATATAAAGGAAATATACAAGGATGATACGGAAGGTATCGTGTTATCCACTATCCACAAGTCTAAAGGACTGGAGGCAGACCGTGTTTTCTTGCTAAACAGAAACTTGATACCCAGCAAGTATGCGAACACGGAAGAAGCGCTGTATAATGAAAAATGTTTATTATTTGTGGCTATAACCAGAGCAAGAAAGGAGCTTGTATATTGCAATGTTTAACGACGAACCAAAGAAGACCGTATATACGGAAATAGACCGTGAATTTAAGCGGATGAAACCGGGCACTGAATTTTGCCGGATTGAATTTATTACAAAGATAAAGGATTTTCACCCCGGTTCCGTAAGAAGTGGGATAGACCACTTCCTATTAAAGAAAATGAGTAAAGGAGAAGTAAAAAGAATTGACAAAGGTAAATATATGAAATTATGAAAAAACCGAAAATGTATATTCCCGTACTTGAACCGGGAAAGAGTGTATCGCTTATATGCGCAAACAAGGTAACAGGATTGGAAGAATGCCTGCCTACACAAGAAATGCTGAACATCCACATGGAGCAGCAGAAAATAATGATACAGAAGGATAAGGATTACAAGGTTCATCCTCTATATCTTTTCGTGGAGAAGGAAGAATTCGATGATTTGGTAAGAAGGATAAGAGGAAAGAACAAGAACGCGGAAACGGCTTGTATTCCGCTTGTATGCCAATATCCGGCTGTGCCTATATGCGTGCTTTGTCCCAAACAGGAAGAGGAGGAAAAAGAATGATATTCGAGTGCACGTTTACCTATATGGCACCGGACCCGAATTCGACAAATGGCGCTTATAAAAAGTTTGTCGATGTCATAGCGGTACAGGCAGAAAATTACATGGATGCCGAAACAATGGCAACCGAATACGGGATGTTTAACATAGATGCGGACTTTGCCATATCTCCTATTAAGGAGGTGATTATAGATTCGGTGCAGCGTAACGAAAAGCACGGGGGACGATGGTACAAATGCACGGGCGTATACAGTGAGGCAACCTTTTCTGGAAAGCTGAAACAATACAAGCTGGTTATATTGCAACAGCATGAGGACTTTATAAAAGCCTCTACTAAAGCGTTGGAATACATGCAAGACCTTGTGGGTGAATGCAGACTGACGAAGGTAGAGGAAACTCCTATAATCGAATATGTGGAAAAGGACTGATATGTTAAAACAGTGTTAAAACTACATAAGCAGTTGCGTATGTCATAACATAATCTTATTTTTGCATTGCGATAAGAAAAGAAGCTAAACAATTATAATACTATGATAAGAATAACCAACTCCAAAGGAGAAACCCAGGTACACACAGAAGAAAGCTATGAAAAGCTTCTGTGGCAGTTTGCGGAATCGAAGATGATGGATATGTGGTGCCGGAAGCATCACCTTATCCCTATCTATACACACCAGGAAGAAACCATACTTAACAAAATGGTAGTAGAGGCATTCCTGGAAGCGTTTAACTATAAAGTAGAAAAAGAAGTATGAAAACTAAAAAGTTCGGAGTAGGCGACAAGGTGAAGATACTCCATTGCTCTAACATGATGCTAATAGGACAGATTACGGAAGTAGCAAGTATATGCGGAACGGAGAGTAACCGCTATTATCACCTTAAGATAGACGGTGAACAGCGCGCGTTCATACCTCAAAATTTGGAACTTGTAGAAAAATGTAAGGAGGGTAAATAATGACCTACACAGAAGAAAGAACCTATTGGTTGGAGTGCATGATAAAGGCAAGCAGATACGGACTTGAACCGGAAGTAGCTGTTACAGCACTTGAATATTTAAAGGAAGACCCGAAGTTAAGCATAAGCCAATGCCTGGAAATGGCGTTAAAAGATTGGGATATATGATACAGAAAATAATCGCTTACCTCTATCAAAAGAAGGTTACGAAGACTTATAACGACAACAACGACGGTTTTATTTGCAATTTCGTGCTTGAATACAAGGATAAGGGGGATTTTGTACATAAGATGGCATGCTATGCCGTCAACTTTGAACCCGTTGTTATTGGAAAGGAGAACCGCTATTTGGTAGAGGTGGATGTGCATGCGGTGCAGAATGTCAAGTACAACAATGACAGGGTATGGCTGCCTCAATGCAAGGTTATAAAAATGGACTTGTTGTTACAGCCGTGGGAACTTACATTAGCAGAAAACGAAATAGAAATGTATTATGCAGGACAAAGAAAAATTTGCAGAACCGGATATGACAGCAAAACTGGAAGAAATGCTGTGGTTTGAATCAACAATCAGTGAAAATGTGGAACCGGAGTTTTCATTCGTTGAACAGGAAAAGGAAGAAGTTTTGGTTTCGTGTACATGGTATTGATTTGGCGAATAAACTATTGCGTATTTCCCTATTAAAATCTACCTTTGTGGATAAAACTTCTATATATGGCAAAAAAGATAGAATATACTAAAGAGGACATTCTAAAAGATGCGCCCGATTTCGTGCTGATTGCATCTCCCTACATGCAGGATAAATATGTAGCCTATGAGATGGTAAGAAGGGAGCTTGACGAACACCCGGACCGTTTTATGCAGTATGAGGGGAACGAAGGTTATACCTATGTGATAGACCTAAAGCTTGTCAACATAAAGGGTATCATGGCGAAACGCGGAGCATCCCAGGAAGCAATAAACGACGCTACAGAAATTCGTACAAATGTGATGTTGCCCCTTCTTGCCAAGTTCCACAGGGTAAAGAGTGAGTATTTCCATGCTTTCGACTTGCATAACGACAAAGCAAAGGCACTTGCCAAACTCACCCCTATGTTACTGGACTTGTTCGGCTCCATGCACAACCCCAAGGATATTATTAAGATTATCCGGAAAAAGGAAGGTTATTCGCTGGGAGAAGAAGATTTGGTAAAATTTTTCAACAATCACAAGTCACTCATAGAGGCAAGGCAAAGCAAGTACGTGATGCGTTCTGACCGCTATAAGGTGGCAACGGAAGCCGGAAGACTGGAAATCATAAATGACTGTATGACAGACTTGCAGCTCAAATATGAAGAGTTCTGGAGCAAAGGAAACGTGGGAAGTGCACTCAATATCCTAAAGGAAATACGCGCTTTGTTGGAAGCCGCACGGAAGGAAGTAAAAGGTAATGAAATTAAACTTACAGTTGACGGGAAAATAGACATAAACGCAACCCTGCATGGTGAAGAGAACATAAGCCGCGTAATGCGAGACATTCCCGTAAACAGTCTAATAGTGGGTATGGTAGCCGCAAAATCGGGAATAAGACCCGAAATACTGATGCACCAGCTTTGTACCTCCTATTACAAGGACTTCAACGGCTTTGCAAGCAACCCGGTATTGGGTTCCGAAAAAGTGATGCTGCCTGGAGCGCTCATAAAAACCTATGACTGGGGAGAAATAGAGAAAGAAAACAAAAAATTCGTGGAAGAAATGATACCCGAAGTAGTTGAGGCCGAAATAATTGAAGAACCGTCCAAATCAAAGACAAGAGAACGGCTTCTTAACCGCCTACGACAGATGAAAGGTGTTGAAATCGGAAAGAAATAATTACATTTTGTTTTGACTTTTAGTTAGATTATGATTTTCAAAATTCATGCGGTGCATGGTCTGCGACAGATAGTGTACCTATTTATAAACAATTAAAAAACAAGTAGTTATGGTAAAGATATATGTTGAGGAAGTAATGAAATGCGTAATGGAAAGACTTACAAAAGAATACGGTCTGACCGAACAACAGGCATTGAAAGAAATTGACATGTGCATGGAAAAACTGTATGTGAAATGGATGCAGAACGAACCGATACCGGAAGAAAACAACGATTAATTAATCCTATAATAATAAATAGTATGATAGTAGCAATCGCAACAATGAGAATGGACGAGGACACAACGGTACAGGTACATGTGCCTATGGATGTGGAAATAATGCAGGTTCCTCCTACAGACAAGGAAGTAGAGAAAATAAAATCAGTCCTGGAAGAGGAAACCGGGTATAAATTCGTATCTTTGGATTCGATAACATGGGATGTGGACTACGAGATTTAAAATCAAACGAAAAACTTTATGTTCATTTTTTGAGTATTAGTAGTTAATATCTAATTGACAGCCAGCAGTTTGTGATAAATAGCTGGCTTTTATTATATCCTTTTATATGTTAATTATATGTTAAAAGCACATAAGCACTTGCTTATGTCTAAATAAGGTCTTATATTTGCGTTGTGATAAGAAACAAGATGTCAAACAAATAAAAACAAAAGATTATGGCAAATCCTAAAGTAAAACCGGAAGGAAAGAAAATCGCAGAAAAGGTGATGGAGTTCATGGACAATCAATCATTCGACCCCATCTATAAGGAGATAGAGGAGAACGGGGACGACACCTATATCAGAGAGATAATGCGCTGCATCCCTACAAGAAGAATAATAGACGATTTGGACGAACGCGGAGAACTCCATAAAGCATACAAGGAATATATAGACATGAACGGAGTAACTCTCGTAAAGGACATAGCAAAGAGAATGACAAACCAGGAAAAGCTCGAACTCGTATCGGAACTTTTCAAAATACCCTACTTGGCAAGCCCGGAAGAATACGGAGAAGCGATAACGAAGGCAGCAAGGGAACAATATTACAGATAATCATTAATCACTAAAAATGAAGACCTATACAGTATATTTCAGTGAACCCGTAACAATAAAGTACAAGGGTGACAGATTCAACAAGGAATTGAAAAAGTGGGAATATAACGTGGAATGCGAAAAGACAAGCCCGATGTTTACCTTCCATTCCCTGGCACCTGCAAAGAAACTGATTAAGGAGAATATGGACAAGTATATAGATTCCTGCATAACGAAAACCTGGGCAAACGGTGACTGGGAGAATCTCGGACCGATAAAACTTGCCGGGAACAACAAGACTTTCATAGCCAATACCCGTCAAAAGGTTGCGAATTATTAAGAGCACGGAAAGAAGGGGTGAAAATCGGAGTAACCCCTATCTTTTTGATTTCCAATATAGATATTTTACAAAACTTAAAAATAAAAAGGTTATGGATAAGGAAGAATTCCAGAAAAAGTACGATAACAGTATTTTGGTGTGCTGTACAGAATACGATGTTGATAAAGTATTCAATATTTGCGATTCAATGGATTTAAAAGTCTCTAAATCAAAGCAAGTCACCGCTATATTGATAGGAGAACAGACAGCAAAAAGCCCATTGTTCCACGTGGAACAATTCTTCAGTGACTTCTATAAGATGATGAAAGACAATGGAAACCAGCTCAAAGAACCCACTTTCAACAAAGGAAACAAAATAATATACACCATCAAGGACAGCAACGGCAACACATACCCGGTAACCAGATTGTCAGAAAGAGTGTACGAATCAAAGGAACACAAGACCCTATTCATAACGGACGAAGAAGGGACAGTGACCGGGATATACAAGGAGAAATAAAAAAGAGAAATACCCTCCACGATACCCTACAGACCATATTTTTATTATTAACCCGTTATACATTTGTTACAATGGTAATAGGGTATCAAAAGAGGTATAAAGCAATGATAAGAAGAACCGGAAAGGGACAGACCCTATGGCATAAAGGAAAAGGGTTGTTATGTCCGACCCCTACAACATGATTATAAACCGTCAACCTATAATTGTTAATTTGCAAAGAAGGGGAAGAGGCATATGACGGACAATATGACGCAGGGAACAGTCCTGGAACGGTTCTTGTATCATTGTAAAACGTGGAACAATCATATTAAAATATAATCGATTATGGAAAAAGATTTGAGAAACAACGTGAAGTACATTTTGTTCTGCATAGAGTGCTTGCAGGCAGGCGTGGTAATGACACCGAAAGAATATGAAGTGGCATTCATGGCGGCAGAAAAGTTTGAAGGCTTTGATGACAAGAGCTTTGAGAACATGAAAGCCGAACAATTCGCACCCCATATGAATGCTATGCTACAGGCTATGTCAAAGAGAAAGCAGATTATCGAAGGACTGACATTCAACCTATTGACAAAGAAAAGCCTGGGTGAATTGATTGAGAGCAACCTTGTAGAAGAGGTAATGAAGGCAAAACATATAGCCGCAGCAATGGCAGACGAACTGTTGGAACCGGACGAAAAACTGGAAAAGGTTGTGACTGACGGACGTCGTGTAATTGAACATTTCATAGACCAATGGAAGGCCGCACCTATCCAAGAAAAAGAAAAGAAGGAATACGAGCCGGAAAGTGATGCGGAAATTGTAGAATAACGCTTTCAGTATACTTATTATTTTCACAAAAGCCCCGAAATGGGGCTTTATTATCAAGCAATTATGGACAAGTCGAAATTAAAAGAAGCAAATAGGCTATACAATAAAATCGAATATTTGAAAAGCCAATTAGAGCATATTACCAGGTTTGAGATAGAGGGAAATATACAAATAACGAACTCTTATAACTCCTATTTCTATATTGACGAGGATATGGCGAAAACCTATTTCCCGATGATAAAAGAGAGTATGGAAAAGGAACTGGAGGAGTGCGAGCGATTATTTTCTGAACTTTAGCTCGTTTTTGAGATAAAAACACTATCTTTGCCTACGTGATAGATAACTGGTAAGGTTGTATCGCAGTTGTATTTAAAGGTTAACAAAGCGGTAGGGGTTGCAAGTCTGTTATGGCTGGGGGTGAAAGCCTGGTTCAGATAGCTGCAACCCCTATTTTTATTCAAATTTTGTATCATTATGGAAAGAAAAGAGATTATTGGAAGACTGGGAAGGTATTTCACGCTTCCCGAACTTGTATGCCCCCACGTGTATAACAAGTATTCAGAATCGCAGATATGGAGCTTTTTCACGACTGAAGCACTGGAAACGCTCCTTGTATTGAGGGAAGAAATCCTATGCAAGCCCTTCATTATCAATAACTGGAAGAGCGGAGGCAACTATTCCCAGCGTGGTTTACGATGCAATGTGTGCGTTCTATGCAAGGAAAAGACGATGCTTGAAAAGCCGTATATGAGTGCGCACGCCTTGGGTCGAGGGTTCGACGTTACTGTGTCCGGTATGGAAGCGGAAGCGGCACGGAAAATCATTGTGGACGATTCCGACAAGCTTCCTTATCCTATCAGACTGGAAGACGGTGTTGGCTGGCTGCATGTGGACACTATGGACCTATGCAACGGGCAGAAGGTGACACTATTTAATGCGTAAATATATTTTACTATATACAGAAAGTATTTTCCCTTATAGGGCAATCGATACTACAGTATACTGTAGCCGCGATTTTGCAAATTTCGTATTTTTATCATTTGTAAATTTAAATTGAAATAATTATGTATCCTACTAAAGTAAGCATAGCAAATAACAAGGGGTTGAGAGCATAACAGCGATTTCACGCGCTTTCGAGGTCGGCACACCAGCCGAAGATGTGGTACTGTCAAAGTACACCTTGGTTCCCGATGACAAAAGGGCGTTTCTTATTATTCCGTTGACTGGTGGTACTGTCAAAGTACACCTTATCGGTGAGACTGGTCCAGATACATATACCATTTCCGAGACCGAGGTTTCCGCTTATATGGGTTCTCCTATGCCTTATCTTATTGATAAAGTATTTGTTGACGGTACTACTGCACAATTCAATATAGGGTTATGATTGGGGTCGGTACAAGTCTTTTGTTTGGTAGGAAGGCTGGCAAGGCTGGTCCTCCTATTCCACCCTTCAATAAGGCTATGGTGGACGCATGGTTTATGTCCGGGCTGTCTAATGCAGATAAGCCTTCTTCTATTCGTGGAATTAAGGGTAATGAGATGGCTCTCAAGAACTTCACTTATTCTCTTTCTTCCGGATTCGGTAAGTATGAGATAGATTTCAATTCTTGGACAAAGAATATAAATGCAGCCAATTTCACAAATTCTGATTCTATTATTCATTTGACGGAAATATTGGTGGCAGATGCAAAGTTTTTACAGACATCTGTAGACGCTGTAGTACCTTCATGCCAAGTAAAAGTAGAAGGTATAACAGACGATAATACCTTAAGGTATGTAACTTATGCCGAAGACGGTACCGGAACATACACCTATCTTAAAAATGGTATCAATAACCTGCCAATATCCTACAAGAAATATACCGGGTTTGCTGCATCTGTAGTTGGTACTTGTAATATCACCATTACCCAACTGCCATCTGCCTATGAAGGCGCGCTGGTATTCGATGGAGTGGATGATTACGGTATATGTACTGGACTTCCTATTTTAGACGATTATACACTTATATGCAAAAGAGAATGGATAGATTTATCAAGGAAAAGTAATACTGCCATAGCTAATAAGAGAAAGGTTAATCAAACATTAGGTGGAGCGTTTAATTTTGAAAGGCTAACCACTTCTCAAATACTTACACTAAGTTTTGGTAATTATACCAACATACAATTATCTTCTTCGGGCGTTGTATATCAGACTAAGACTTCTTATAATGGAGATAAAGTTATTTCTTCTGGTTCTCTTACTGATACAGACTCTTTATTCTTAGGCTGTTCAGGAAACGGCATAGAGTTTGCCAATTGTGCAATTTACTATTTTGCCCTCTATAATAAATCTTTGACACCAGAAGAAATAGAGACCGAGAAGGAAAGACTTAATGAAGAATGGTTGAAACGTAAAAATTGAATAATATGAAGTGGTTAGTTGTACCCATAGAAGAACTGAAACAGTTCGATAAGGACTGGAAGACAAGGAGAACGAACAATGACGGTACGAAAGCGTTGCTACATAAAGAGACGTACAACATGCTTGTACCTCCTATCATGATGCTTTCGGAAGGTGAAGCAGTTATGAAAGATGTTGTTTATCCCTATCCTTTGATGGATGAAAACGAGATAGCGAATTCTGGTGATTGGGTCAGTGACGAGGTGATTTGATTGTTTTCGGGATGCCGGGAATTCGGGTGTTTTATCCGGTTCCCGGTTTTTCATTTTCCTTATTTTATTGTACACCGAAAAACAGTGTAATTTTCAGAGTTAGGGTTAACTGTCTAATAATCATATACCATTTTCTCCTATTTTTGAAAAATATAATGTCACTGAAAGAAAGCATATGTTAATCTTATGTTAAAATGACATACGCAGTTGCTTATGTCTGATTAAGTACCTATATTTGCAATGTGATAAGAAATCAAGGTCAAACAAATTAAAAGAAATAAGGTTATGAAAGCAGAATTTTACAAGGTGAGAGGTACGGAAATGGAAGAGATAATGAAGAGAGGTAATAACAACGAAATCTCCTCTCTGATTTCCAAGAAACAACAAGCACTTGCCGAGGCACTTGAAAATGTGGAGTTCTATAAGTCTATCGGGAATATGGAGTTTGCGGCCAACGAGCAAAGCCGCGCTAACCTCCTTCAAAGACAACTCGAAATGTTGAACAAATAAAAATATACAAATCATGAAAGCAATCGTAGAAAACCCGTTAAATGTTAATCATTCACCAGTAGCAATTTCTCTTTACGTCAATATGCTTAACAAAATAGTTCAATGTAATGACGAAAAAGAACTGAGAGAAGCAATGAAGTTTATTTCTATGAATTATCCGGTTACGTTCAATTCTCTTTTTGATTACGGTTTCGGAAGAGATTATATGTGGGTCAGAGAGAGGGAAAACTGTAAACCTCTTCTCCTTGTCGAATTCTAAAAACTTATATATCATGAAAAAGCAGCTTATAAATTTCTTTAATGGACGTTTCGGCAAGAAGGTATTAAAGACTAAATATCGTGAATGGTGGGTACGTTTCTGGTACGGAACCGGGGCAATCGCCTTTTGTTTCCTATTCTTCGGAATGATACAATTCTTGTCCTGGCTTTCTGATTTGATTAATTATGTTTTCTAATAAAAATATTTTACAATTATGAAAAAGGTTTTATGCGACAAAGACGGGAAATTCTTGTCTATTCATGATGAAGATTGTACTCTTACAAAACTGGAAGACGGTGACTGTCTGACACATGAAGACGGTACGATAATGATATATAGAGAACGCAAATGTAAAGAAGATATTTCTAAAGCATTTTATCATGTTTATTTACGAAATAATGAATTACATTTTCTTAAAACTGGAATGTCATTTTCTTACTATGATTTTATCCCATCTTTCAGATTTTCTACAGAAGAAGAAAAAGAACGTATGTACAAAGTTCTTTCTGAAAACAACCTATACTATGACGAGAAAGAAAAATGCTTTAAAAAGCTTCGCTGGCGTGCCAAAATCAGCAATTCCTATTACTATATCGACTGGAATCACTTTATGATATGTAAGACTACAGAGGCAAAAAGCGAATCGGACAATTTACGGTACAAAAACCTTAACTATTTCCAGACCAAGGCAGAAGCGGATACCAAGTTGTTTGCGGTTAAATCGGTTCTTGATGATTAAGAAAGAATGCTACATCTGGGTCGGACAGATTGCCGAATACCGGGGAATGACATTGCGGAAGGTCCGTCCGGGCAAATATGTTGTCATTTCTCCGTGTTCCCTGGTTTCGAGACCCGTATATATTGACAAGGGCGAAAATTTGAACGTTCTTTAGTATTAATTATTTGTTTTATTTTCATATATTTGCAGCTATGATAACAGCGATTTTTGTGTGTTTGATTGTTCTTACGGTAGTCCTTATCACTCTCCTTTTGTGGTGCATAGGGGCGGTTACGGGAATTCAGAAAAGAATGAATGTTCTTCTTTATACGGTCTCCTATATAGACCTTATCCAAAGAAAGCGGTTCATCCGGTATCTGGACCAGCTTTCCAGGAAGATGAGCTGTAATGAGGACGAGATGGAGGACAATCAGAAACAATTCCTATTCCATTTAAGCCAGGAATTGACGAGCGAAATAAAAAGGATGGAAGACGATTATAAAGACTTGATATAATGAGTAAGAAAAACGAATTTACATACGACGGGGGAAGTGCATATATAGACTGGCTTTGCAGCTCCAACAAGCTTGTTTTACTTCGTGACAATGACAGTATAAGCGTCGAGGACAAAACGGCTATAGCGCGCGCTCTAAAGTGCAAATCGGGGGATATTGTCTGTCTGGTTCTTGGTAAGAACATCAGTTATTTCGGATATAGCAAGCTTATCGAGGACATGGAAGGACGGACGACAGAAAGTATAGTGCAGTCCAAGAATCCGGTATTCTATTCTATTTATTGGACTGGAAACAAGAAGGTGGCTGTCGAATCTCACACCATTTTCATTCCCTGGAAGGAGCTTAAGGAGCTTATCAAGGATTGGGATTTTCCGGCTTATTTCCAGCCGGACATTGTTTAGAATTTTCTTTCTCTAATTAAATATTTGTTTGACTGACACCCGGTTACGCTCTTCGTGAAAGAATGTTTCCGGGTGTTTTCTTTGTGGTTATATGTTAATTATATGTTAAAATGACATACGCACTTGCGTATGTCTAAATAAGGTTTTATATTTGCAATGTCTTCTTAAAGGAGACAGCTAATTAGGTCAAACAGATAAAAGAAACAAAATCATGAAAAAAGGGAATTTACCAAAACAAGAATACAAGCTTATCAGCATGTGTATGCAAGGAGTTGAAAACGGGATAGCCTACAGTTGTTCAGATTGCGGACGCACGATATTCAATTTTGCAATAATCAAAGGAGAAATGGATAACAAGGAATATGTTGTAGGTCTTACTTGCGTAAAGAAGCTTCTAAATAAAACCATCTATTTTTCAAATGAAACACAATGGGAATACGAGAAGGAATTAGCAGAATGGAACAACGCTATGAATTCAAGGAAATGGTTGGATAAGAACCAGTCCAAAAGAATCAAGGAAGGTTTGAAACCTTATGAACTGGAATATAAGGAATTCACTGGAAATGATGGATTGCGGTATTGCTATCTGGAAATAAATATAAATGGTAAATATGAAGGACATACGGCATTTATCGAAACAAAATACAATTCCGTATTTAACGGAATCAAGTTGAATAAATAAAATTTTGAAAATCATGGTACACAGCAAGGAACAAATCAAGGAAATTATGTTGTCTCTTTATGAACAACTTGGAGGACACAAATTCGTAGTAGCGACCGGAAGTAAGTTCACCGGATATGCAGAAGATGAAAACGGTAATCTCGAACAATACATTTCCCTGGCACGCAATGCCAGCAGTGCAAACAGACTTAAAATTACTTATGACGAAGGTTTAGACCTCTATAATGTACTCTTTGAGAGACAGACGTTTAACAAAAAGACATTCCAAGTAAGCAAGAAAGAAATCGTTTCCTATAATGGCATCTATTTCGACCAACTGGTACCTATTTTCGAGAGTGTAACCGGGATGTACACAAGACCGTTTTAATCACAATAAAAATATTTTACAAGAACATGAGAACATTAAGCAAAGGAAACTACCGGGTCGTGTATGACCCGGCAAAGGACGAAAGCATGAGCATGATTGCCGTCTACAAGAAGAACCTGGACGGCACGTTTTCCCTAATCAGTAAGGAGATGGGAGAAGAAAAGGATAACGAGGTTCTGAGAGAACAAGCAATGAAAATCATTAATGAACTTAAATAAAGGGAGGATTAAATTATGAATGCAAGTATCGTATTTTTGACTATCATTATTTTTATCGTTCATCTCATGCTGAGTGCCGAGGTAGGTTCTACAGCAGAAAGGATGAACAGAAGTTTCGGAGTGTGGATGCTTCTGGCACTTATCATTTCTCCGATTATTACAGCCATCTTTGTTCACTGCCTGGGGACTATTCCGGTTCCCGAAAAGAAGGAGGATTCAAAGAATGAAACCGAGGAGTAACAGATATATCTATTATTATGACAAACGGTCTAAAAACAAGCCGTACCGGGTCATAATAGAGGTTGAAAAGAAGAAGTACAATATCGGTTATTTCCATACCGTGGAAGAAGCGAGGGCAGCCCGGGACGAGTTCATTAAAAGTCATTTTTCTGTTTCCGTCAAATGGAAACGGTTACAGGAAATGAATGTGATTGTAGATAAGATTGCCGAACTTTCGGAAATCCTTCTCTCCTATAGGGATATTTCCACTAATGAGGTTCTTCGGAAAATCGGGAATATCAAGCAGAACGCGGTTTCCATAAAGAAAGTTATTACATAAATATTCACTCAATTTGTATAATTATTCAATTTTGTTTTGTAGTATGAGAACATGGGTTTAGCGAAACCCGACAGACTGGGACGTTGTGAAACGTCCCTTTTCTTTTTCTAAATCTTGACAACCGAGTTAATAATACTTGAAGAATGACAAAAAACCATAATCTACCAGTCCTTTTTCTACTGCATTCGCTTCTTGTTCAAACACGATTGCATGGTAGCAGTCATGGTTTATAGCCTGGATTCTCTTAATCCATTTCTTGAAACCGCCACTGAAACCCGGGTGATATTTGATTAAGGCTCCTATTACACGTACAAGCCATTCCAGGACGTAGTACAGATAGAATGTAAACGGGATTAGGAGAAGTAGCCAGGGGCACGAGAAAACGCCTGCAAGACCGCTAAAAAGCACGGTTCCCGGTATCATTAATGATTTCCACTGGTAGGAGTGGGTTTCTTCATGTTTTAGGAATTCTTCGTCGTAATACTCTTTCATTTTCTTGCATAACAGCCAGCAAAAAATTAGGATTGCGGAAAAGTTCGGAATGATAATTTTCGCAATTTTCGATTCATAAATTACCTTCATGTTACTAAAATTTTAGGGTTAAACACTTGGTAAAAGTAGGAATTTATAACGGTAATATTGTCAATATTTATTATTATTTGTAACTGTCTGATTTACAATGCGTTTTGTTAACTTTGACCGCAAATATATCTATGAAAAAATATTTTTCTTTTCTATCTTTTGTTGTATAATAGGAGTATATGATATTGGGTGATATATAACGCGCGTGCGCGTGCGAGCGTAGGCGAGCGCGCGCATCATGTGCGCGTATGGGCGCACATGCGTGTGCATGTGTGTGTGCGCGTAGGGGGAAGGGAGGCAAGGCAAAGGACAGGAAAGGAGGGGAAGGGAGGACGAAAACGAAGAAGAAAGCCTATAAGGGGGATGAAAAGTGAAGGGAATTTTGGAAAAAGCGCGGTCCGGCAAAAATTTTCTCGAAAAAATTTTGTGGATTGAAAATTTATCCCTATGTTTGCAGTGCTTAAACAAATGGCGGCTCAGTTCTGAAAAGAGTTGGGAACCGCAAAAGAAAAGGGGTTATCATAGATGCGCTTCTTCAAACACCTCTTTTAAATTTTCCCCTTTTCTTTTTGTTTTGTAAGCAGGTGATTGAAGAAGTAAAAATATCCTTGAGCAAGATATTTGTAAAAATTGAAAATTTTGTAGAAGAAACGCATTTATGAAAATGAAAAAAGATACACAGAAGCGCAAAGCTTCAAAAATTAAGAACGAATACATATTAGTTTTGGAAGCAATTTCAAAAGTGCTGACACAGTTTACGCGTGTAGAGAATCTGAATGAGCATAAATTCAATAGAGACCCTTATTACTCATTCATTTATCCGGATTTGAGCACTAATGAAATGGTTAAGGCTGTTTCTGTATATACAGGTCTTGATAGACAGAAAGTACGTAAAAGCATTACATTTTTAAGACTGAACGATTATATAGATTTCAAGGATAGAAGTTATTGTAAGATTATTAAGAAGATTGATTTTAAAGAGATTGTAAGAATACCCGAATATTTTAAGATTGCCGCTAAAAATAAGAAGATTGTTTGGACTGAATTCAATCAGAAGGTTTTAGATTACATCAGCAAAAGAAAAGGTTGTTTTGAATACGAAAAGAGAGAAAGCCAGGTTACGGATGAAGAATTGGAAGATTTTAGAGAACACGGAATGACTTTTGACGATGAGAAGTTTTTAAGGATAAATCGCTATAAATGGCAGGATTGCGACCCGGTTTTTTATGAAAAGAAGGCAACAATAGCCTTTAATCTAAAGTGCAGTATAGGCACCGTAAAGAATACAATTAAGAAGCTTAAAGTGTTGTTTGGCAGAGAAGTAAGTTTTAAAGATACTCCAGTAGAGAAGGTTAGACGCGTTCATTATTCACATTCCTATAGGATAGAATTACCAGATAGAAGGGAATGGAAAGATATTTTACTTAAAGAGTTTAATAGCTTATATGAAAGTGTTATAGATGGCAGAAGAAAGGTTATAGATACGCTTAGGGATGTTGTTTGGGATAGGCAGGATGAAAGAGAAGAACAAGAACGGGAAAAGAAAAAAAAGGAAGGCATTTTTTGTTCTGAATATACACGTATAAGCAAGCAGGATTTTGATGCAAATGTAGGAGTGCAGTATAGCGTTTTGATGGGATTCAAGAAGAAGAAAACCTATACTGCCATTGAAGAAAAAGAGGAATATGAAGAGGAGGACGAGGATTATGAAGAAGAGAATAATTATACAGAAAAATACGAGGAAGAAGATTTTGATAATGATGCAGACGATTTAGAAGAATATGAAGAAAAAGAATATAGATGGAACAAATATCGTTGCCATGAGGCACCGGAATATGAGGGTTATGACCCTAACGAATTTGAAGTGTATTAGAGTATGGAAACGGTAAGCAGCTACATATACAGTGACTATGAAAGCGAAGACGTAGAACTGTACGCAGAACAGATGATACGCGACCGGAAAGAACGCGACGAGAAGCGACGCGAACAGATAGAGAAGGCTTTGGAGAAAGCCGAAAGAGCCAGGAAACGGATTGCCAACAGAAGACGGAAATACATAAAAGACAATCCTATCCGCGCGAAGTACAAATACCCGGTATTGGATAAATATTCAAGTTAAAAGTTTGGTTATTTGACTGATAATGCCTATTTTTACCGTTGTAATTGCAATTTCGTTATAACTTAAAAAGGCATTATTCATGGATAATAATAAAAAAGAAGAGAAAGTGTTCGGACGTGCACAATTTGAACAATTTCTCATTGACAACGACTACGAAGCGTTCACCGCAAAGCAGGTAGCGGCTTTTGCTACTGATGTTTTGAACAAATCGGAAAACAACGAAATGGACGAGTTCGAGAAAGCATGTGCGGCTGCGGACTGGAAATCACTGGAAACGGTTAAGGTGCTGAATGACATCTACGAGGAAGAACCCATGTTCATAAGACCCTCACAGGTGGAAGTGATACCGGGAAAGGAAGGAATTTTCAAATCAATGTCCGAGAACCGGGACATGCTGCGATACAAGGAAACACCTCTAAACATTTTCAAGGGCATAGCCGGAATGTGCGTATCTGACGATATAGAGAAGGCACGGAAGGGTGAACCTATCGGAACCGTAAAAAGCTGGGGAGGGAAAGAATATGTGAAGACCGCTAACGGATGGGTACGACGCCAGGGAATCAAGACAAAGGAGACCGCGAAGGAGGAAAAGCCGAAGGAAAAGAAAAGCGGTTTCCCTACAGTTGAAAAACTCGTGGCTGCGGCCGCAAAGTCGGGGCACAACCCTAAAGAGGCAGAGAACATTATCAGAGAATGCTATGACTATCTGAAAAAGAAATATCCGGAAGCCTCACCAAGTAAACTTGTACACATTGCATATGTAATTTCCTAAAATTCCGTCGCATATGATTATGGGAAAACTACATAAAATAAGGGAATACGTAATGAGTTTATATTTTCCCGTGTTGTTGAGCATACCTATCTCTTTTTCCAACACGGCATCCTTCATTGAGAAATATGTGTTTCGGGACTGGGAATTCTTGAAATACCTAATGATTCTTATAGTGATAGATACACTTGTAAGCTGGGTATATCATATCAAGAACAAGGACTTTTCAAGCAAGGGCTTTTCAATGATTATCACGAAGCTTTTCATTTATTCCGCTATTCTGATTGTTTCGCATGTGATGGGGAACTTTACTGTGGAAGGCGGCAATGTGGAGATATACACATGGTTCCGTGCCGTGGTGTGTAACGCGCTTATAATACGCGAATCAATTTCAATTGTGGAGAACGCGGCAAAGGTAAGCCCTACTTTGGTACCTCAGAGAATTAGAAAATATCTGTCTGATTTCGACGAGTTCGGGGACAAGAAACCGGAGACGATAAAGGAAATGAAAGGAGAATGACTATGGCACAAGGCGATTATTTGCCAGGAACCTATTCAAGGGTCGGAACGGAAGAAAATCCGGGCACATACCTTGGAGGAGGTTCGGGTGGTACTTCACAAACAATGCCGCCAAAGGTGAAGAAGGCATGGGTACTGGACAACGATAGATGGAACATGCGCAATTATTGGATTTCCGGAGGGAAGTTCAGTATTCCGGCAGTATGGGTACTTACCAAAGGAGTTTGGGACAACTTCGGCAAATGGATGAAAGACGGAGTTTGGAGAATGGGACAGCTCATTTTCTCTACAGACAATATTTGGCATGACAATTTCGTGTGGTACAATGATTTAAAATTCAAATTTTAGAGATTATGAAAAAAACATCGTTTTATCAAATACAGGACGGTGATACCGGGGCACAGGTTGCACAAGGATTGCAAGGCAATTTCGAGGCTTTGCAGCAGGAGATAGAAGCAATTCTACCCTATTCTTTGCCTATTAAGATGGACCCTAATAGTGGAATTATCAACAGTGAGGAGGACTATAACAGTATTCTTCCCGAATCCTATCTGACGGAATATCCGTGGCAGGATGAATATGCAGGCGGTCTTCCTTGGTTATGGATGAACTTCAAAGCAAAGGTATCGGAAGGTACTCAGATTTGCATTAAGCATAACAACAAGTTCTGTGAGTTCACCAACATTCCAGAAACTATCGGCACCGTATCTGTTGACAAGAAGATTCTGACAATGAAGGAGAAGAACGAATATCTGGGTTTCGAGTGTCAGAAGGATTTGGGTGTACAGAAAGTGGACTTGAAAGGCATTTACCAGGTTTACGTACTGGGTGCTGACGGTTCCGTGGAACAGGAAATTGTATTTGAATGTAAATAAAAACCATTAAAAAAGAAAAGATTATGAGACTGTATAGATTTTTAGACGAAGACAAGAATATCGATGTGACATTGGTAACTGATGGTAGTTGCGACCAGAAGAAAGTATTCATCACTGAATCACCGCGCGGAATTACCCCTAAAGGAAATGTGACGGACCCGGAAGGTGGTGCCGAGCTTTTGAAGCTTGGTTTCAAATGGAATGTAGGCGAAGCCGTGATGCACGAAGAACTTGTAGCATTTGCGGAAGAAAAGGGTTTGGAACTGATTATCGACCCCCAGGGACTGAACGAAATAGTTGCGGTAACGGCAGAATGGAACGATGCAGATGCGTGCGTGATTACAATCAAGACAAGTGTTCCGGCAAAAAAAGATGTTGACATTTATTTCCCTAATAGTGTAGACTTGCAGGAAAGCGCGGAAAGATTTGGTGTAATCAGAGGAGACCGCAAGACCATTGCTACTAAAGTTATGTCCGGTAAGCCTATGGCGTTTACGCTGGCTGACCTTGGTTTGGATGCAAAGGAAGATTTGAACGTGGTTGTAATGACCGACAACAATACATGGCGCGAGGAACTCGTAGCCGAAAACAACTAAAGAGACTATGCTACGGTTATTGTTTACAACAGAAGATAATGTCCACCAAATGACTGTCGTAACTGACGGTATCGACAGTCAGATGAAGGTTTTCGTAACGGAAAGCCTCTATGGTGACGTGGAATATTATAAGGGACTGGGTATCGTGATTGAACCCGGTCACACTTATAATATAGGACAGTTCAAGGAATGGGCGTTTAAGGCGCTTGTTAAGCTTATCTCATATCCGGAAGGATTCGGAGAAAAAGGCGCGGTATTGTCGGACGTGCAGGAAGTTGTGGAATACGTATTGGAGACTAAAGAACCTACACTCAATTTCCCTGCAAAGGGAGGTGATGATATGTGCGTGGTGACGTCTTCTAAGCAGACTTTTAAGAACGGGAAACCAGTAGGACATCCGGAAGGCGTACCAGTGGAATTCTCAATATCTGGGGCAGGATTCAAGGTTGACAGTGGAGGACAAGTAACGGTTGACGAGAACCCCAACAACACGACAAGAAAAGCGGTAGTGACAGTTAAACAGAATGAAAGCGGAAAGACATTGCAGATTACATGCAACCAGGCTGCATCTACTGTAACCTACGAATATGCGCTTACAGTAGACCCGACAGCGGTAACGTTCGACGGTGCAGGAGGCGAAAAGCTTGTCACTGTTACTTCTACAAGAACAAAAGTTCTGAATGGAGTAAAACAGCAGCCAGAAACATATCCTACTGATATAGAACTGGCAGGCGTAGGGTTCGATTATGAGGAAAGCGGAAATAACTACAATTTGAAAGCTTCTGAGAATACCGGAAGCTCACAGAGAACGGGAAAGGCGACTATTTCGCAGGATGGTGGAAAGACTGCGGAAGTGACACTTACACAGAATGCGGCTATAGTGACATATGATTATGCGTTGTCTGCCAATTCACAGACTATACAGTTTGTAGCGCTTGGAGAAACGAAGAGTTTACAAATTGTTTCAACAAGACAGAAAAAAGTCAACGGCAAGCCTTCCGGTGGTGTCGAGAAGGTAGATACGACTGCACAGATTACCGGAACTGGATTCAGTCAGACTTCATCTGAAACATCTAATGGAGAGAATTATAGTATAGTGGCGGCTGAAAACAAGGCAGAAGCGGCTGAAAACAAGGCAGAAGCGGCTAATAACGGTTCTATTACCATTACACAGACTGGAAGCAGTAAGACGTTACAGGTATCACTGACACAGCTTGCAGCAGCAATCACCTATGAATACACATTGACTACAGACCCGACAGCACTGTCATTTGCAGCAGCAGGAGAAACAAAGATATTCGGTGTTTCAAGCAAGAAGCAGAAGAAGGTAAACGGAAAGAATGAAGGTGCAGCAGTGACAGTAGATTATAATACGGTTGTAAGCGGCACAGGGTTTACTAAAGGCACTACCGAATATTCTGTAGTGGCGGATGCAAATACTGGCGCACAGCGTACCGGAACGGCAGTTGTTACGGCAGTAGAAGGAGGTAAGAAAGCTACCGTGAATTTAACTCAATTGGCTGGAGCTTAAAATTTATTTGAATGAGATTGGTTGAAAGACATATTATCAAGGATAACCGATTTGAGGAAGTTTGCCACAAATCCGGATTATTGTACAATTACGTTTTGTATAATGTCCGGCAAGGCATTTTCTCAAATCGGTATTTAAAAGAATATGAATTTTCAACAAAATTAAACAGAGAAAATCAGTTTGATTTCAGAAATTTGCCTTGTGCTGTTTCTCAACAAGTAATAGCACAAGTGTTTTCAGTTATAAAAGGATGGATGAGGAGTGTTAAGGAATTTGAGAAAAATCCTTCAAAGTTTTATTCAAAACCCAAATTACCGAAATACAAAAGCGGTAAGAAGCAAAACATGATTGTTTTCACAACCAGTGTTTGTAGAATCAGAAATAATTACATTTATTTTGTAAAAAATATTATACAACCAATAAAAACCAATGTAAAGAAAGAAGAACTTAAACAAGTAAGAATTATACCGCAAGCAACATGTTATGTTGTGGAAGTGATTTATGAAAGAAAGGAACAAAATCTTGATTTACAGAAAGATAATTTCCTTTCGATTGATTTAGGATTGAACAATTTATGTACATGTACCAACAATGTAAGCCAAAGGTTTTTCATTGTAAACGGAAAAGTTGTAAAATCTTTTAATCAATGGTTCAATAAAACAAAAGCAAGACAAATGTCTTGTGTAGGAGATATGGGAACCTCAAAAAGATTGAGAAGATTGATTTGTTATCGCAATCTTTGGATTAATGACAAGATGCACAAAATCAGCAGGTTTATCATTGATTTTTGTAAGAAAAACGATATAGGTACGATAGTAATAGGTCTTAACAAGAACTGGAAACAGAATGTCAATCTTGGAAATAAGAACAATCAGAAATTTGTTGAAATTCCTTTTTCAAGTCTTATTGATAAAATCTTCTACAAGGCAAAGTTAGTTGGTATTGATGTAAAGATAACGGAAGAAAGCTATGCATCTAAAGTAGACCATTTGTCTTTTGAATCTCTTGAAAAGCATGATATTTATCTTGGAAAAAGAAAGAAACGAGGATTATTCCAATCATCTGTAAATCAATTAATTAATGCAGATATAAACGGTTCAATCGGTATTGCGAGAAAAGTATTCGGTGATTCTGCTGTACAGCAGATAATCGGTAGTGGGTTAGCGTTTAACCCTATCAGAGTAAATATTTTGTGATATAAATACGAATTTGATGAATAAAATTTAAAATTTTAGTAACGTGGGAAAGAGAAGAGGAAAGATAATACAAAAAGCGGAAAAGCCGGATTTGGTTGCAAGTCTTTCGAGTTTGTCCATTGAAGAGATAGACAGGCTGCAAAAGGCTGCACCTATGGCATTCCAAAGCAAATTGCAGGCTGCGTTAAACTCAAACGATGCAGGGGAGATAATGAAGGCTAATTTGTATCTGGGAGAAATCAATAGACAGCCTACAAAAATTCAGTCTGTTTTCTTTGACCCTAACGACATATCCGGTAACGGAAGAGGATTTAAGGATTCTAAAGGGGTTCTGTCCTTTTCCGTATTGCGTCGGATGGGGGACATTCATATAGTGAAAAGTATCGTGTCTACACGTGTGGAGCAGATAATGAACTTTATGGATTTTTCGGAAGACGAGCAGAAGGAAGGTTTCACAATCAGAAAGAAGAAGAGCCTTTTTTCTACCGGGGATGAGAAATTGACAAATGAGGACAAGAAAAAGATTTCAAAGATAGTTGATTTCCTGGAAAAGGGAGGTTGGACGGACAAGTGGGACAATGTAGACAGCTTGCAGGAATTTGTAAGTAAAATAATGTCGGACAGTCTCACATTAGACCAGTTGGCATTTGAGATGGTGCGTAACAGAATGTGGGAATTGCAGAAGTTCCGCGCTGTGGACGCTTCTTTGATACGTTTTCTTGACAGCGTAGACCCCAGACAAAGGGAAGGTTTCGAGCAGTACAGATTCAAGGGACATTTACCGCGTTACTGTATGGTATGGGAAGAGATGATTCTGCATAACCCTATAACGAAGGGACCGATATTGTATTATCCGTGGGAGCTTGGTTTCGGCATCAGAAACAAGACGTCTGATGTGAGAAGAAACGGGTATGGAGTGTCGGAATTGGAAACGCTGGTAAACATTATTACCTGGATATTATGGGGCTTTTCTTATAATGCGAATTTCTTTAGCCAGGGGTCACAACCTAAAGGGTTTATCAATATAAAGAACCCCAATATATCAAACAGTACATTGCAGGAGTTTAGGCAGGCATGGACACAGACGATGGCAGGCGTTTATAACAGTCACCGCACACCCGTTATAAACGGTATCGATTTGGAATGGGTTGATTTACAGAAACTTAGCAATCGTGATATGGAATTTAACGAATGGATAAAATTCCTTATTATAATGACATGTTCTGTATATCGTATAGACCCGTCCGAACTTGGATTCAATTTCAAGGAAAGTCAGCAGATATTCGGACAGGACGGACAGCGCGAAAGATTGAAGCACAGCCGTGAAAAAGGATTGAAGCCTCTATTGATATTCTTGCAGGGCGTCATTACAAAGTACATTGTGAGCGAGCTGGACGAAAATTATGAGTTTGCATTTACAGGAATAGAGGTGGAAGACGAAGAAGCACAGGTAAAACTGGATTCTGAAAAACTGAGTAGCGGCATGGTTTCTATGCAGGATATATTTAAGAAGTATAACGGAAGGGACTTTGACCCGGAAAAGGACATCATTCTTAACCAGGTGTACCAGGGGATGAAGCAGGCAGAAGAACAGAATAAAATGTTCGGAGCTTCACAGCCAGGACAACAGCCGGAAGGTGTACCGGAGGACGAGGAAGACCCGTTCGCACAATACAAGTCGTTTAACGAAAATCCTATAATGAAACCAGCAGTTGACTATTATTTAAAAAATCTTTACAAATAGGAAATTATGGAAACTTTCGATGATTTAAAGTTAGAAAGATATATAAACAAGGCTCTTTTGGAAAAGAGCCTGGGAAGACCAGAAATGTATGACGGTCTTCTGGAGATTGCGAAGGCACAACAAGGCGTGTATGTGAACAACGCGGTAAATCGGAAGCTTGGCATTGTTGGACTGCCATACAAGAAAAGAAAGGCTACGGAGGAAGAGAAATCCGATTTAACCAAGACAACAGAAGACCTTTATAAGGAAGGTAGTGCGTGGAAACGAGACAGACAGATTAAAGTACATAACAAAGTGAAGTCTGAATATCGGAAGAAAATGCTATTTGAGACAAAACCGCGTGCTTACTTAATGCTTGGCGGTGGTGGTTCGGGCAAAGGGTATTATCTTAAGAAGATGAAGGAGAAAGACCCTTCTATTGATAAACTTCCAGTTATTGATGTGGACGATATGCGTGACATGATACCGGATTATGAAAGGGTGAAGGGAATAGACCCAAAGAAAGCTTCATCCTATGTGCATGAGGAAGTATCGGATATAGGTAAAGCGATAGACAAGGAATATATAAAATCTAAATCTTCTTTTGTAAAAGATGCTGTATTTGGAAACCCGGCAAAACTTGAAAAATTGGTTGATGAATTGAAGGCACAAGGTTACGATGTCCATTTGGTAGGCGTGGCAACCGATTTTAGTACGGCTTTGGATAGAATACAGAAACGTTTTGAGAGAACGAAACGGTATGTTCCTACAGAAGTGGCGAAAAAAGGACATAAAGGAGCGTCCGAATCTTTCAAGAAAGTTATCGAAACTCCGTTGAAAGATAAATTCAAGTCCGTTAAATTGTATGACGGAAATTCCGATAACGGAGTGATTTATGATAACAAAGTGTTAAATCAAAAAGAACTTGATAGGTTTCTTAAAAAAATAGACTTATAAATTTGTTCAATTCTGAACAGTTTTGTATATTTGCATAGAAACTTAAAGAAAGGAGTAAAATTATGGCAAAGAAAAAGTACGGAATTGATATGACGGCTGACGAATGGTTTGAGATTGAAGAACGTGGAATGGGCGAAGGTTGGACGATGGAAGAAGTTGCAGCTTTAGGTCCAGAAGGAAGGGAGTTTCATAGAAACGCTCCGTATAATCCTTACTTTCCGAAACCAGATATGTCTATTTTTAACGAAGACCTTTACGACGGTTATAAGATAAAGGAAAAGAAGAATGTCGGAAAAGAAAGTTGATGGTATAAGAACCCCTTTGGTATCGCGTCTTATTAAAGTGAAAAGACACGTGAAAGACCCTATCAGATATCCGAAAATACAATGCGGTTATGAAGGTCTTGCACAGACCATGTTTGCCACACAGTCGGACGCGATGATAAAGGAGCTTGTAAAGGAAATGATAAAAACGGTTGAAAAATGATATTTAAACCGGAAGAGATACAAAAACTGTATGATATAATAGACTACCGTCTTGCAAGGATTGTAGCCGATGTAATGGGAGATAAACTGTTGACACCGGAAGACAAGTCCTTGTTAAGGCGGTATGGCTATAAATGGAGAAGGGAGATAGAAAAGATACCCCCGTATTTCCAGTCCTATCTGTTCGGAAGGCTGAGTGCACAACTGACACCTTCCCAATTGTCTACACTCAATTTTGACGATTTTACCAAGTATATAGACCGCCACCAGTGGGCGGCACTTACATCTTTGGAACAGGAAGTGTATTATGCGGCAGCAACACGCACATACTCCTATATAAAGACGATGGGGGAACGGGCAAAAACGATAATGTCTAATGCCGTATCGGAAGAAGAGGTAAAAGTTCTTGTGGAACAGCAAAGACAATTGGAGCTTGGAACGATAAAGAAGGAGATGATAGAGGGTGCTCTGAAAAAGAAGTCCGTGCAGAACATTGTCAGTAATATAGGGCATTCCTTGGAAGACTGGAACCGTGATTGGGGGCGTATAGTGGAAACCGAAATGCAGAACATCTATCAAACTGGAGTAGCCCAGCAGATAATGAAGGAACAGGGAGCGGACGCGCTTGTATATAAGACAGTATATCCCCAAGCTTGCGCCCATTGCATAAGGTTGTACACTACGGCAGGAATAGGAAGCAAACCGAGGATATTCAAGCTTATAGACTTGATAAACAACGGGGATAATATAGGAGTGAAAGCCAAAGATTGGAAACCAGTGTTAGGAGCTACTCACCCCTACTGTTATGATGATAAGACAGAAGTTTTGACAAATGATGGTTTTAAATTCTTTAAGGACTTAAAAGGAGATGAGGAATTTTTGTCTGTAAATCTTGACAGTGGGGAAGGTGAATATGTGAAGGCTGTAAAATGGATAAATCAACCTTATAAAGGAGATATGGTTTTAAGGGAAAGTAGAGATTTTAATTTGTGTACAACCCCGAACCATTTTCATGTAGGAAAAACTTCAAAAACAGGTAATTGTCTTATAGAAGAGGATAAATTAAGAAATTGTTTTAAATTTCTTGTTACCATTCCTAAATGGGTGGGGGAAGATTTACCATATTTGGAGTTTGACGGGATAAAGTATGATTTTAAGGCTTTTGTAGAATTTATGGGATATCTTATGTCTGACGGATGTTGTTTACCACATAGAAAAAGGGTTAGTATTTCTCAGATAAAGCCAGATGTAAGAAAAGACATTATAGAATGTACTTCAAAGTTATTTCCTAATTGGGGAGAGGCAAGGGAATATATTCAAATAAGTTTGGCAAAAAGACCCGAATTATTGGAATTTTTTAGTAAAATGGAAGGGCAATACACAAGAAGAATTCCTAATTTTATTCGTAATGCTACGCCAGAAACAATATCTATATTCTTGGAAGCTTTTAGAAAAGGTGATGGTACATTACATAAAGGAAAGTTTTGGAAGGGTTATCAGTTTAAGCCACAAGTTCATTATACAACATCTAACCCCTGGTTGGCTGATGAAATAGGAGAGCTTGTTTTAAAGACTGGAGAAAGACCTTCTTTTAGAAATCATGGTAAGGCAGTTTATGATGATAAAAAGAAAGGTAAGGTTTATACTTCCAAGCATGATATATTATGGGTAAATGTTTTAAGAAGTAAATATAATCTTCGAGAAAAGATGAAAGAAAGAGTTATTCATTATGAAGGTTATATTTATGACGTGGAATTAGAAAGAAACCATACTTTGATAGTAAGAAGAAACGGGAAAGTATGCGTTTCTGGGAATTGCCGTTGCGACCTTAAGGAGGCGCCTAAAGGTATGGTTTGGAATGACGAGACGCATTCGTTTGAGCCGCCTAAAGAACCATATAAGAGGCAGGTAGAGAGAAAGAGTAAAGTAAAGATATATGTCGGAGATAAATTGTTTGAGGTATGAGATTCGGATATAAAGGAGATGTGGAAGTGTTAACCCTACGAAAGACAAGGGTAACAAAGGAATTTGTCAAGGAAAGAGCGGAAGAAATAGATGTGTATAATTGGGAGGTTATCCCGGTACGTTTGGACCAGATAAAGGAAGACGAGTATGTATTGCTCTATTGTATGATGAATGATACGACCCTATTCAAGAAGGGTGTAGAGTGTACTGATTTCAAAGGAGAGATGGAAAACGTTGTATTGGAAAGAGGGATAGTAATTTCCGTATGTGAAGACGCAAAACATCTCGCGTTCACTATGCCTCATCAAGTGACGATACCGCTTGTTGATGAAAAGACATTCGATGAATGGACTGATGAAGACTGTTTCGGAGTAACCAGGGGGAGTAGTCGAAGAAGTCCCGATAAAGAGATAGAACAGGGGGATGTGGAGGAATACGTAAAGTTCTATAATGACAATCCGGAATACATGCATATGGGTGCAGGAGCGATAAAGATAATGGAAAGAGGTTTGTCCTTGTATGAAGGGAAACTGTATAACATAGAGGCTGGGACGGAATATGCGCTTATAACAAAAGAAGGCTTGTTTCTGAAAACGGAGCATTGATTATGGGAGAAGGAGGATTCAACACCGGGTTTGTGGAGATAAGGACGCTTGAAGGCGAAAAGTTCCTAAAGGATATAAGGATTAATGAAGCCGTGAAGACAAGACATTCCTATACGCTTGTGGAAGGCTTGCATGTACGCGAAATGAAACCGCAAGAATCAGTGTATAACATCTATTTTAATGCAGGCAAGGAAGGTGTTCTTAACAGGATTTCGGGCGAACAAATGGTATGGACGTATGGAAAGAACTATCTTGTTCCGGTAAAAGTAAAGGAATTGAACATTTCCGACAGAATTGTTCTGTATGGGAACAAGAAGGGTAGGATTGACCGGATAGAAAAGGTGGAGACACTTAACAGGTATTTTTATAAGCCCGAATTGAAGAAAAACACTTCCTATTATATTGATAATGTCTGTATTTTTGGATAGATTGTGCAAAATTCGTATTTTAGCAAAAAATTTGTAGCTATGAATTTAAAAAAGTTATTTCATTTACAGACAGCAGAACAAAAGGTGTCTGAATACAGGGAGCTATTGAGACGCTCCGAAAAGATAGAAGCAAGAACGGAAGAACTTGCAAACGAATTTGCCGAAAGAAGCCAGGTATTGAAAAGCTTCTCCCTGCTTGACAAGGACGAAAGAGAGATTTCGGAAAAGAAATACAACGAGTTCTTGAAAGAGCATGCTTCACGGGTTGCACAATTACAGAAAGACAGGGACAAGGTTTTCAAGGCTATCGCTGCATTCCAGAAAGACGAAGATATAGCAGAAGCTATTGCGGATGTATATGCAATTCATGTAGCAAAGAAGGCATGGAAAAGTAAGAAGCTTTCCAAAAGTGCATACGATGATATTATGAAGGCAAAGACCGGGGTAGTCAAGTATGCGGACGTGCTTTTGTTCAGAGGCGGTAAGTTGCTTATCTTACAGAGAGCAGGGGAACACATGAACTATACGCCCGATTGGTGCATACCGGGGGGACATGTGGACGAGGGAGAAGATTTCCGTACAGCCGCACAAAGAGAACTTTTCGAGGAGACCGGAATAGACGTTCCGGAAGATACTCTTATGGAGGTCGGTGTAGCCAAAACGAAGAATGCGGAAATTCATTATTTTATGGGGCACGTTGATGATGAATCCCCGGCTTTCGTGGTGGTTGACGGTGAAGAGGAAATCGGCAGCATGTGGATTGACCCGGTTACTGAACTGGACGATTACGATTTTATTTTTGACATGAAAGACAATATCAAGAAGGTTTTGGGACTGGAAGTGAAACCCAACCCGGTAGAAATCGTGATGAAGGCTTTCCAGGAAAAGAAGGTGACGGAAGACGTGGTAAAGTCTGTGTGCGAGAAATACCCGAAGGAGATACGGAAAGCGAACAATAAGACCGATTTTTCACACAGTGAAAGAAAGGACTTGGCAAAGAAAGGAGAAGCAATGCCGAATGGGAAATACCCTATCAGAAATAGCCAGGATTTGAAGGACGCTATTAAGTTGTCCGGTGCTTCTGACATGCCAAAAGAAAAGGTTAAGTCGTGGATTAAGAAACGTGCTAAAGAACTGGGTCTTGAAAGAGAATTGCCGGAAGACTGGAAAAGTAAGGAAGTTGAAAAGACGATGGACTGTAACGATGCGAATGCTATTTGCAAGGAAGATTTGGACGACAAACCAAAAGACCCGGAAGGTGACGGAATAGCAAAGAACGAGGAAACGGAAACTACGAACGAAGAAACGAACAGCGAGGAAATAGAGAAGTCGGAAGACGGACTGACGGTTTCCATGAAGTTTTCCACTGTAGAGGATGCAATGATATTCAAGAGCGTTATTTCCGAAATGATTCAAGAGGGGAAGGTGAAAGCCGATGTACTGGAAAAGGCAAAGAAGGAGGACGGGATGTATACGGTGTTTGTCGATTTCGCTAATTTCCTGGAAGGTGTTAAGACACGTTCAAAAAATGTGCACTGGAAAGAGGAAGACAATGCCAAGCACAAGTATCTGGACGATTTGTTAGAGGAGCTTTCCGACTATGAAGATAAGATAATGGAAGCTGGACAAAGCGGTTTCGGCCGTTTCAAGGACGGGGAGATAAACGGTGAAGAAATAGAGGTCAACGACCCTATAGAATTGGTGGACCTCATTATAGACCGTACAAAGGAATTCTATTCCAAGCTTGACAATAACCCCGAATATGCCGGGGAAAAGTCGTGGGTAGAAGACTTCATGGCAACACTCAAGCAAACTAAATATCGTTTACAATTGCATTAATTGTTTTGGGGAGGGGTGTAAACACCCCTTCTTTTTATTAAAGGAAGACATGGAAAAGGATATACTGAAAAGCATGTTGTGTGACAAGCTGGAAAAGGCGGTATCGCACAAGTATGTACGGAAAGAGCCGGACGGAAAAGGCGGTTTTAGATACATATATACCGAAAAGGAAAGAGAATCGACAAACCAGGTCATTAACAGAAGCGGTGACAAGTCCATAGAGAAGACAGGAACGAACCCGGCAGCAGTTACAAAAGGGTTGAAATCCTGGTTGGATAAGAATAGTATCGATTATGACTACACCAAAGCGAAAACGACCGCGAGCAGTTATTTTAAGTTTGAGACAGGAAAAGGAAGCTATGAGATACGTGTTTCCAACCACACCAAGGCGAATGCAGACGAGAAAGGCGGTATAGATATTCAACCCTATGGTTCAAACGACGGGTTTAGTGTTGATATAGATACGGCATACGGGTTTACTTCCAAGGATATACAGAACATTATTAAAGACACTGAAAGAATAAACGGGGAAGTCCATAAGAACGAGAAGTTAAAGAAGATGTTGGAGGATGAAACTCTACTGGAGAGATTTTATAATGAAAGGTTTATACCTTCCAAGCATACAAAGTTTATTGAGGATGTTGTTAACAGTATCGGAATAGAAGAATCGGAGTTTGGGATATTGGGAGATATTGTAAGTAATATGTTTGACCAAAGTTTACACAAAAGCGGTGTATATAAAAAGATGGTCGAAGAAAGAGAAAAGAAGATACAAGAACAAAAGGAGAAAGAGGCGAAAGAAAAAGAAAGTAAGAAGGAGAGAAGGGACAGGGTGATGGAAGAATTGAGCAACCATATATTCAAGCAGGAAAATTCAACCACACCACCAGAAGAGTTCGAGAAGATTGTACAAGAAAGAAGTAATGGAAGGGCAAAGGGCTTTACGGTAATCGGAGAACTGGGAGAAGGAGACAGAAAGAAGTATTTCTATGAATGGGCGTACCCGGTACCGGAAGGTAAAAAGAATTACACCAAGCCATCCGATAAGTTTGTAGACAACTACTTAAAAAGTAAGGAGTGAATTATTTTGCATAAAGTTTGGCTATTTGCATAATAATTCATATTTTTGAATCGGTAAATACGTAAATAAAATTTATTCGGTATAAAATGCTGATTATAAGATATTTACATAAAAACGGTTGTTTTAATTCGTTGGATTACAGATTATTATAAGATGTTTGAAGTAGATTCAAAATTTAATTTTTTCACAGAAGCAAACTTTGAAAAATCAGATTTCAATCCTATGGATTACCCGGTAGGGGACGATAGAAGATATGAAAAAATGATTTTTGAAGGTTTGGCGTCCGATTCTTCCATAGATTCGGAGGATGAATCTATGAATCCTAACGGGTTTGTAATAGACCGCTTTTTGAAACATGGACTAATCAATTTAGACCATTTGCCATCACGAAGCCCTATCAATAAATCAAGGTTTTGGATAGGACACCCCTTGGATGCTTATGTAAAGAATAACAAGTTTTACGTACGTTGTCAGTTGTGGAAAAAATCACCGGAAGCAAGAGCCTTTTATGACAAGGCACTGGAAATGCTTGCAAGCGGCACCGACCGGAAGCCGGGTTTCTCTGTTGAAGGAAGAGCACTTGAAAGAGACAAGAACAACCCTAAAAAGGTGACAAAAGCGCTTATCACAAACGTAGCAATGACAATGACGCCCGTAAATGCAAATTCATTTGCCGATATAGTAAAGGGCGTGCAGACAGTAGATTTCGTAGAGGATAATAAAGAAGAAATTAACAACGGTTCCAATAACGTTCTTGTAGAGCTACAGAAGGACGGATATAATATAAAAATAGACAAGTCTTTCAACGTTACCATTAACCCTATCATAGTGGAAAGAGACGAAAGATTTCAAGAGCTTTATAATTATTATCTGAACGGTAATGTAGGATTGAACGTTATAAAGGACTATTTGAGAATCGTTAATAAATAAGTTTGTACACAATTAAAAGTTTAATAAAGATGGACGAAAAATATTTGAACGACCCTATCGTATCTCTGATGAAGTCTATGGGATTTTCTGACGAGTACATTATGGCGAACGTGAAAATCGAAAAGTCTGAAAACGGAGCAGCAGCAGGAGACCATGAATCCGAAACCAAAGAGGAAAAGGATATCAACAAGCTGGAAAAGGAAGCCGTGAAGGACGAAGAAAAGGTGAAGGAAGACGAAAAGAATACTGCCAAGGATAAGAATGCAGAAGATGAAAAAGTGGAGAAATCCGACAAGGAAGACATCATGAAATCATTGGGTTCTGTATTTGCACCTTTGATGGAGAATTTCCAAAAGTCTATTGACAAGTTCCAGGAAACAGTGGATGGTATTAACGACAAATTGGACAAAATGTCTGGCGTTACTCCTATGTTCCGTTCAGAAGGACTTAACAATATGACAGCTATTCAGAAATCTTTCGAGGAAAGAAAGGACGAAGCAGGTAAATACGAAGTTAATGTAGTGAAAGACAGACCTATGGCCGTAAAGCTTATTGAAAAGTCTTTGGAAGAGGCACCGGAAAGTATTGCTAAGTCACTGGAAAGTGATGCGCTTGCATATCTTATCAATCCGGACGCTGAAACAGTAGGTGAAAACCTGGCGCGTTACATGTACGAAAAGAACGGTGTAAAATTCGTGAAATAAACTCTATTAAAATAAAAGAATATGGATTTGTATAATTATAGCAATCAAAACGGTATTGGCGACGTACTGGGCGGCATGGATTCAGCAGAAATCTTGAAAGCGATGGAAGCAGGTCTTAAGACCGGAATGCAGTATAACAACGAAATCAACAACGGTGGTGGTTTGAAAGTTGAATCCCTGGATTCAGTCTTGAAGATTCTGGGCAACCGTATGAACCAGTTGGTTTATTACATGGAAATGCCTAAACATAAGATTGACAACACTGTACACCAATACAATCAGTTGTATAAGTATGGTGAGGAAGTCGGTATTTTTAACGCAGAAGGCGAGACCCCACAGGAAACCGATTCTCAATACAGACGTAAGTCAATAGTAACCAAGTTCATGGGTGTTTCCGGACAGGTTACACATCCGGGAATGTTGGTTAAATTGGCTGGCAATATGGACATGTATCAGAAAGAAGTCGAGAATAAGACTATCCTTCTGAGTACCATTATTGACACACGTCTTGTTGACGCTGATTCTTCTTGTGTAGCTGAGCAGTTCGACGGTGTTTTCCGTCAACACATGTTGGGTATCAACGAAATGGACGGTGGCACGGCAGAAGGCAAGACTTCTGAACAACTGTTAGACGGTTACTTCAACAGCCCGGCAGTTATTGACGCACAAGGTTCTGTGTTGAATGACAACTTGATTCAAGACGCTGCAAACGTTGTAGTGAACGTTTATAACGGTTATATCGACCGCATCATTTCTAACCCGATTGTGTTCAACAACTACGTTAAGATGTTCCACGAAAGCAAGCGAGTTATTGTAGGTCTTGCAGCTTCTGTAACAGGCGCAACAATGGGACAGTCTGTAAACGACGTTACAACTCAGTTCGGTAAGATTAACATTAAGAACGACCGTTTCTTTGACGAACGTAAACCTATCACAGCAGGAAAGGGAGCTTCAAGTGCAAAAGCCCCGGTTACACCGACAGAGGGAACAGCAATTATAGCAAAAGTCACAGACACAAAGACCAACTTCGGACAGCATGCAGGTTCTTATGGCTACTTGGTAACGGCAAAGAATCGTTATGGTGAATCCGCACCTCTGAATATCACATCTGTTGGCGCCCAGGCTGTAGCCGCTTCTGAATCAGTAGAATTTGGTTTTACCGCTGGCGTAGGTGGTGCATTCCCTGCTACTTGCTTTGTGGTATATCGTACCAAGAAGAACGCGGTTTTGAATGCAAATACCGAATACTTCCCTATCTTTGAGGTTCCGGCTTCACAGATGGCAACAGGTTATGACGGTGCCGCTGCAAATTGTGTACGTGACCGCAACCGTATCATTGCAGGTACCAAGTCAGCTTTGGTATACTACAATGACAGTCAGATTAACGAATACTTGCAGTTTGCTGATACTATGAAGATGGACTTCGCTGTTACATCTCCAAGCAAGCGCTTTGCAATTCTGAACTACGGTACCCCGGTACTGTATCAGCCTGCAAAGATTGTACGTATTGTTAACATTGGTGAAGAAGGCTTGTAATTAGCTTGATATAAATTTATAGGTTTAAGAAGTGAAAAGTGAAAGGGAGGGAGTAATTGAACTCCTTCCCTTTTTGTTTAAAAATTTTGTATTATGGAAAAAGTGATTTTAAAAAGTCGGGTGTATAACAACCATAGAATTGTACTTAATGGTGGCCCGGTACAGTTTGTTAACGGTAGAGCGGAAGTATCGGAAGAACTCTATCAAGAAATAGTAAGCCGTAAACTTCCCGATATTTACAAGGAAGGTGAGGAACCGGAATTCAAAACACGCCTTGAAGAAAAACTTCGTTCGGAAGTGAAAGAAGGGAACAAGGAATATGAAGAGGAAATAAAACGTCTTAAGAATATCGTCGAGGCGCAGAAGGTTGAAATTTCCAAGAAAGAAAAGGAAATTGAAGTATGGAAGAAATGCGTCGAGGACTTGAAAGCAGGAAACAAGGAGACGCAGGCAGTAGTCCCCGAACCGGAAGCAAAGCAGGAAGCCTCTATTAAGGAAGAAGAGGACGACGAGGTAAAGACGGCTCTTAAGAAAATGAAGGTTGACGAACTGAAAGAACTTGCAATGACGGAAGACGGTGGTTCTTTCAAGGAAGAAGACCTTAAAGGCAAAAAGAAAGAGGAAATTATAGATATGATTTTGTCTAAATAAAAATATTTTACAAAGATGGGTGGTCGATTGACGTTTACGATAAAATACAAGAAAAATTCCGGACTTGTGCTGTCTGTAGCCGAGATATGGCAGACATACTTATACGGAATAACCATTGACGGAGGGCAGGGAGCATCATTTACGGACGAATCCATGCGCTCCTATATAGAATCAGCACAAAGAGAGGTTGAGAATTGGTTCAATTTGAAATTTGTAAAGCAGTTAATCGACCAGTCTTTGACTTATTACCAAAAGGACTATTGGCAGCAATTCCCTATATTGTTCCCGTCATATCCGGTAAGGGAGCCGTTAAGCATGATTGGGATGCTCAATAAGATAGAGCAGATTATATACCCCCAAGGATGGCTGTCATGCGAGTATGACAGTGGTATGGGACAAGGGAAAAGAAGGCTGAGTGTTGTTCCTACAGGGTCTTCCACGACACAGGGAAATGCGGAAATAATATTGACAGGCATAACGTCTCAGATTGGTATGCAGCGTTTCCAGTATATACCGGATTATTGGAGGGTACAGTATATAACCGGATGGGACGTGGACCAAATGCCTATGGACTTGATTAATTTGTTGGGAAAACTTGCTGCATTATCGCCTTTGGGAATTGCCGGGGATTTAATTTTGGGTATTGCTGGCGTTTCTGGACAGTCTTTAAGTATAGACGGATTAAGTCAAAGTATAAATACAACGGCTTCTGCGACATCTTCGGGATATTCGGCTCGTATATTGGAATATCTGAAAGAGATAAAAGAAACTGTAGGAAGATTGAAGTTGGTATATGACGAAGTTAAATTTGCAGTATTTTAGTGTTATGGAAAGAACGGTATATATATATGCTTTAGTAGGTGGAGAATCAGATATTAGGTATATCGGGCAAACAGTTGATTTAAAAAGAAGGTTTTGTGAGCATAAAAGTTTAAATTGTAATGAGCCGGAAAGAAAAGTAAAATGGATTAAAGATTTGCAAGTTAAAGGAGAACCTTTAAGTATGTTTATTTTAGATGAATGTTTTTCTTCGGAAGCAGATTTTTTAGAAAAATATTATATATCTTTATATAAAAGCTGGGGTTTTGATTTATTAAATGAGCAAAGTGGCGGTAGAGAAGGGTTTAGAAATTCTTTGAGATTGAAAGAAATTGCAAAGAAAAGTTTGGATGAATATAGAAAAACTCATTTGCATTTTATGAAAGGTAAACATCATTCTAAAGAATCTAAATTAAAAATGAGTAATACGAAAATAGAAAAAGAGGGGTCTATTATTCAGTTAGATTTAAAAGGGAATTTTATAAAAGAGTGGTTTGTCGGATGTAGAAAAATAGGAGAAGACTTGAATGTGAATGGAAGTGGTATTTTGGACTGTTTGTGTGGTAAATGTAGAAAAGCATACGGTTTTATCTGGATAAGAAAAAATAATTATTCAGAGGAGGAAGTAAATAAACTTGTTGAGATGCAAAAGCGTACAAGAAAAAGAAAATCATTGCCACCTATATTACAATTTTCTAAAGAAGGTGAATTTATAAAAGAATGGAGAAGAAGAAAAGACTTGTCTTGTATGTTTAGTAGTTTGTCTGTAATAACATATTGTTTAAATCATAAAAGATTGTCGGCAGGAGGGTATATATGGATTTATAAAGACGAATATACAGATGAATTATTGAAAAATAAAGTTGAATCTTTAATAAAGAAATAGAATGCCAGAAACAAGAAACATATTACAGTCCCCGTCTTCCGGGTTGAGTAATTTCCGACCGGAATTTTTCAAATCGGAGTTCGACAAGGCGATACAAGCCAAAGGTTACGACGTGGAGATAATGCGTGCTTTGCGTTGTCCGTGTCATGGAAAAGAATCTGCATTGCCGGACTGTCAGAACTGTTTCGGTACGGGATATTTCTACGTGAATGCGATACATACAAAAGCATTGATAACCGGAATAAACTTTACTGACAAATACAAGTCATGGAGCCAGGAACTTTTAGGTACAATGGCAGTGACGGTTAGGGATATAGATAAGGCGAATTTATCCTATTATGATAGGATATCTTTTAGAAATGAGATATCGTATTTTTCAGAAAATCTTCCTATAAGATATGACGATATGGGGCAACCGTTTGTATTTACCACATACAAACCAGTACAGGTATTGGCTATGTATCTGTTTGAAGCTTCAAACAAGCCTCTTATAAAGACGGATAAAGGGCATGTAAGCGACGTTAACCCCTATTGTATCATATTGGATATGGAGATAGACGCTTTGCCCGAAAACGGCTTTGTATCGGTATATTACAAGCATAATCCGGAATACCATGTTATAGACTTGCCGCATGAGATACGTGCTTCATGGGCCACTGACAAGAAAAGTGGACAACTCAATAAGATAGAGCTTCCGGTTCAAGCCATTGTAAGAAGAAGCCATCTTATAGCGATGGAGAAACCTAATTTTGACGGTAGCGGTGTGATATATAATGAGGATGTATAATTTGCTTCTTTGAAAGAAAATGTTTAGTTTTGTACAAATTTAAGCATTTTGTTAGTATGAGGGCAAAGAAAGTTTTGGAAGTCCTGGGTATAAGCCGGGCAACATTATCCAATTATGTAAAGGAAGGAAAGATAAAGACCCATAATTCCGCTACACAATGGATAGATTACGACGACGAATCCGTATATGCGATTGCGTCTAAAGGACAAAGAAAGAATGTAATATATGCAAGGGTTATGAATAAACATAACCTTAACAAGCATATAGAAGCATTGGAAAGGTATTGCAGGGAAAACGGACTGCACGCCAAAGATGTATATAAGGATGTGACGTTTAACGTTACATTGGCGCAAAGAAAGGGGTTCAACAAGTTGTTGGACGATGTGATATCCTATAAGATAGGAACGGTGGTAACACTGAGCCGGAAAAGTCTGTCGGGAACGGACAGTGATTTTATAGAGATATTGTTTGCAAAGTTTGGGTGTGATATAAAGTACATAGCAGAAGAATAAGATGCTACCTCTATATGTTGACATATCGGAAACAGTTGCGGAATTCGCATTGACACCGCAAGAAGCAGAATTTCTTGGTACACGTCTTGTTGACGATGTGGTAAAGGAATATATGCGAAGATGGAATGCTCTTGTGGATTCTGAATTACATCAGACAAGGGGAATATATCGGTCTGCCATGCAGGTAGACCGGACTTCTGCCACCTCTGTAGAATTCGTGCTGTCTGCAAGGGCAGCAGGGCCGCTTCCTATGATGCTGGAAGAAGGAGCAACACCCTTTGATGAAAAGATAGGGTTCCAGCGTTCGGACAAGGCAAAGATAAAGAAGGACGGTTTAGGATGGTATCTGACAATACCGTTCAGACACGCCACACCCGGAGCAATAGCGGAATCCGGAATATTTAGCTCTGTTATGCCTAAAGATGTGTACGATATGGCACGTAATGCAGGAGGACAGCCGTTGAAGCTTGCAGACTTGCCGATAAGCCAGCAAGTAAAGGGAAGCCGGAAGGAAATAAATATACCCGGACTGAACGTACCGGAATACATGCACAAGTCAGCAAAATATGAAGGTCTTGTAAGGGTTGAGGCTCGAAGTTCGGACCAGGAAAAGAGAGGTCAGTATATGACATTCAGAAGAGTTAGCGACAAGTCAGACCCTACAAGTTGGTTTAATGGTGGTATAACAGCCAAAAAATTAATGGATAGGGCTTTGGAAGAGGCTCAGATAGAATATGTTGCCGAAATGGCGATAGACGAGGCATTAAAAAAGATTAAAGGAATATGATAGAAATTGTGAAGGTAAAGCAGTTTATAGTTTCAATATTGAACTATATACCGGAAGATTACAGACTGCACCAGGGAGACGAACAGAACACCTTCCTATACAGACTTCTTAACGGAATGAAGGAAGGGAATTTTGATTTTTACGACCAGGCGAAGAAATTGTTTTTAAGAGGAATGACTAACCCACGCAATTTAAGGGTGTTGTTCGAGTTCCCGAAAGACAATACCGGATTGCCAGCCTATGTGATAAGGGAACCGGGTGCAGACCCAGGAGCAGCCAATTCCATAGGAAAAATGAATGGACAGATATACGATGGCGGTGCATGGCAAATAAGAGACAGCCGTTTCCATAACTTTGAAATAATGTGTCTGTCGGACAACATGCTGGAAAGTATAATTATGTCGGAAGTTCTGTATGCATTGATAATGGGTTCCTACAACTGGCTTTCTACCCAATATGATTTGGTAGAGGTGAGGATAACGGAATTAATGACAAATCAGAACGTACTGCCTATTCCTATATTCATAAAGTCAGTAAGGCTTGACTTGACTTTAGACCAGATTGTAGGAACACTGGTAAACGAAGAATTGCTTAACAAGATTGCATTTGAGGATGCAGGAATAGCAGCCGAAAAATGGGGTGCGGACAATTATAGCAGGGATTATGAATTGCCCGGTGTAGAATCGGACATTGATAAAATTGTGACTAAATAGTTGGTGTAAGGAATAAAAATGTTTAACTTTATACCGAAAATGTATGAATGTAAGGATTTGATAGGGAAGTTCTTGCAGAATTTCGTGGACTAATAAAAGAAAAATAATATGGCATCAACGTTTATTTTCAACGGTCGGCAGATTTCATTGCCCGGTGTCTACTCCACTATTGTAAGTGGGGAAATGAACCCAGCACGAAATCTTGACTATGGAAAAGTCCTTATTATTGATACAGGAAAGTATTCAGCCGGATTTGGTGGCGGTGCTGGTATCAATGGCGAGAATGCGCAGGGACAGAACGCTATCTATACTTTCGACAATATCGCGGATTTTCGTGCTTTCATGAAGGGAGGTCTTTGGTGGAGAGTTGCCGAAGCTCTGTTTGCACCGGACCCTTCAAACCCCGATGCAGTAGGAATTTCCGAACTTGAATTTGTTCGTGCAGCAACAACTACAGGTGCAAAAATGACGTTTGCGACGGCAGCAGGAGGCACGTTTGCGGTAAAAACATTGGACGAAGGTTTGGTAGCCAACGGTTCGTTATTGAACGACGAGTTATTAACAAAGGGTTACGGTATGAACTTTATCACAGGACGCGAAGACGCTACCAAGTGGATTTTGCAGTTCTGGAGAGGTACATATACCGGAACATACAGCGACGGTTTACCCTACGGAGACATCACGCAGGAAAACAGTGACCCCGAACTTGTTCTTGAATCACCGGAATTCAAGAATATGCAAGAACTTGTGGATTGGGCACAGAATGATTCTAATTTTGCTTTGGCGTTCGTACTTGATTCAACTACCAATGTAGAAGAAAATGGTGAGATTACCGAAGGGGATATTACAACGGCACGGGGCGGTAAGCCTTATATTTTGGCGGCAGGAGGTACAGAAAGTTTCGATATGGACGACTTTAACGCTGTACTGGACCAGATTGTAGGTTTGGACTATAGTAATGTCATTCTGGACCAGGTAGGAGAAAACGCCTATTCAGCTACGACAAAAGCATACATTACACACATGAACGGTGCAGCCAAATTCCAGCATTTCCTCTATGTGGCAGGATATGATAAGGGAGCCGATTTCTCAAAAGAAATCGATTTGGCGAAAAAGTTTGACAGCTCGTTTGTGCAGCTTGTACACGGTGGAGCTGGTGTGGTATCTGCATTCGATGCGCAGAAAATCCGTTGGTGGGGTGTAATGTATAACTTGTGTGCGATTGTGGGTCGTATCAGTGGAAAACCGCCTTATGTACCGCCTACATTCAAGTCAATCGGAGTTGACAGACTGCAACACGCGTTGACTGAATCAGAGAAGAAGAAGGCATTGAAATACGGTATTTTAACAACCGTATTGAACGACTACACCGGAAAGTTCAATATTTTGCAAGGTGTGAACACATTACAGGACAACGCCAATCTGTTCAATGCAAAAGGACAATCTTATTCTATCCAGTTTATGCGTATTGTCGCACAAATCAACAAGGAATTGATTGTAAATGCAACGCTTGACTTGCTGGGACAGGAAAACGGTGTTAACGCCAATACATTGACAGCAGGAGCGGTTAAAGACTGGACTGTGGCATACTTGCAGTCAAGAACTGCAACGGACGCACAAGACAATCTGATTTTGTCGTTCAAGGACGTAGTGACAACAAGAAAGGAAGACGCTTATTTTACTACTTATAAGATTGTGGTAAATAACGAAATCACTAAGTTGTTCTTTACTGGATATTTAATTCGTGGATAACAAACCCTAAAAGATAAAAGATTATGGCAGTTTTTACAGCGCCTAAAGCGTATATTAAAATAGATAATCAAGTAGCCGGGTTTGTTCGTAATCTGCAATTTGCAGAGAACATCACCCGTGCGAATGTGCAAGGGCTTGGTTCACTCCTTAACCAGGAGGTCCCGGCCGTACAGTATCAATGCACATGGACGGTAGACCAGTTCTTTATTGACTTCAAACAGCCAGTAATGGAAGGTATGATGCACCGTCTTGGTTCCGTTAAGTCTATTGTAGACACTTTGATTTTGGGCGAGCTTGGTTTTGCCATTGCTATTTACAGCAAGACAATTCAGAGCCAGGATTCGACTACAAAGATGGTGACAGCAGTAGACCCTACTGGACAGACTATGTGCATGCTGAATCCGTGTTTTGTAAATAATCAAAATTTTTCATTACAGGAATCCGGGGTTGCTGGTTACAATATCAGCGGGATTTATCTTTACCCTATATCAACTTTGGAACTTTAATTTTGATTATAAACAATTGATAATTAGGGAGTTACAATTTAGTAACTCCCTTTTATTTTGGTTATAAATAATTACAAATTACATTAATTATAGAATAATAAAATGTTATGTAATTTGTAAAATATTTTTATTATAGTGAATTATTGGTATTGTGAAATGATGTTAAACAACTCACATTTTACACATAAGCACTTGCGTATGTCATAAACAAATCTTATATTTGCAATGTGGTTCTGATAAGGGAACCAAGAAAAAGAAGTCAAACAAATAAAAAGATAAAGATATGAAATCAAATGTAGAAAGAATGACGGAAGATTTGAAAAAGGTTTTGTTTTCAAATGTATATAGTTTTGAGATTGAAACGAAGGATATAGTTTTTGGATTTAGTAAGGTATTGAAGAAAAGAACTAAATCACTGGCAAAGGCTATGGATTTGGAACGTAAACTGAGAAATGATGTCGGACGTTATTTGTCCAGTACGGTAGTTGTTGCTTCTGTAAGAATGTACAAAAACGGAGAGTTAAGAGGTGAATTTAAGGCTAATAATTTTTGATTGTCAAACAAATAAAATTTTGAAGTTATGAACGTTTACAGTAAGTTTTGTCCGAATGTGTTTTTAGCAAAATGTGAAGAAAAGTATGAAAAGGGAGAGGTTATCGAAGTAACGACCAAGTACGGAAAGGAAAACGAGTGCATTGTTTTCAATCTGATATATGAAAAGGACGGATTCTATTACTATTCGATAGTGCGTGCAGACGGTTTCAATGTCCAGGAGTGGGCAAAGCAAAGAGCGGAAAGACGCAGAATGTGGGCGGCTTCGGCAGAACAAAAGAGTAATGAGTATTACGAGAAATCCAATAAAGATAGAGACTTCCTATCATTGGGAGAACCTATCAAGGTCGGACACCACAGCGAAAGAGGACATAGAAAAATGATTGACGAAGCCTGGAACAATATGGGCAAAAGTGTTGAGTTCAGCGACAAGGCTGTCGAACATGAAAGAGTAGCCAAGTATTGGGACAAGAAAGCGGAGGTAATTAATCTATCTATGCCGGAAAGTATAGACTATTACGAGCACAAGTTAGAGAAAGCCAAAGAATATCACGAAGGCTTGAAGTCCGGCAAATATCCACGGGAACATGTCTATTCTTTGACTTATGCGAAGAAGGCAGTTAATGAAATGCAAAAGAACTATGACACAGCAAAAAGATTGTGGGGAGAACAAGAGGATTGAAACAGCCATTGAAAGGATAATAGAATATCTTTTCAACTACACCCCCAATTTAAAGAGAACCCGGTCAAAAATAGAACTCATGGAAAAGTTCTGGGAAAAGACCGGGATTTCCTCTAATAGGGCATTATGGGAATATATGGTGTTTCAAGGTTCTATGATAGAGAACAGCCGATACAAGGAAATGATGTTCGACCCCTATAACTTGATAGGTCCGAAAGCAATAGAGAAATGGAACAATAGAAGTAAATACCAGGTATTCAGAGCCAATAAATACCAACGTGAAAGAGGGTGGATAAGTCCTTTTAAGGAGGAGGAAGAGGATTTGTCCGAAAGATACAGGGAGATGTTAAGGAAAAAGTATTGGAACAAGGAGAAGGGGTTTATACTTTGCAGCCAGTACGGAGGATGGCTATTCGACAAAGACAGATGTAAGGATTGTATATTTTATAAGATTTGTGAAAAATGACATACTAAAAGTTTATGTTATCAAATAATATTTGTATATTTGTGCCATGAAAAAAACAGTGAAGGAAGAAGTAAGACCGTGTGTTTCTTGTAAGGAGAACCATTTCATATATGACCGTAACCGATGGCTATGCAAGGAATGCTACGACAATAGAAAGAAATTGAAGCTGAACCGCGCTTCATTGAAGGAGGAAGAAAACAGGCTTAATGAAGTGTTCGCTAAGATATGGGAAGAAAATCCGCATTATTGTTTCCATTGCGGAAAATGGCTGGGTCTTGAAATGAAACCTATTTTCTTTTCCCATATATTGAGCCGGGGAGCACATCCAGGTTTGCGCTGTGACCCGGAAAACATAGTTCTGGCATGTATGGAATGCCATCAGATATACGATTTCGGAGACAGAAAAAGTCTTAAAAATCAGATACCGGAAGAAAGGATAGAAAAACTTTTGGAGAAAGAGAATGGTAAAAGATATTGACATATTGATAGGATGTGCGGAAGTGTTCAACGCTATAGGACTGAAAAGGGCTTCAAGAATGATAGTGGATTATCTGGAGAACCCCAACGGTGAGAAAGCGGAAATATTTCAAAAGGAAGTTGATTCCTGGAAGGAATACGAGAAGCATTCAAAAGGCAGGATGTTTGTATTCAGTGACGGGGAACACGCCCTTATGAAGTATTTCATTATATCATATGAAAAAGATTGGTATTCGGATGGGAACCCAGCTATAGTGATAAACAAATTGGAAGATGAAAGCGCGTCATTCAAGGATAACCCTATAAAGAACTTATGGGTTGTGTATAAGAGTGAGGAAGACCGGGACAAGGATTTTGAGAGATTGTTAACAATAAAATAAGTATGGGAAAATTTTTAATAGAAGACGTAAACGCAAAAGGATTGCTTATCTGGATGAACGACAATTTCCGGAAGCAGAACGGGAAACGGTTTACCCGTAATGATGTGCAGGCATATATAATGAGAGGACATTTGCCCGAATATTTGGGAGGAAACGAGATTGTGGTAACCCCTAAAAAGCATTGTACAATTAAGATGTACAACGTATTGGAAAATGACAATAACCCGGTAGTGGAGGAAGAAGAAAATGAATGTATTGGTAGCATGTGAAGAAAGCCAGAGAGTTTGTGAGGCTTTTAGAAAACGAGGACATAACGCCTTTAGTTGTGACATTGTAGACTGTAGCGGTGGGCATCCCGAATGGCATTTCAAGCAAGATGTTTTGCAGGTTATTCCTAATTTCGGAGGAAAGCTGCAAAACGGTGAAGAGTATTATTTGCCGGAAGGCGAAGAATGGGATTTGATGGTTGCACACCCACCTTGTACTTATCTATGTGTGTCCGGTGCTGCATGGTATTATCACCCGGAAGATAAGGGGCTGCCGATAGAACAGAGAAGACCACATCCGAAATATCCAAACAGGGCGAAAGACCGAGAAGAAGCCGTTAATTTCTTTATGGAGCTATATAATTCGGGCGTAAAAAGAATTGCCATAGAGAACCCAGTAGGGATTATGAGTACAAGGTTCAGAAAGGCAGACCAAATCATAGAACCTTGGATGTTCGGGGATGAAGCAAGCAAGAAGACTTGTTTATGGCTTAAAAATCTGCCTAAACTCACTCCTACAAAGATTGTCGGGAAAGGTGAAGTGGTGGAAGGAAAGAATGGTTTTAGAATGCAGAAATGGTATTGTGACGCCTACGGACTGCCTAAAGAAGAACGTTAGAAGATAAGAAGCAAGACATTTCCGGGTATTGCGGAAGCGATAGCGGAACAATGGGGTAGTTTAAAATAAAATTTAGTAACGTGAAAACAAGTAGTAATTTCGTAATTGTCTATGACTTTGAAACTGGGGGATTGCCAAGTAAGGAAAAACAGGCTTTTTTGGACATTCCTTTGGTCGAAATGGCAATGTCGTGTATAGACATGAAAAAGTTGGAAATAATAGACCGTGTGGAAATGATATTCCCGTATAACTACAAGGAAGGACTTGCAGGATATTCGGAGGAAGCAACAGCAGTACACGGCATAACAAAAGAAGTCCAAGAAGAGAATGCGGTGCCATTGAAAGAGATATACAGCACTTGCAAGAAATGGTTCGCCAAATACAAGAATCCACGCCAGATGTGTACGCTTGTAGGGCACAATATCGTAGGATTCGATAACCCGTTTCTGAAAAACTTCTTCTTCTATATGAAGGACGATATAGACAATTACGTAAAATATTACATAGACACGATGCAGTTTGCACATATGGCAGCTTTAGAACAGATGGACTACAAGCTGGGTACATGCTGCCAGAATGCAGGCATAGACCTTGTGGAGGCACACAGGGCACAACATGATGTGGATGCGAATGCGATGTTGTTTATCTCCTATGTGAAGAAGTTAAGAGGTGAAGGTGTGGAAACGGTGCAGAAGAAAGAGAGGAGATATAGAGAGGACTTTCAGTTATGTTAACGGGCGACGGAAAAGGAATACTTACAAATAACCAGCTTACATATCTGTACAATGCGGTAGACAATATCATAGAGAGATTGCCGGAAAAGGCGCTTAACCAGTTGCTTGAAGGGTATGGAAACGACGTTGACACCATGCTTAGAGAAATGGTTCATCAGTCGGAAAAGGCGTTGTATCTGGGCCGTACTATGGATTCGGAAAGCTTGTCTTATGTGGATAACGTGAAAGCCTCTATGGACAATACTCTTAAGATATTGTCACTCAATTATTTTATAACAACCATGCTTCCAAAGTTCCGGTTAGGATGGCGTAATATAGAGTGGGGAAATCTCACTCAATTATACCCGTGGAGTTGTTATCTATGCGCACGCGCGAGTGGCAAGTGCATGAGTGCTGATACACTGGTTGTAATGTATGACGGGTCTTTGAAGAAGATTCAAGACATAGAAGTTGGCGATAAAGTGATGGGTGTTGATTCAACACCGCGTACAGTGCTGCAATTACATAAAGGTGTTGCGCCTATGTATAGAGTGAAACAGTCCAAAGGAATGACTTATGAAGTGAACGAAGGACATTTGCTTTGTTGTTATTACAATGGTTACTTTATTGATGTAGAGGTAGACGCTGTATATAGACAACAAAAAGACATAAGAAAGTTGTTTCTTGGATATAAGGTCAAGGATATAGGAGAAAAAGAACCGGAATTTGATTATTCTTCATTGAAAATTGAACCTATCGGAGAAGATGAATATTACGGATTTGCATGTGATGGAGACCATAAGTTTTTATTGGAGGACGGAACAGTTGTGCATAACAGCTTTCAGTGGTCTTATGCCTTCATTTTGTGGCGTTTATGGTCGTATACAAGACCGACTGCCTACAGACAGGACACAACAGATAACGCCAACCGGAAAGAGACATGTTATATCACCAATACTTTTACCCTGGCAAAGGTGCAGATAGCTAAAGTAACGGAAGAGATAGAGGCAAACGACTTGATAAAGGAAAAACTCAACCCTTATAACAAGGCTTCAATCGGAGAAACGGCTATAAAGACGGAAACCGGAAGTACGCTCCATGTACGCGGTAAGGATTCAATGATTCGTGGTTTGCACGTAGGGGCCTGCTTGTGTGACGATATGCCGGATGAAAGTTCCCTATATTCGGACGAACAAAGGGAGAAGTTGAAAGAGCTTCTAAAGGGTACTATAGAGCCGATTGTAGAGCCGTATGGTTATTTTCTTGTGACTGGTACGCCCTATTCTTCTGCACCGAACGAATTGTACCAGGTATTGAAGGCAGACAAGCGTTTTTATTGTTTTGAATATCCGATATTATTCCCGGATGGGAGACCGCTCGCACCGGACAGATACACGTTTGAACAGATATTAGCGAAGAAGGAAGAACTTGGAACGATTGTATTCAACCGTGAATACTTGGTTGTCCCTATCAGTGACACGTCAACGATATTTCCGTATGAATATCTGATGCGGAGTATTATAGGGATGGAAACGATACGTTTTGCGTCAAGTATAGATGATTTCCCTTTCAAGCTTACAAGAGTACATATAGGTGTGGACTTTGCCGTTTCCGGTAATATCGGAGCGGACTATACGGTGTATTCGGTATGGGGGAAAGATGCAATGGATAACTACTATCTGTTGTACTATTATAGGAAACGCGGTATGTCGCATAACGAGCAGGTGGATAAGATTGTACAGCTTGACAGGCTTTTCCACCCTAATAAGATACGGTGTGAAGCAAACGGTTTCCAGTCTATACTATCCGGACTGGCAAAGGAAAGAGGACTTAAAAACATAGAGCCGTTCACAACAACGGAGGGAAACAAGAAAGATTTGTATACCGGACTGCCTTCTTTATCTGCAATGTTTGAAAGAGGGCAAATAAAATGCCCTTATGCGATTGGAGAAACAAGGCAGGCGGTTGACTTGATGTTTGGTGAGTTTTCCTCTATTACGTTCAGAAGTGATAACGGGAAATTGGAGGCAGCAAGCGGACACGACGATATAGCACTTTCTTCGTTCCTAAGTATCAACAGTTTACGTGAAGATGATAAGGAAGTACAAGTAAGTGTAGAATTGATATAATGTTAATTATATGTTAAAAGGACATAAGCAGTTGCGTATCTCATAACATAATCTTATCTTTGCAATGTGAGA
>ERZ1027269.5-NODE-5-length-91255-cov-9.308476_pt1 | contig 91255 bp, 97 predicted proteins | sample MGYA00519471_ERZ1027269 | MGnify/ENA primary metagenome ERZ1027269 (study PRJEB26926, sample SAMN06164687) | human gut metagenome | biome: ENVO:00009003; feature: ENVO:2100002; material: ENVO:00002003 | host: Homo sapiens | place: USA | collected 2012 ...
GGAGGCCGCAGCGCAGATAAAAAGCGGAGTCGGTCTGGACGGTTATCGAGCGAAACCTGAGCGAGAGAACGACGGGAAGAACGGCGACAGGCATGAAAAAACACTGCGACCGGGCGAGGATGGCGGCGGAGCGAACCCTTGCATTTGGAGCGTTCGGGCTAGAGTAGAGGCACGGCGCTGATAACCGCCGCGCTTTTGCGCGGCATGAGAAATGGAGTTTACGACTTCCTTATTCGAGTAACCCGAGCTTTTTCATGTATTTCATAATGGACTCAGGCCGGCGCTGATAATCTTCAGCGAACTGCTCAACATCCAGCATTTCGGCTTCTGCCAGAGCGATGAGTTGCTGCTTTTCCTCCTCCTCCCATTTAGCGCCGTGGCGCGGGTACTGCTGCTTATACCCTGCGCCAGGCGTAGAACGACGCGCGAGCTCATCACGCAGCTGAGCTATGGTCATGTTTTCCAGGCCATCGATCACATTCAGGGATTCGAGCTCACGAGCCGCTTTGAGGAACTGGCGGATAAGCTTTCCGTGCTCCTGCAGATCAGACATTGTTTCCCGTCCCGCCGAACATGCTCCGGGCATTATTTCGGGTTTCTTCATCAGACGTTACCGAATTGCTCATCTGCTCTGGAGACTGAGGTACAGCCTCTCGCCCCCTGCCCTGCAGCAGAGCCTCGGTTTCGCGTGGGTAAACGGCTTTAAGCAGCTGCAGCAGGTCATCAAATGACGTATCGCGGTTAAGCAGCTCGCTGAAGAGGAACGGCAGCCGTTCATCCTGCTTGCCAAATGCAAAGCCGGTAAGCAGCGCGGCGCGCCATAAACGCCCCCTGTCCCCCTGAGGCGTTTCGTCCGTTTTCTGGCAGACAAAGCGGTCCGCTTCGTTAGTTTCAGGATTCAGGTAAAACGTAATTTTGCGTCGCGTATCCATGGTTTTTATCCAATAAGGTACATACCGTTAACGAGGTCGAACTGAGACGTACTGGTTTTGTAGAAACGTTCTTCCCTGACTGCACAGTGTTTTTTTACTGCCTCTGCAATGAGTTCGGCGCCACCGCCAATGACCATTACATGCGAGTATCCCTCAAAGCGACTGACAGCTTCAATAACCCTGTTAACAAGCCGGCTGTGAGCCGATGTCATTGCTTCACAAACAAGATCGATGCGTGAGGTATCGTTAATACGTGACGCCAGGTAGGCCGCATCATTACGGTGAATGATGATATCGTCGGCCAGATAGCTGCTTCCCTTCGTGCGAGCCAGCGAAAGTGCGTCTCTTACGGCACCGGTCATCAGAGAGACTCCCAGCGTGGAATCGCCGTAAATACGCGATATTCCGCGCATTTTGCCCATCACCTGAGAAATATCGAGCGTCGTTCCGCCCAGGTCAACGATCAGCAGTGAATCAAGCTCGTTGAGGTTTTTAACGACTTCGAAACCAGCCGGGATGGATTCTGGCATCACGTCAACATGACGAACAGAGAAGGTTTTCCCCCCATTGAGTTCGACCGGCCGCAGCAGGTTTGTTTTCTTACGTTGAATGTTTGCTTCGTTGGGCTGGTTGTTCTTGTCGTAATACTCCGCCAGCGGCAGTGTGACAACGATATCCACTTCGCACGGCTCAATACCGCTGTTGAGAAGCGCATGATGAACAGCAACAACGTTCACATCGCTGTATTGCCACGCAACGTTAGTCGTCACAACCGCCTCTGGGCTGATCGGGTCGAAAGAATACTGCTCCCCGTTCAGTTGATAGTTGAACGCCTGCTGAGAACCGAACGCCACAGCCCATTCACGTTTGAAGCTGTTAGGACTGATTGACTGCCTGACCTGTCCGGCTTCGTTCCACTGCAGTTTGATATTGGTAGAGCCGTCATCAATGAAAATTTTCATACCTTTCACCTTGGAATAGTTTGGATTGAAACGAGCACAAACAAAAACAATATAGAGAACTATTTGAGAACAATATGAGAATTATACAAATCACGGACACAATAACAACCCTGAAAGAGAAATATTTGAGAACTATTTGAGAACTAAAAGGGAGGAGATAGGGATTGAAGCTATTCATACGCTAGCTATTTGCGCCTAAAAATCAGCCGGTTGAAATAAAGGGACCGAGAATAGCTTGCTTAAAACTGGGTTCATAAAAATAATACTGTATATATAAACAGTAATAAGGAGGGGTATAAAATGGTCAATATCAGCTTTATCGCACCGGCAGAATCACCAGATAAAATGCAGCTGCCGTTATTCGCCGATCTCGCCTCATGTGGTTTCCCTTCACCTGCAGCTGACTATGTCGAGTCCGATCTGGATCTCCATGACTACTGCATACGGCATCCAAGCGCGACTTACTACCTTCGCGCAAGTGGAGACAGCATGGCCGACGGCAGCCTGTACAATGGCGATCTGCTGGTTGTGGACAGTGCCGAGAAGCCCCGGCATGGCGATATTGTGGTGGCCAGCGTGCAGGGGGAATTTACGGTTAAACGGTTGCTACTGACGCCACGACTGACGCTGCAGCCCATGAACGCGGCCTGGTCGCCAATTTATCCCGACCCGGACGATCTGGATATCTTTGGCGTCGTCACGCACATCATTCACCGTCCCCGGGAGATGTACTGATGTTTGCCCTGGCCGATGTGAACAGCTTTTATGCCAGCTGCGAACGTGTTTTCCGCCCGGATTTGAAAGGAAAGCCGGTTGTGGTGCTCAGTAACAACGATGGCTGCGTAATCGCAAGAAGTGCCGAGGCAAAGCCCTGGATCAAAATGGGCACGCCGTGGTTTCAGATGAAAAACGAGAGATACCCGGAAAAAATATACGCGTTCTCAAGCAACTATGAACTTTAGTAAGTTAAGTGGAATGCAACATTTCCTGTGTAATCTTTGAACAGGATTCCTGATTACAAAGGAGAACACAATGCTCACCACTTTATTCTGTACTCCTGCCAGTTCACAGGCAGAACGATGGTTGGGGTTATTATCCGATCTCGGCAGGTCACCGGCGACAATTCATGCCTACCGCGGCGCACTTACTCACTTCTTTCACTTCTGCTGCCAGCGGGAATTGCCCCCCGAGCAGGCAAGCTTTGAAGATATCGCTTCGTACATTCGCCCCCAGTTACCCGGTATGCCTCAGCCTGCAGCCAGTGCAACGCTTCAGCTTCGCCTTTCTGCTATACGTCTGTGGTTTGACTATCTGATTTACATGGGGGTAATTAGCCGGAACCCTTTACCGCGAGCAGGCACACCCCACATGCCTTCAGCAGGACGCGGTATGGTCCAGCGAATAACACGACTGCCACAAATTCCGGATGACGGCCAGTGGTATCATCTCTTGGGTTATATATCAGACTGTTCATTGCGCGATCGCCTGATGCTAGCGCTGGCGTATCATGGTGCGCTAAGACGCTCTGAGGTGACAACAATAACCATAGAGGATATCGATCCTGCCCACAGGCTTATACGGATTCGCGCCGAAAACACTAAAGGCAAACGCGAACGGGTGGTCTGCTACGGCCCGGCGATTACGCCGGTACTGGCAGCACATCTCAGGAACCTGAGGCAAACGGGTATTACTGGTGGAGCACTGTTCCGTTCGTTTTCTGACAGAAATTATGGCTCACCGCTTTCATACTGGAGCTGGAGTAAAACGGTTCGCGAGTGGTCAGACAGGACCAGCATGCCATTTCTGACCACGCACACCTTTCGTCACCTGCGACTGACACATCTTGCCCGGGCGGGATGGAAGCTGCATGAGATAGCAACCTATGCTGGTCATCGTGATCTACGCACCACGCAGATATATATCCATCTTTCAGGCACTGATCTTGCGGCCAGAATGGCGATGACTGTTGCGGAGACTGACCGGAAAATCGCAGCTATCATGTTTGGCCAGGAGAGAGAGAATGACAGGCAAGCGTGATAAAGGTTTCATATACGCGCCTTTTTGCCGTACAGATTATGATCTGCACGCTGGCTTTAGTTCTGAGCAGAAAGAAGCGCTAAGTACAAGCCATAAACGCTCCCGTAACTATGGCAGGTCCGGTTCCCTCTCTTCCCTGATCACCCCCCTGCTGGATATCGCCAACAACAGTGGCACCGGCTGTAGACTTACCCGCACTGTAATTATGGCGATGCTGACTGAAATGCAAAATGTAGGGCAACCCTGCTGGAACTGGCGGAAAGACCAGTGGATCTCCCTGTTTGATAAATATCGTCGCGGTAAACCACTTATGATGGCATTTGCATATCATCTCGGTCCATTCACGTCGCCGCTTCAGATCCCTCATGAAGACACTCTGTCGCTTTACGCCAGTGCCATCTACGGCAACGCGATTTTCCGGGACCAGCTGAACCGGCTGTCGGAAGCACTGATATCACTGGGCTATTCGCCTCAGCACCTGCGGCATGCCGTTTCCTCCCCCCTGGGTCTGCTGATGCTACTCAATGATAATCCCAGGCTTGAAGAGATGACCACAGAGCTTCTCTGGCAAGCTCAGCAGTACCACGATAAGCGCGTATCAAGACACGTAGGGAAAATTTCTCATGGGCTTGCCGCACTTGGCATTATTGCAAAGCCGGTACGAATGCGTAACTACACCGAATGGCATGAGAAGCCGGTCGAAAATATCTGCCCTGAATGGGTCGCATGGTGCAGACGCTGGCGTGAGACATCTGTGCTTCGTCCCAGAACCCGTGAAAACCAGTACAGCTTTATTCTTCGCTGCGGCCTCTGGCTGGCAAAGGAGCATCCCGAGGTGAAGGTCCCGACAGACTGGTCTATTGAGACATGTGCCAGTTTTATCGCTGCTGTGGGGCGAATGAAAGTGGATGAGCTGTCTCTGGGGACTGAACATGGACTGCGGAAGTCCAAACGCTCCGGAGAGCCCATGATGCCACATTCACGTGCACATTTTATCTATTCGCTGCGACGATTTATGAGCGATTTCGAACTCTGGGGCTGGGGACGCCTTAATTTCAGCCCCGCCCGTCACCTTTTCACGCCGGATACCCCACTTTTTCGCCATGGTGTAAATCCGAGAGTGATAGATGATCCCGTCTGGCTCAAACTCATCTGGGCCAGTCTGAACCTGCGCCACGAAGACCTGCTCAGTGAAATTCACTATCCCCTTTCCATGCTTCAGGCAATGGCTGTTATCTGGACCCATGCAGGTTTACGACAGAATGAACTCCTGCGCCTGACTACGGAATGCGTCACGCCTCAGTCAGAAGACATTATCAGGGAGGATGGTAGTGTCGTTCCTGCCGGAACACTATGTTATCTAAACGTCCCGGCAGGAAAGACATCGAAAGCATTTGTTAAACCCGTCTCTGTCATTGTAAAAAAATATGTAGACATATGGTTGAACGTCCGCCCCGTGGATCAGGCAAAACTGAATGATGATCGCACCGGAGAAAAAGTCCGTTATCTCTTCCAGTATCGCGGCAAGCCGGCAGGCAGCGATGTGATTAACCGGACAGTCATCCCAGTCCTCTGCGCCAGAGCGGGGCTGCCGGTTGAAGACAGCGGAGGCGCCATAACCAGCCACCGTGGACGGGCTTCAGCCCTGACTGCGCTTGCCAGCGTACCACAGGGCATGTCGCTGTATGAACTGATGCAGTGGTCAGGTCATTCATCACCACAGTCAACCCTGCATTACATTCGCATCCGCCCTACACAGCTGGCAGCGTCATTTGTGAAGGCCGATCGGATAGCCCATATGATAAGCGTACTGGTCGATCACGATCCGGAAGCGGTCTCGCCCACTGGTCCGGCAACCTATTATGACCTTGGAGAATCCTTCTGCATGAATCCATTCTGGAGCAGTTGCCCGCACAGAATGGCCTGCATTGGTTGCGATTTTAATCTGCTGAAAGACAGTGCGCGCGGACTGATGCTGGAGAGTAAAACATCTATCAGGCGTTATCTCGAAGAGGTCCCGCTCACGCCTGATGAGAAAGCCATTGTAGAGCAGGATATTAAAAAAGTAGAACAGGCTCTTGCAAAATTAACCGGTAAGTCCGGAGGATAAAATGAACCAATATGAGCAAGAAACGAAGATTGCGCACATCAAAGCATATTAACCAATAGGTTGCAGATCAAATCGCCTGTAACAGCCTTTCTGGCTGTTTGTATATAATTATGAAAAAATGGTGAGTAGAGTTTCAGGGTAACAGGGGATGCTTATGTCGGTTTTCCACAACTGGCTACTTGAGATCGCATGTGAGAATTACTTCGTCTACATCAAACGCCTTTCCGCCAACGATACCGGCGCAACAGGTGGTCACCAGGTAGGGCTTTATATCCCTTCAGGTATCGTTGAAAAACTGTTTCCGTCTATCAACCATACCCGTGAACTGAACCCTTCGGTTTTTCTCACCGCACATGTGTCATCCCATGATTGCCCAGACAGCGAAGCCCGGGCAATTTATTATAACAGCCGTCATTTTGGTAAAACCCGGAATGAAAAAAGGATTACCCGCTGGGGTAGAGGCAGCCCACTTCAGGATCCTGAAAATACAGGGGCTCTGACGCTCCTGGCTTTCAAGCTTGATGAGCAAGGAGGGGACTGTAAGGAAGTAAATATTTGGGTATGCGCCAGCACTGATGAAGAGGACGTCATCGAGACCGCTATTGGTGAAGTTATACCCGGAGCGCTTATATCCGGCCCCGCAGGACAGATTCTTGGCGGACTATCTCTACAGCAAGCGCCAGTAAATCATAAATATATTCTACCTGAAGACTGGCACCTGCGCTTTCCGTCGGGAAGTGAAATTATTCAGTATGCAGCCAGCCATTATGTGAAAAATTCCCTTGATCCGGATGAGCAACTTCTTGACCGCCGGCGCGTGGAGTACGACATATTTCTGTTGGTTGAGGAACTGCATGTTCTGGATATCATCCGGAAAGGATTCGGCTCTGTGGATGAATTTATTGCGCTGGCCAATTCTGTCAGCAATCGCCGTAAATCCAGAGCCGGGAAGTCGCTGGAACTGCACCTGGAGCATCTATTCATTGAGCACGGCCTGCGACACTTTGCGACGCAGGCCGTCACAGAAGGTAATAAAAAACCCGATTTCCTTTTCCCTTCCGCAGGGGCTTACCACGATACTGAGTTTCCCGTAGAAAATCTGCGCATGCTGGCAGTCAAGACTACCTGTAAGGATCGCTGGCGTCAGATACTGAATGAGGCCGATAAAATTCATCAGGTGCATCTGTTTACACTCCAGGAGGGAGTTTCTCTGGCTCAATATCAGGAGATGCGGGAGTCGGGTGTCAGACTGGTCGTGCCATCATCTCTTCACAAAAAATACCCGGAGGCGGTGAGAACTGAGCTAATGACGCTAGGTGCGTTTATTGCTGAGCTGACAGGGCTTTACGCAGATATTCCATAGATAATCTCCCGGCATAAATACCGGGAGGAGCGATCAGATTCGTTCAACCTTGCACGAATCGGCATAAACCGCTTTCAGGATATAAGGTTCAAGCAGTTTGGCTACGGCTTCAAACACGGGCACCACTACGGAGTTACCGAACTGCCTGTACGACTGAGTGTCTGACACAGGAATGCGAAAAGGCCTGCCATCTGCTTTTTCAAAACCCATAAGGCGTGCGCACTCTCGTGGAGTCAGCCTGCGGGGCCGATGCGCCTGATTTTCTTCATTCGCGAAGTCTGTTTCACCTGTGGCCATATCCCAGCCACGGTCTATCAGAATTTCAGACCCGTCTTTGTGATAGCGAGCAGAAAGCGTACGGGCAATACTTTCTTTATTTTCAGGATTAACGAGGCCAAAACCGAATCCGTTACCCTTAGCTGCGTGCTTTTTGGCGTAGTTATAGAGATACTCCCAGAGTTTCGGCGTCAGTATATATTTGCTGTCAACCACGGGTTCCAGCAGTTCGCCAAATGACGGACGCTGTTCCGGATAAAAACGACTAATATCGCGCAGGGTAAAGCCCTGGTGAATATTCAGATCACGACGGAAACCGACCAAAACGATACGTTCTCGGTGCTGAGGTAAAAAGTGCTTTCCGTCGATAACTTTAGGATCGTTTTTGCCCATCTCAGCTGCATCCGCAACTTCATAGCCCAGTTCGTCGAGGGTCTCCATGATGACTTTAAAGGTTTTACCCTTGTCATGGCTCTTCAGGTTTTTAACGTTTTCAAGAACAAAGATGGCAGGTTTTTTTGCGCGGATAATACGCGCCACATCGAAGAAAAGCGTTCCCTGAGCCTCACATTCGAAACCATGCGCGCGCCCTAGCGAGTTTTTCTTGCTTACACCCGCAAGGCTGAACGGTTGACAGGGGAAACCTGCTAGAAGTACATCATGATCCGGCACATGCTCATTAATGTAGGCATAGGCATCGTTTTCAGGTACTTCAGGTTTATCACTGAGCGTGACTTCCCGAATATCGAGATTGAAAGTGTGTTCCTGAGCATCGTTAAACCAGTTAGCTTTATATGTGCGCACAGCCTCTTTATTCCATTCACTGGTAAAAACGCACTGGCCACCGATGGTTTCGAAGCCCTTCCGTATACCTCCAATGCCAGCAAACAGGTCAATAAACCGGAAGGCATAGTCAGGGTGATGTGCAGGCGCTTCCGGAAGCATTTTTCGTAGAAGTTCCTCTTCGGCTAACGTCAGCGACTTAGGTGAGCACTTACCATTAATCCAGCGATTAAGAGTCTCGCGACTCCACTCATTTTTACCAACTTTTCTGAGCAGTTCAGCCACGTACTTCTGGTCATAGATTTCCAGCACCTGCCCGAGCAGCTTTTTATCATTTTCCTGTCGCAGTTGTTCTTCCGCCTCTGCTTTCTCAAGCAGATCCTGCGCCAGTAATTCAAATTCAGACATATTGCCTCCATTGGGTCTTATGGGTGAAACTGTATCACTCATTTGACCCAGAGGGAATATTTTTATCTGGATATTTAAACAGGGATATTGTTAACGGAAATCAGCTTTGTGTCATTACAGGGCCAGAAAGATACTATCTGGCGGCATAAAAAGCGCCATGTCTCGCATGTCCCAACTTTAGAGGCTTCTGTGTCTCGTCAAAAAGGCCTGCTTATCAGCAGGCTCAATTGAATTGGAGATCCAGGTAGGTGAGTATTACTACTCACCTTCACTGCTAAGAAGAGTTACATCTAGACCATACGCTCAGGCCGTTTCCAGTTCAGCATCATCGTTCGACGCCCCGATATTAAGGAGCAGCCTGTCACATTCAACAATAACGTATTCCGGGATAAGATCGAATCGTGTGGGGTCTAGTTGGCAGATAAACTCGTTTTCAATATGATAGGTTTCATTCACAAACTTGCGAATGACACGGTTATCGGCCTCAGGTTCCAGCAGTCGGAACACCTGAAGTTTTTCATAGCCATTCGTGCAGCTTCGATATAACGACAGAATTTTGTCAGGATCATTCAGCAAGCTCAGCATATGGGGGTAATCAAAACCAAAAATATTTTTAGTGATTATACTGCATCCATTAAGGAAGCTCTCCGGGTCCATCATCGGGTTACCTGTTCCTTCAATCAGAGGTAGGCGTGTGTCGATTGGTTCCTCTCGGCGGTGAAACAAGTTAGAAAGTACCTGATAAACATCACCTCTATTGTCCATGATTTCATAATGCCTGCGAAGATAAATGAGCTTGATCAGGTCATCACAGTCGGATTCGAGAACCACTTTGCAGATTTGGGCAAACGTCAGAATATCGCTTTCGCGGATAGGTAATTCAGTTATCGTGCCAGTGCTATAACGTAAATAGGATGCAGTAACCTGGTTACTAAACAACTTCTTCACCGACTTCAGAGTATCGATGATTGGCTCAACGTCATGTGTAAGCATCAGTACCGTCTGGTTTTTCAGACACTCAGATGAGTCACGGCGGAACAACATTTCCAGGATGGCAAATTTTTTGTTTTTATCAAACGAAGAGATAGGATCATCGAGAATAATCAGGTTGGGCTTACGAGCCAGGCATTCGTACATAAAAAGAACGATCGAAAAGGCATTACGCTCGCCGTAGCTCAAATGTTGGCTACCTCCACTGAGATAGTCGGTATAGTCGACATGGCGAAGCTTAAGACGGCACTGTTCTCCATCGCCAGATATATCTACCTGATAGCGGTAACCCGCATATGCCAGAAAAGTGTTGATATCCTTCTTGTGTTTTTGAATGAGCCGCTGCATTCCAGCGCGCTGTTTGTTGATTTGCCCCTGAAGCAAACCAGCCTGGGAAATGAGGCTATCTAACGAGGCGTTCAGTCGCCCAATTGTTGCAAGAGTTTTATCAGATTGCAGCTCGGAAAAATACTTCACATCCAAACGAAAAGAGGCTAAAGAGGCACGAATATTTCCGGCGTCGTTAAAAGTAAAACTGTTCAGGGTTTTTAATGTTAAGAGCATGGCCAGAAGATTTTCTGTCTGCTGCTTTACGGTAACAAGATAGTCTTCATGCTTCTTCTCCAATCCTCCCTGTAACGTCGTTATTTCCCTCAGACGGGAGCGTGCGGCTTCGGAAAAATACTCGCCTAATTTATCAAGTACCGTGATGATACCAACCAGATTTTTGATCACTGCTTTGTCATATTCAGCGCTTACTTTGCTAATTTGTTCTGCTTTTTCGTGAGAATCACCTGTGCAGAAAGGACAGCATCCCTCAGAGAGGGAGCAGAAATTTTCATACCCTTTGGTCTGCCACTCAATCCACTCTACATTACGAGGACTCTGAATAAATGGCTGATAAGGCTCTAGCCCGGAGGGAATATGCTGAAGCTTGTTACCCCCTGCCAACCCCTTCATCCCCGTAGAGGCTTTAGATAAGCCCTTGCTTGTCAGCTTGAACGCACCACTAAGCTCCTGAAGATGTGTGATAAATAGCTCAAGCTCATCATTACCACTGAATTCCTGCCGGATTGCCATTACCATCGAGTCGATCTCTCGCTCCGTTTGGTTGTAGGCTTCTGTTTTGATAAAGATGTCAAAGCTGTTACTAATCAGTTCATCAGGCTGAAATGTGAACTGAGATACGTACTTTTCATCAAAGCACATTACATCCTGAATTTGCTCTGTACCCGTTACACTGGGCTGAAAATCGTCGGGATTCGCTGCTCGAAACTTAAAAGGTAGCAGACTGTTAAGACCAGCGGCATCACGAGAAACACTGTGCAAAATGGCACGTGATATGGTGCTTTTACCCGTGCCATTTGGAGCGAACTTAATGTTAAGTTTATTTTCAGAGAGTGTAATGCAAGCGTTATCTATGTTATTGCAGTAGTTGATTTCAACATCCATTGAAAAATCCTTCTAACATGCTGAGCTGGAGAAGACTGCATCTTTTTATTAAACCCATAACGGTGGTCTTTTCATCTTACCATCGCATCAGGGAAGCCAAACAGATAGCTGACTATCTGCCCTGGAGGATTAATATACGAAATTATTAGTTGTGAATCTTGAGATATGGTAACAATTTCGGACGTATGCTTTTAGTTCATAGTAATCTTTTAAAGCATGCATTATTTATATTGATTTTCTATTCCACATAAATGCATCGATGTCGGCGCGCGTGATGAACTGCCTGGAGGAGCTGGCCCCCAGGGTGGAACAGTATTCGATTGACGAGATGTTCCTCGATCTGACCGGTGTGGAGCATTGCATGGACCTGGAGGACTTCGGCCGGCAGCTGCGCCGGCACGTGTATGACTGTACCCGTCTTACCATTGGCGTGGGCGCCGGACCGACGAAAACACTCGCAAAATCAGCCCAGTGGGCCTCAAAGGAGTGGAAACAGTTTCGTGGTGTGCTCGCCCTGACCCGGGGGAATCCACAGCGAACGCGGAAGCTGCTTTCACTGCAGCCGGTCGAAGAGATCTGGGGCGTGGGAAACCGTATTGCACGCAAGCTCAATGTTCTGGGCATCAAAACCGCGCTCGATCTGGCCCTGACGAACCCGGCCTTTATCCGCAAAAATTTCTCCGTCGTTCTCGAGCGAACAGTACGCGAATTGAACGGGGAAAGCTGCATGTCGCTTGAAGAAGCCCCGCCAACAAAGCAGCAGATCGTCTGCAGCCGTAGCTTCGGCGAGAAGGTCACTGAATATGATTCGCTGCGGCAGGCTGTCTGTCAGTACGCAGAGCGGGCCTCAGAAAAACTGCGTAAAGAGCGGCAGTATTGCCGGCATATTTCCGTTTTCATTAAAACGTCCCCTTTTGCCGTTAAAGAGCCTTACTACGGCAACGTGGCCACGGAGAAACTGCTTACCCCCACTCAGGACACCCGGGACATTATTGCAGCCGCTACAACGGCTCTGGAGCGTATCTGGAAGGATGGGCACCGGTATGCCAAAGCCGGTGTGATGCTGAATGACTTCACCTGCTCCGGCGTTTCGCAACTGCAGCTGTTCGACGAACGTCCGCCACGTCCTCACAGCGCTGAGCTGATGAAGGTTCTTGATGGCATTAATCATTCTGGCCTGGGACAGGTCTGGTTTGCAGGACGAGGGATTGCACCATCCTGGCAGATGAAACGCGATATGCTCTCCCCTGCTTACACTACCCGCTGGAAAGATATCCCCATTGCGAGGATCAGTTAAATTTCGCCTTTCAGAGAGCCAGTAGTGCTCGCCGCAGCGAACGACAGGGCGCAGCCCGCGAGTGAGCGAGGAAGCACCAGGGAGCCTGAAGCCTTTTAAAGCACCTTACGCTCTTAAGTTGTATAGATTCTATAATGAGTTATCCACATATCCTTTGAGTAGATCCAATAACTTATCCTAAGTTACCCGAATAGATCCAAACTGATCCCTTTTGCTGCAAAGCCTTTGTCTACGGGCTTCTTAGCGTTTTCTGGTGTGTCGTAGTGGGAGAAAGGTGTTTCGAAGCGGGAAAAAGGTGTGTCAAAACGGGGAAAGGGTGGGTAGAATCGGGAAAAATGGTGTGTCGAAACGGGAACGCATAAATAATTCAGGCACATATCGATCATATACTGGAATGGATATAACTATATGAATGAAAATGTTTTTATCGGAGAGGTTATAGGTCCAGATTGTGAAAGTGTTAACAATAAGCTCACAGTAACCAGTAAGGCAACAGTTCAGCCTGTAGCCCTGATGAGATTAAATGTTTTTGTTCCCTCAAGCAGACCTGCAAAAGGAGCCAGAACATCAATCGATGCGACCTCTGTTCTCAAGGATTTGGAATTCTCAAGGCGAGAGGGCTACGACGATATTCGTATTACCGGCGAACGGTTGAGTATGGCCATCGACTTCAAGGTATGGGTAGGTATCATTGAAGCTTTTAGTAAGTACGGTTTAAAAACGAACAGTATTAAACTTACTTTTCATGAGTTTGCAGGAATGTGTCGCTTTGAGTCTAAGAGATTCGATTCCCGTCTTAGGAAAAGTATTTCAGAAGCTTTAACCAGGATACGTGGGAAGACCATTACCTTTAACCGCAGCGGGTCAGAGGGCCTTCAAAAAGTTTCCGTGACAGGTTTGCTTAAGACTGGTGAATTGGATTTTGCAAACGACCAAGTGGAACTTGAAGCTGATCAGCGTCTATGGGAACTCTACCAGACTGATTACACTGTATTGCTTCGACATAAGCCTATAAACGCTTTAACTCGCAAGGAAGCTGCACAGGCCCTGTATACTTTCATCGAAAGCCTGCCTACGAACCCAGTCCCTATATCTTTCAAACGAATACGTGACAGGCTCTCACTGCTCTCTCCAGTAAAGGAACAGAACCGTATCATTAAACTGGCCCTTAAGCAGTTACAGGATATTGGGTATCTTGACCACAGCATCACAAAAAAAGGTAAAGAAACTTTCGTTCTGATACACAGTCGCTCCGCAAATCTGAAACCAGGATCAGCTGTATAAGGTGTGTCAATACGGGAAAGCGACTCGATTAAGGTGTGTTGAAACGGGAGGCCTTATATCAAACGTCTTGATAAGTGTGTTGTAGCGGGAATCCTCCTCTTTAAACGTCTTAATAGGTGTGTTGTAACGGGAGGATTACTCGTTAAGTGCTTTTTTCACTGCCGTACATTCCCACTTCAACACACCTTTTGGATACAAGTGAGAAGCTATCCCGCTTCAACACACCTTTATCCCAAATTGCCTCACCCTGCCCCACTTCGACACACCGAATCTGCAAAGACTTCCCACTACGATCCACTTTTTGCTTCCCGGGGCCATTTCTTTCGTTAAGCGCGGCTGAGGCATAACCCATACTTCAGTACATGCTGTACAAGTAATGCATAAAATCATACTCACCATCACATAACAATTATTGTGATATGGATTTAATATTAAAATACAATCATAAAGGTATCATCATACTGTTAGTTTTACTCATCCAAGACTTGACTTAGATGAGATACACTTACTACTATGTTGATAGTTTTTTAATATTAAAAAGAGATGAAAATGATACTAACGATTGCCAATACGAAAGGAGGAGTAGGTAAATCTACTCTCGCGGTTAACATCGCAGTTGCAAGAGCTCGGCAAGGCAGAAAAGTATGGTTAGTTGATGGTGATAAACAAGGGTCTTCTCAAACAGCTATCCTGGTTCGTTCAGAAGACGGGGTTGAACCGGGTATTGCTTGCTCGCATTACCCAGAAGGCCCGGTGTTAAGGAGCCAGGTTCTCCAACAGAAAGATAACTTTGACGATATCATCATCGAATGTGGAGGCCGTGATTCCACTGCAATGAGAGCTGCTCTGACAATCACAGACGTCCTTTTAGTTCCTTCAGCGCCTGGAAGTTTCGAAGCCTGGGCCATGGATGCCAACGCCGATCTAATCAAAGAAGCGCGAAGTATCAGAGATGGCTTGGTCTGTTATTCGCTTTTGAACAAAGCAGATACTCAAGCCAGATCCTCCGACAACAGAGATATGCTGGAAATGATGGAAGAGTACAAAGAGGACATCCCAATCCTAGACAAAATCATCTATCAAAGAAAAGTTTATGCCAATGCTGCGGGCAGTGGGAGAACCGTAAGTGAGCTGAAATTACGTTCGCATGAAAAGATTGCAGTGCAAGAGTTAGATGCTCTCATATCAATGCTATTTAAATAGTCAAATGCAATCAAAATGATATTAAAATAATGTTTAGGTGATATGAAATGGCAATCCAAAAAAAACCCAAAACTCAACCACCCGTTTCAAAGAATGATGCAGTAGAGAACTTTATAAACTCAGCACCTGATGCAAAAGTTCCCGCTTCGAAGGGAGTGGTAAAAGGAAAAAAACAGCAGATCACAATCACAATGGACCCTGAACTGATTCAGCGTATTGACGAGGCTGCTGCAGAGAACGGGCAATCGCGCGCTGCATTCATAAATATGTCTTGCATCAACATACTGGAGTATGGTTTGCAAATTGCGGGCAAGAAGAAAATAAGCGAGTAGGTAACATCAAAAAACAATCAAAGCAATCTCCGTTTGATGTTGTTTTAATATTAAAACAACATCAGATTGAGGTGTTAGATACTTTCAGCTTTCTTAGATTTTTTTTAACAGCGCCACTGCCTCATCGCCAGGCATCTGGAACTGTACCCTGTGCCGTGCCGCCACATCGAGCGCAAACACCTTCGTATACACCTCCGTCGAGCTGATGCTCTTATGTCCCATTAAACTCTGTAGCACCTTGAGTGGTATACCGGCATACAGCATGTGCATGGCGTAGGAATGACGGAACGTGTGCGGTGTCACCGGCACGGAGAACGTCACCCCGTCGGCCGCTGCCGCTTCAACCGCTTCGCTGAGCCAGGTGCGGACCGTCCGATCGGTGATCTCCCAGATACGCGCCTTCTCGGTTCTGCCGCTTCGCTTGTTGCGTCGTTCAAGAGGTATTTTCAGCGTGGCCACCATCATCTCCAGCTGACCGACATAGTTCGCATCGGAAAGCGGAACCAGGCGATGCGCCTGACTGCCTGCAGGCGAGCGGCCGGCCGTTCGTGCCGCTTTCTCCGCCCGCTGCTTGAGTGTGGCCAGCTGCACGAACGGGTAGGGCGGCGCCAGAGAAAAATCACTCCGGGTCAGCGCCAGCGCCTCGTTAATGCGCGCGCCGGTGTTCCAGAGGGTTGCCAGCAACATCTTGCGGTGGAGATCGGGTACATAGTGGAGCAGGGCACTCACTTCCGGCGCCAGCAGATATTTCGGCAGTTCGTCCTGAACGAGCGCCATCTGACGCAGGGCAAGTGCGGCAGGGTAGTCGATGGCCACCGGCAGCTGCGCGGCCGAAAAAGAAACGCCCTGGCCTGGTATTGCCGGCATCATTGCTTGTTGTCCCTGCCGGACAGGTATTGCTCTGTAAGTCGTGCCATTGCTTTCTGCGCGTAATCCTCGCCCGGGAGCACACTGATTTCTCCCCGGCGTTCCATCTCGGCGCCGATGGCGCTGAGAGTCGTCGCTATCGGCAGCAGCCGGCGCAGCTGCAGGGCGTGCCCGCATGCGGAACGGATGCGATCGGCAAAATCATCCTCATCGCGGGAATATGTTCTGGGTGCCGGCCGTTCCCGGCCATCCTTTTCTGACTGTAACTGCTGGCACAGCGTCAGCAGTTCAATGATATCTTCTGCCGCACGGGCAGCCACCAGGTCATGGTTCATTCCGGCTTATCCTAATTTGCCAAACAGCTGAGGCAGTTCATCAAACAACATCACATGGCGGGTGCGCTTTCCCTTGAAAATGCGCCTCATCATTGGCGTGAAATCCGCAGGCTCCCAGCCATAGGGCCACGTATAGAAGATTCCGGCTTTCAGCGTGTTATCCGGTCGCTCAGGGCCAGCGACGATACGTCTGACCTCCCTGCTCAGCGCCTCACCGCGCAGGCCGTACTGGCCCAGGTAGCGGCGCAGCCGGGTTCTGGGCATCCGCGGATCGGATTTCACGTAAGCATTAGTATCCATAAACTGCGTAACGTTGATGATATTACTGCCGTACTTTCGCATGGTGCTGAAAGCGGTGGCCATCACGTCCGCTTCTGTCTGTGGTTCATCATCGGTTCTGTTCATCTGGTTTCCTGTTAACGGGGTTAGGGGTTGTTGCGTGGTCCGATCGTCTAAGCTGACGCGGTGTTATCCTGCAGCGACCGGAAGGCAAGCAGGGCGTCCGTCCTGGAGGGCAGCTCGGTACAGTCCCCGCGCTGCGGGTCGATCTCTTCATCTATGGCCTCGTTATACCGCATACGCAGCAGCCATCCCGTCACGGGAGGTGCGTTCTGTATGGCCAGCACCATCCCTTCCGGCGACAGCAGTTCACGCAGCGTGTAGCAGGCGCCGATCCGGGTCGAGTCCCGCAGCCACATCACGGGGTACTCACTGACCAGCTGGTCATACACGCATTCCGGCGTATGGAAGTAATTCCCGTCCAACCTGCATAAATCGCACTTAATCCTTCCTTTACTGAGAAATCCCGCCCTGCCGTTTATCCCTGGACGTCCTCAGAATCCGTCCTTCATTCGCCGCTGCACCGACAGCCAGGTGAGCTCTTCCAGCCCGTCCGGGACGATCCGCTCCGGATTGGTGTAGATGGCGTTCGCATCCCCGGTGAGCCACCAGGAGCCCGAGGCCCGGATACGTTCGGCCACCGTCAGGCCGTCCCAGGTGACGATCAGCCAGGTGTTGACGCTTCGCTCATCCGGCGGGCGGAGCCAGAGCCGCTGATGCCCGAGGGCGGTCAGCGCCCGCCAGACGGTTTCAAGTGAAACCTGGACGCGCTCGCTTTCGTTGTCGGATTTATTCATGTGCAACAGTCACTCATGGTTATTATTTTCGCGACATCCCTGATGATGATCGTCCTTAAATTACCCTGCTGTAATCATCATTCACATGATAATAAGCAGTCATATAGCCACGCTGTTAAATTACCGGATGACCGTTCCGGTGAGATCCGATTTTCTGGCGTATAGCAACTTTCCGGAAGTGTACCACGGTGAGTAAATAAGCAAAGCGCTCATTTCCGGTGGTGAGCGGGCGGTCGCGGGGAAGGGGGGTAACACAATATGTAGATGAAAATGCAGCTGACGGTGTGGCACATGTTGTGTTTCCTGACCGTAGTGCGCCGGTGCGGTTCCGTAAGATCCTACTCCGGGAGTTTTCGGATCTGCGAGAAAAAAGAGAGAAGGTGTATGTAATTTCTGTACTGTATGTATGATATGTATTAAATGTATTGTATGTATTAATTGTATTATGTGTATTGTGTATTTTTTACACCAGGCGTACGATGGCGCCATTCCCTGAGAAACCGGAGCCAGACCATGACCACCCTCTCCCCGGACACCGTCCGCCGCATGGGGTCGGTTCCGGCTGAGGGCGAAATGACACCCTAAGCGTTAGCTCTGTGTCGTTGCACGATGTCAGCGACGGTATTCTTGCTGATACCGAGCTCGCGTGCGATCCAGCGATAGCTGCGTCCCTCGGCCCTCATCGCAACCACCTTAGGCAAAAGTCGGTCTGATTTTGGTCGCACTCCGGCCTGACGACCAAGCCTCTTACCACGTGCCTTCGCAACAGCAAGGCCTGACTTGACCCGCTCGCTGATGAGATCCCGCTCAAACTCCGCAATGCCGGAAAGAAACGTCGCCAGCATTCGTCCATACGGCGACGAAAGATCGAACGCCATTCCATTCATGGCTATCACGGAAACCTTCCAGTTCTCCAGTTCACGTAGCGTATTGAGCAGATCGAGCGTCGAGCGCCCCCACCGGGAAAGCTCAGTGACCAGGATTGCATCAATTTGTCTGGACTGGGCAAGCGCCAGGACTTTCTTTCGCTCGGCCCGGTCGAGTTTAGTTCCTGAACCTGTTTCCTTAAATATTCCCACCACGTCGTAGCCGGCACGGCCGGCGAAGGCTCGCAGATCAAATTCCTGGCGTTCACAAGACTGATCCGCTGTTGAAACCCGGCAGTAAATGGCGGCACGATGTCCCAATTGAACCCTCCTGGATTTTTGTATCGGAACGCCCTGATTTATATGGGCTGGCTGTTGTCCAAAACAGACTATACTTCAAAAGGGACGAATTTGTATGTCACGACGCCATATTTTCACCGAACGGCAGCGAGCAGCGCTGTTCGATCTGCCCACGGACGAACTGTCGCTACTGAAGTTCTACACGCTGGGCGATGATGACCTGGAAAACATTAGGCAGCGCCGCAGACCGGAAAACAGGATTGGCTTTGCCCTGCAACTTTGTGCCTTACGATATCCGGGCCGTGCACTGGCTCCTGGTGAGATGATCCCGCGTGAAATCCTTTCCTTCGTCGGTGCTCAGCTTGGAGTTCCGGCTGATGCGCTTCTCACTTATGCCACACGGCGCCAAACCCGTCAGCAGCACATGGACACGCTGCGCGAAATTTACGGCTACAAGACCTTCACGGGCCGTGGTGCCCGTGATCTGCGGGAGTGGACTTTCGGCCAGGCCGAAGATGCCAGATCAAACGAGGATCTTGCTCATCGTTTTATTGTGCGGTGTCGGGAAACTTCCACCATTCTGCCCGCAGTATCGACAATCGAGCGCTTGTGCGCGGATGCTCTGGTCGCCGCTGAGCGGCGGATTGAAACGCGGATTGTGGAAAATTTAACAGCGGATGTTCGCGATCACCTGGACAAACTTCTGAGTGAAATGCTCGCCGGCAATATCAGTCGTTTCATCTGGCTTCGCAACTTCGAGGTTGGTAACAACTCGGCTGCTGCTAACCGTTTGCTCGACAGGCTCGAATTTCTGCGTACCCTGAATATCAATCATAGTGCTTTGGCCAGCATACCTGCCCATCGCATTGCCCGGCTGCGTCGGCAGGGTGAACGCTACTTCACCGACGGTTTGCGTGACATCACTTCGGACCGCCGCTGGGCGATCCTTGCCGTCTGTGTTGTGGAGTGGGAAGCGGCGATTGCTGATGCCATAGTCGAAACCCATGACAGGATCGTAGGAAAAACCTGGCGGGAAGCGAAGCGCCAGCATGACGAAACAATTTCCGGCTCTAAAGCCACACTCACGGATACGATCCGTACCTTCACCGCGCTGGGAGCTTCGTTGCTTGAGGCCCGCAGTGACGGAACCCCGCTGGAGATGGCTGTCGCCAGTTCGGTTGCATGGGACCGGCTCGCTCAACTGGTAGCGACAGGGACTCAACTCAGCAACACGCTAGCCGATGAGCCTCTTGCATATGTCGGGCAGGGATACCATCGCTTTCGTCGTTATGCGCCCCGCATGTTGCGCTGTCTGAAGCTCGAAGCCGCGCCGGTCGCCGGACCATTGGTAGCAGCAGCTTTGTCGATCGGAGAGATGAAAGGTGTTGCATCGCCAGAAAGGCGTTTCCTGCGGCCCAGCTCCAAATGGAACCGTCATTTACGAGCTCAGGAAAAAGGAGATACCCGTCTTTGGGAAGTGGCTGTACTCTTTCACCTCCGGGATGCTTTTCGTTCCGGAGATGTCTGGCTCGCTCATTCGCGCCGCTATGGTGACCTCAAGCAGGTACTGGTGCCGATGATCGCGGCGCAGGAAAATGCAAAACTGGCCGTGCCTTCCAACCCACAGGATTGGCTGGCAGACAGAAAGGCGCGACTCACGATCGCTCTTAAGCGGCTGGCCCGGGCTGCCCGTAACGGCACTATTCCGCACGGTAGCATAGAAGATGGAACGTTGCGGATCGACAGGTTGACAGCAGACGTGCCGGATGGTGCCGAGGCACTCATACTGGATCTGTATCGCCGAATGCCGTCCGTTCGGATTACCGACATGCTGCTTGAAGTTGATGCAGCCCTTGGTTTCACAGATGCGTTTACCCATCTGAGAACCGGGGCTCCATGTCGCGACCGGATCGGTCTGCTCAACGTCCTGCTCGCTGAAGGGCTCAATCTGGGCCTGCGTAAGATGGCGGAAGCTACAAACACGCATGATTACTGGCAGCTCTCACGCCTTGCCCGCTGGCATGTTGAAAGCGAAGCCATGAACCAGGCATTGGCAATTGTGGTGGCCGCGCAGGGTAAACTGCCGATGTCACGCGTCTGGGGGATGGGCACGTCAGCATCGAGCGATGGTCAGTTTTTCCCGACAGCGCGGCATGGCGAAGCCATGAACATGGTCAATGCCAAATATGGTTCTGTTCCCGGCCTCAAAGCGTATACTCACGTAAGCGACCAGTTCGCGCCATTCGCTTGTCAGTCGATCCCGGCGACCGTGAGCGAGGCACCGTATATTCTCGATGGACTACTGATGAACGAGGTCGGTCGCCATGTTCGCGAACAGTATGCCGATACAGCAGGATTCACCGACCATTTGTTCGGAGCCAGTAGCCTGCTCGGCTACAATCTCGTTCTGCGAATCAGGGATCTGCCATCGAAGCGGTTGTACGTATTTAATCCCGATACGACCCCCAGGGAGTTACGCAAGTTGGTAGGTGGAAAAGCCCGGGAGGATCTTATCGTTGCGAACTGGCCTGATATTTTCCGTTGTGCCGCGACGATGACCGCTGGCAAAATCAGGCCCAGCCAACTCCTGCGCAAGCTCGCTTCTTACCCACGACAAAACAACCTTGCAGTTGCGCTTCGTGAAGTTGGTCGTATTGAACGGACCCTTTTCATTATTGAGTGGATCCTGGATACGGACATGCAGCGGCGTGCTCAGATCGGTCTTAACAAGGGAGAGGCCCACCATGCGCTCAAAAATGCGCTCCGTATCGGGAGGCAGGGGGAAATTCGCGATCGCACGACAGAGGGGCAGCACTACCGAATCGCTGGGCTCAATTTATTGACTGCGGTGATCATTTACTGGAATACCGTCCATCTTGGTCATGCCGTCACGGAGCGGCGGAACGAAGGGTTGGATGTTCCCCCTGAATTTCTTCCCCACATATCCCCATTGGGCTGGGCGCACATTCTACTGACTGGCGAATATCTTTGGCCCAAGGAACCGAAAGCTTAGGGTGTCATTTCGCCCTCAGCCGGAACCGACCCCTAAAAGATGCCATTGCAATGCTTCCGCCATCGCTTTACACAGAGTACCTTTCCCTGCGCCACTTGGCCCATCAATGGTGATTACCGGGGCAACTGCCGTCATCTTTTTCTCCTTAATAAAGGCATACCGTTAACATGAACGCCGCGCATTATACGCGTCAACGTGCGCAACTGTTACCCTTGCGTGCAAATTACGGAATGATTGAAGCAGAGTGTAGAAGAAATGGGCGGAAGTGTTCGTCAGGAAGCGTAAGGAAATGCCGCACCGGATGATGCGGCAGAGAACGATCAGGCCAGCGTGCTAATGCGCGCCAGCTGTTCGAAGTAGTCCGGGAAGGTTTTCGCCGTACACTTCGGATCGAGAATAGTGACCGGCGTGTCGGACAGCGCCACCAGCGAGAAGCACATCGCCATACGGTGATCGTTGTAGGTGCCAATTTCCGCAAACTGCAGTTTCGCCGGAGGCGTGACGCGAATGTAGTCTTCGCCCTCTTCCACTTCGGCACCCACTTTACGCAGCTCGGTGGCCATCGCGAACAGACGGTCCGTCTCTTTTACGCGCCAGTTATAGATGTTACGCAGCGTGGTGGTGCCTTTGGCAAACAGCGCCGCCGTGGCAATGGTCATTGCCGCATCCGGGATATGGTTCATGTCCATATCGATGGCGTTCAGCTCGCCACGGGTACAAGAGATGAAGTCATCGCCCCAGGTGACAATGGCACCCATTTTTTCCAGCACGTCAGCAAAGCGGATATCGCCCTGCACGCTGTTGCGACCAATCCCGGTCACTTTTACCGTACCGCCTTTAATTGCACCAGCGGCAAGGAAGTAGGACGCCGATGAGGCATCGCCTTCAACCAGGTAGTTGCCGGGAGACTGGTACTGCTGCGCACCGCGAACCACAAAACGCTGATAAGCCTGGTTTTCAACCTCAACGCCGAAAGTTTTCATCAGATGTAGCGTGATATCAATGTACGGTTTAGAGACCAGGTCACCTTTGATAGTGATAACTGTATCCTGCGGAGCCAGCGGTGCCGTCATCAGCAATGCCGTCAGGAACTGACTGGAGACACTGCCGTCAACCTCAACCGTACCGCCAGTAAAACCACCGCGCAGGCGCAGCGGCGGATAATTTTCCTGCTCCAGGTAATCGATCTGTGCCCCCCTCTGACGCAGAGCATCCACCAGATGGCCGATCGGACGCTCTTTCATACGCGGTTCACCGGTCAGCACAATGTTATTGCTGCCGAGGCACAGCGCGGCGGCTAACGGACGCATCGCCGTCGCTGCATTGCCCAGGAACAGCTCCAGCGCTTCACCGGAACGTAACGCACCGCCGTTGCCGGTCACCTCACAACGGGTACGATCGTCAGAGAGTGTGTAATGTACGCCCAACGCTTTCAGTGCATTGAGCATATGGCGCACGTCATCGCTGTCCAGCAGGTTGGTGAGGACGGTGGTGCCGTTTGCCAGAGCTGCCAGCAGCAGAGCGCGGTTCGAGACACTTTTTGAACCAGGCAGATTAATGGTGCCATCTACCCGCGCGATAGGTTGTAACGTCAGGGATTCCATGAAACTTAACTCTCAACTCAACATAATAAAAACCCCGCAGCAATGCTACGGGGGTGAAAAACAGCGCAATTAACCGTGACGACGTTCGAAGTCGATCATGAAATCGGTCAGTGCCTTAACACCTTCCAGCGGCATGGCGTTATAAATAGAGGCGCGCATCCCGCCCACTACACGGTGGCCTTTCAGTGCGTGCAGCCCCGCAGCGAAGGACTCTTCCAGGAATACTTTATCCAGGTTGCTATCCGCCAGCTGGAACGGCACATTCATGCGGGAACGGTTAGCTTTCGCCACATCGTTACGGTAGAAGTCGCTCTTATCAATCACGCCATACAGCAGTTCCGCTTTTTGCTGATTGATGGTGTTCATCTGCGCCACGCCGCCCTTTTGCTTCAGCCATTTGAAGACCAGACCGGAGAGATACCAGGCGAACGTTGGCGGCGTGTTGAACATCGAGTCGTTATCGTTCAGCACGGTGTAATCAAGAATCGACGGGCAGGATTTATGCGCTTTACCAAGCAGGTCTTCACGCACGATGACCAGGGTCAAACCAGCTGGACCGATGTTTTTCTGCGCACCGGCATAAATCACACCGTAACGGCTGACATCCAGAGGCGAGGAAAGAATGGTAGAAGAGAGATCCGCGGTCACGACCACGTTCTCACCAAAGTTTGGCTCTTCGTGAATGGCGATGCCGTCGATCGTTTCGTTCGGGCAATAGTGCAGATAAGCGGCATCAGAGGAAAGCTGCCATTCGCTCATTGGCTTAACGGCGCGCAGACCGTCAACGGTCACTTTGGCATCGATGACATTCGGGGTGCAATATTTGTGCGCTTCTTTTACCGCACTGGCTGCCCAGTAGCCTGCATCAACGTAATCGGCGGTGGTTTTGTCGCCCAGCAGGTTAAGTGGGATACCGGCAAACTGACCGCGTCCACCACCGTGGCAGAACAATACTTTGTAGTTGGAGGGAATGTTCAGCAGATCGCGAAAATCCTTTTCTGCCTCTTCTGCCACCTGAATAAACTCTTTACCACGGTGGCTGATTTCCATCACCGACGTACCCAGACCGTTCCAGTCACACAGTTCCTGTTGAGCCTGTTTAAGTACATCCGCCGGTAACATTGCCGGACCTGAACTGAAATTAAAGACTTGAGCCATTTCCCCTCACCACGCTAAAAGCAATAAGTTATAACTGTGGATATCGGTTTTATCATTCAGTGACACGCGCCGCAATGTCTAAAACTTATGACGGGTGAAATGTGTCCTTAGTCACACAATACATTCTGCCGCTCCGCTGTCACAAAACCGACAAAATGGCTGTCAGGTAACACGTATAGCCCGGCTAACCTTCGTCCATTCTGGATTCGTACAGCGAGGGCATAATTGATGATCACCCGCCCGCATGGCAACCACATGACTACATTTGATACAGGCATACTCTTCGGTTTCGGGTACGGTCGTAAACCGTTCCACCAGCATATCCGGCAGGATGCACAACCCAGGCTTCACCTCATTGTCGGGATAGTAATAGACGCTGATTTGCCCGTTCGTTTCCATAATGGCCAGACGCACCTGCCCCAGTTGTTCAACGCTGTTGAGACGCAGCTCCATAAAGAACTCGAACTCCGTCATATTGGCACTTTGCACTTTCTCCCAGGCCAGTTGCCCGTCTTCCACAATCACCACCGGTTTCCCTTCAAGCAGATCTTCCAGCTTTTCGCTTTTCGACATCAGCCACATCACCAGCCGGTACAGCAACGCGAGGGAAACAAAGACAATAAAAACCGGCACCATCGGCACATCGTCATAGAACGCCACATCCCCTGCCGCTGAACCCAGCGTCAGAATGATAAGCACTTCAAAGAGGGACATCTGCCGAACGCCGCGACGGCCAGTGATTTTGAGAAACAGAAACACCAGCACGAAGGTATAAAGGCTACGCAGCGCCACCTCACCTAAAAATTCAAGAGGAACTTTGTCAAACGCCATCCGCTGGAGATCGAATGCTTTCATTTTTCTACGCCTTAACAGTGGGTTACTGTCTTTAAGCATAGTCCAGCCATTTATTTTCGCCGGAGATAGCACCCGTCACGCAAAACCCGTATCATTGCGCGCTTTACGAATGGAAGGGACTTCCCCTGATTATGCGCCTGATTAACTCTTGTGCAATCATGGGGTAAACACAACCCCGGAGGGATTCGTTATGACCATTACTACTGTCGGTATCGATCTTGCTAAAAATGTGTTCGCTGTTCATTGCGTTGACCAGAATGGCAAAACCGTTCTGGTTAAATCCAGAGTAACCCGCGCAGCTCTTCCCGGGCTGATTGCTGGTTTGCCGCCCTGTGTTATCGGGATGGAGGCGTGCTCCGGGGCTCATTACTGGGCAAGACTGTTTCGGCAGTATGGTCATGAGCCGCGTCTGATGGCCGCTAAATTTGTATCGCCTTACCGCATGGCTGGTAAATCAGGGAAAAATGATGCAGCTGATGCTCAGGCTATCTGCGAGGCGGTTCGTCGCCCACATATGCGGTTTGTGCCGGTTAAGGATGAGAGCCAGCAGGCAATGCAGTGTCTGCATCGTACCCGACAGGGTTTTATCGAAGAGAAAACAGCAACATATAATCGTCTCCGGGGGTTGATATCTGAATTCGGCGTTATCGCCCCACAAAGTACAGATGCCCTGCGCCACATAGTTTTTGAGCAGAAGAATTCTTTACCACTTCAGGTTCAGCAATGTGTTGATGATTTGCTGGAGCACGTTGCTCGCATTGAAGATAACATCGCTGAATATGACCGAATTTTGTCCCGCATGGCCAAAACAGATCATCGCAGTCAGCGGCTGATGGAATTGAAGGGCGTTGGCCCCACAACGGCCTGTGCGCTGGTCGCCAGTATCGGTAATGCACATGATTTTAAGAATGGGCGCCAGCTGGCAGCCTGGCTGGGACTGACACCATCGCAGTACAGCAGCGGCGGAAAGTCGAAGCTTGGCAGGATAACGAAAGCTGGCGATTCGTATCTGAGAACACTTCTGGTTCAGGGTGCCCGCTCGGTACTGATCGGGGCGGAGAAAAGGACTGATTTATTCAGTCGTTGGGTCTGCTCACTGGTCGAACGCAGAGGATACTGGCGCGCTGTTGTTGCCATCGCTGCCAAAAATGCAAGACTGTGCTGGGCATCATTGCATTACGGTGATGATTTCAGGTTGTACTCAGCCAGCTAAAGTACAAAGCTGTATGACCATCTGTTCTGCAACTCGTTGATGATAAAGGGTTAGACCCCGTGAGGTATATCTGCTTATTGTACAGGGCAAGTGTACCCGACTAACGAACTAGAGCCTCACGAGCGTCTTTCATCAGGGTCCGAATCGATGACGATTCATCATGACCGTTTATAGTACCGCAGTCTCTCCCCTTTATTTTTTTACTATAGTGCAGACAGAAACCGTAAACACCGGCGTTGACATGCCGGGGAAGCCCTTATAGTACAATAATTTTCGATATCCAAACTGCCCCCAACATAACCGTCTTTCCACATGCCTGACTATACATAAATCCATACTGCTGCAAAATATTTGCCCTGAAACAAAATCCTGTATTCGAATGGATCAGGAGTAATCGTCCCGCCGTGTAATTCAATAATCTGAATCATTTGTTATTCCTTTTGTTAGTACAGTAAAAGTGCCGTTATACCGTGTCGCCCGGTCATTTTTATTCCACCGTTTGGCCGCTAAAATTCAGTACTTTGTCCTGCAGCAGCTGCGCGATCAGCGCCTCCCCCTAGTGACCGCCGGCGCGGCCTTTTCGCGCCTTCATACGACAACCATATAACTGCAGGACAACCGAGATAGCTGCCCAGTCTTCCGGTTCAGCCAGAAACCGGATCTGCGCGGTGGGAAACCGGAAATAAATATGATAATCAAACCAACCGCATAAAATCATACTGAGTGTGATATTTATCATTAATTATATAATCATATCTGATATGATTTTACACTTAACCGGACATTATCAGACGGAGCGTGCAGGATGGTTGAGAAAGACGTGAATTTTTCACTCAGCTATGAGCAGCTGTTGGAGGAAACGGAAAAGCAGATAAAAAAACGTAATCTCAGCAGGACCGGTGAGTTTTATGTCCATGAGAAGATTATGGCCGATAACATACTGATGTTCTGGCACAGTCTCGCCCTGCGTGGTTATCACGGCATTCCTGATACGAAGCGCATCGAGGCAGACTGGCTGCGTCTGAATGCCTACATTGAGAACGAGGGCGAAGTATCGTGACAACTGCTAACGCCCGTCGCCCGTCGCCGCTACAGCGGCGTGTACTGATTGTGCTGGCCGCTGTTGATGCGAAACGTCCGGGACCGGTGGCCACGCGGGATATTGAGCGGGTGCTGGAGCAGGGCGGGGACGCCCCGGTATACGGGCCGAACCTGCGCTCCTCCTGCCGGCGGATGGAAGCCGCGGGCTGGCTGCGTACCCTGCGCGCGCAAAACATGCAGCTGGCCGTTGAGCTGACGGACGCCGGCCGTGCGCTGGCCGCCCCGCTTCTGGCTGACGAACAGGCGCGCGTCCTGGCGGAGCAGCGCGCGACGGAGGTCCGGGTTCTGCCCCTGGTCCCGCACAGCCAGACAGAGGAAGCTGACGATCGGCCGGTGGCGCTGGACGACCGCTGGCACCTGGCATGCCGCGGAGACTACGTTATCCGTCTTGACGGCACCACCTGCCTGCAGCTGTGGAGTGCGGCCGGGCAGGTGACGCGCCTGGAAGGCGATCCCCTGCAGGTCGCCGCCTGGCTGCAGGCCTGCCATGAGGCGGGGATTGCGGTCCGGGTGCAGATCAATGAGAGCGCCGCGCCGGAGGAAGGTTCACCGGACGGTACCGCGCCGGCGGACCTGACCGGCACCTGGTACCGCCAGCTGGACACCGCGCTGCAGGCGCTGGGGATCACCGGGCTGACTGAGGATATTCGTCTCGCCGTGGTCAGGCCTGAAGCGTCCCTGCGGATGCTGCCGGCACCGGCGCGCCTGCTGCACGTTCTGCGCGAAAGCCCGGAGGCGTTCCCGCTCACGGCTGCCGGGTATGAGGATGACACGGAGGCCGCGCTGGCCGACCTGCTGGCCCGCGCGGGGTTCACGGGCGACCAGGCACAGGAGCTGCAGTGGAACCGCATCCACTGGCCGCTGATGGGCCAGGAAGAATTTGACCGGCGCGAACTGAACAGCCTGCTGGACGAACTGGAGCAGCGCCAGCTGTACTGCAACCGCGAACAGCTGACGGCGATTGTGTTTTCGCCGGTCCGTAAACCCGGGGAGAGCTGGACTGAACGTCTGCAGTGGCTCCTGATGACGGACGGATTCGGGTTCCGGAGTCCGCTCTCCCGTGACGCAGGCGACCGGGCGCTGGCGATCCTGGCCGGTTACACGGGGCAGGAGGTGGCAGAACATCTGGCCACGGTTATCGTCTGGAACGACGACAGCGCGGGGACGCCGTCATGAGCACAGGCAACGTCCATTTGATTGTGACCTGCACGAGCCGTAAAACCGTACCTGCAGGTGAAGCAGTCTTTCCGGATGAACGTGACGTGGAGAGAGCTTACGGGCTCTGGCTGGAAAGGCTGGCGCAGGCCCGTCGCGGATCGCCCCCCATGACCGCCGGCGAGCTGTATACGGGCCAGCACTGGAGCAGGGCTGCTGCAGCTGCGGCGCGGAACGGTGCCGAAATGTGGGTGATTTCAGCTGGCCTGGGGCTACTGCACGTATCAGACCCGGTGGTCCCGTATGAAGCGACGTTCTCCTCGATGCCGTTCTGCCATCGCACTCACTGGGAACGGCTGACAACGCGACCGCCTGCGGAACGACGGTGTACCTCCCTGAGTACGCTGATGCAGGAGAGGCCTGACGATCGATTCGTGGTGGCAGCCTCCCCGGTGTACCTGCATGCCGTTGAATCAGACCTGCTCACGGGAAGGGACGCGCTACGTGCACCTGAGCAGCTGCAGGTTGTCACTTCAAAAGGCTACCAAGGAAGCCTTAAAGAAAATGTCAGATACACCAGTGCGGGTATGATGAAGGCACTGAATACTAATATGACCGGTCTGAATATCAGCTACGCCTTACAGAGCATTGAAAGGGGGAATGATGGTTTGCGACACACCCGCTAGATATCCGGATCAGCGTACGATAAGCCTCAGAAAATGGCTTTTCTGCTCGTGTGTCAGGCGTGGATTAAATTCACAATAAAGCGCATCGCCGTACATTGAAGCTGAGTGATCTTCATATTGATCAGTCATAAAAAATCTGACTTGATGATCCATCAAATAATCATGTAGGCACATAAAAAAGTCTTCGAAATTAATATCGTAATAACATTCTGACAGACATTGAGACTCAAAGTGACGCGCCCGATTTGGCAGGCCGTTATCCGAGCAGAATACCTTGTCAAGGTACGTAAGAGCGCACTCTTCAATCAGTTTGAGCTGTTCTTTCGTCGTGTTGTGATAGCACTGAAAGGCGCAGAACACAAAATAATTGGGATTAGCTGAGCTGTATGAGCGTGACCGCAAATCGCCCATCGTAATTCCAACCTTTGCATATCTGGAGTTCCTGTTATCAGCTCCCAGGTAAACCCAGATATTTTGAGACTCAAAATTCGCCTTATCACGCAGCATGACAGCCGCCATTTTAAAGTCGTTGTCAGGAATTGGCAGGTTGTAGACCTGCGATGGCTTTCTCACGGCTCTCTCTCTGTATAGGTTTTAAGTCTGGTGAACAAGTCGAACGGTTACTTCGATTTTCTCAGCTTCTTAATCTTTTCCCTGGCGCGTTCCCTGTGTTCATCGCTGATTAGGCCCACCGGCTCACCGTTAAGGTTGAAACGGTGAGTTCCTTCCACAACTGACATGACATAGCGTGCACTCTGGGTGTATCTAACCAGATACTGCTTGATCTGAACGTCAGTGATAGGCAAATTCCGCTCTCTGGCGTCATTCACCATTGCTTCACCTATCTTGAGGGCCAGCGGCTTGTACTCAGAAAACAACAGCGGCCAGAACTGACTGAGCCTTTCCTGGGTCCTCGAATTTTTCTTGTAATTCCGTCTTGCGCTCCCGCGCAATTTTGCCGGAATATCCTCCCGCATTCCTGGGGGGCAATGAAGTTTTTGAACGTCCACTTTCCCTACCTCAACAGGTTCGGCCGGAGCTTTAACCTTAAGCTCTTTCGGCTCAACAATAATGCGCCGACGTTTTTTGATGATGATGGTGGTATCGGCCATGGCTTTACCTCTGCTGGGATCTTCTGCACGAGTAAAGTACAGAATGATTAAGTACCGGTTAAAAGACAACAACTTCTCAAATTATAGTCTATTTTCAAAGGGTTAACTATGGTTTGGACTGAAAAATGAGCAAAATTATGCTCAATAATTCTTAGCAATATCAGCTACTTAATTGACAGTTCGAAGGTTTACAATATTAGGAATATTCTTTTGCGTGGAGCCGGAAACGGCGGCAAAAATCCTGTGTATCAGCCAACATAAGAACCGGAAAATGACGCTCCTGAATCACGAAACTCGGTACTATCTGGAAGTGGCCACGTTGCTCAAAGAAGACATTGATGACTACAACTTCTACTGTCGCAGCAATAATGTGCCCTGCATTACCATCTGGCGTTCTGTCAGTTACAAAAGATTTGATGTGGTATGTTCCTGGGAGCATCTCGAACATAAAAATCATGAAGTCGTTTGCCATCCACTGTTCGGGCCTTGCGTAACCGCTTATGCCGAGAAACAGCTGAAAAAACTGATTACCTCACATGACTGGCGCGGACCGACTCCGCCAACTCTGGAACTGTCCAGATCCCGGCAGCTGGTTACATTCAGGCTTATCCAGAATATAGAGTGCGCACGTAAGCTGGCGATCGACAGCTACTTGTTTATCACCTGTCTCATGGAAGATGTTCGTAACCTTGAAGCCGGAGACAGGGTTCTCTGATGCGCGTCAGCGCATGGAAGGCGCCTGAAAGAGCCACATGGAAAGTGATGGCCAAAGGCGCCGGTAACCGGCGTAGCCGGCTGCTGCGTTAATAGATTCCGCCTATCCATCCCTTCACCCTGCAAAGCCATACCCGCTTACAGCAAAGCAGGAGCCTCTGTAAGCGGTCGGAGTGAGCACGTCGAGGGTTTACCCGCTGACGGGCTGTATCTCCGCGTTAGCGCCGTTAGGCGCTTACGAGCGCACTACTTTATTACCTTTCGCGATATAACCTCCAGCAACGTAGATGACTAGTTACAACATCCATCATTAAAAGCGACGTTGTTCCGGGCCTTCGGCCCGGGGCGGCCTCGCTTTTCAGTGGTGGGTCCCGGCTCAGAAATTACAGATTTGCACCTGCGGAATTCAAAAAGACAAATAGTATGTTGTAACTGGGCCGTCTGGGGCCCGCCGCTTTGCGGTGGGAGGTAGCTTTGAAATCTGAGCGGCGCGACCGGAGGTCGCTGCAAGTGAAGTCATTCTTGAGTCTGTCCACAGGGCAGACGACGAACAGGTTATGTTTTTATATGAAGTATTTATATGTCTTTAACAGAGAGTACAGAGCAGGGGTTTAAAAGGATCTACGCACTTTAAAACAGGAGCGTTTAGCGCTTTAGAACCATATCGAGTTTAACTTAATAGAAGGGTCCCTTGCAGTTATGTGGGGATAATTCATTTTTGCGTGCTGTGGCATCATCCTGGGTGCAAAATTTGTCGGTTTTGATGATACGGAATGGCCGGGTTCCGGCGCCTTGCATATCGAAATGTACATTAAATGTACGATGGTTTTTGACTGACGTGAGTAATCCTCCGGCGCCAGCCGGATAGCGTATAGGTAAGGCTCAAGTGGTGGTGGCCAGGCGGGTGTGATTATTACCGCGGGACATCAGCATTCGCTCTTTGACACGCCGCGATACTTCTCTGCGAACTGCATCATGATTACCGGTGAACCGTCCCTCGGCGATTTCACGCGTCAGCTGTTGCTTCACGATTGATTCAATATCACGACGGGTGCGGGTAACGTCCTTGCGAGCACGCGCACGTTTCAGGCCGTGTAGCTTACGTTCCGACTGGTAGCTACGGAAACGTTCGCGAACATAACGCCATGCTCTGGCGATTAACTCATCCATTTCCAGCCGTGGCTTATTCTGCTTTTCACGCTGCTTATTTTCCCATTCAACGCGACTGCGCCGCGCAGCTGCAACAGCAACATCTGAAACATCAAGAGCAGAGAACAGCGCCGGTGTGAACGTTATGTCCGTAGGAATATTGCAACCGATCTGCGGATCATATTCAGTCTGATAAGTGATGAGCCCCAGTTCGGCCATGAAGCGCAGCGCCCGGGTAGCCCGGGTAATGGATAGGTTACCCTTTTTAGATTCGGTGGCCAGACCGCACTCAATGGCAAGGTTTGTAATTGAACGCTGAACGCGGTTGGCCAGCGGATCATAGTGAAAACATAATCCCTGGAGTAAAGCATCTATGGCGCGCCGGCGAAGCACTGGCGGCATCCTGCGACGAAGCCCTAAGGAGCGCATAAATGCTACGTGCATAGAAAAATCGAAACGGGACGTAAAGTCAGCAGATTTTTCCATCAGCTTACGGCAGAACGGCAAAGTTTTTTTGCCTTCACGTGGCGTAAATTCAGGATTCGGGTTCCGGACCTGCAAGTATTGCGAGACCAGAGATGGAGAGTTAGCCACCGCACCCTGCACTTATGACTGGCGCGGTTAAAATGAGTTGAAATGGGCAACACATAAGATATAATTCTTCCTAGGTTATACCTATCGATACCCTCTTGTTCTACGACGGCCGGTCAAAGCGACAGTAGAACAGAGGGTTTTCACTTTCTGAGGCTTCGTTCACCTCTTCTGCCGCTGATATTACCCCATCTTTTCTAAGTTGCAAATCCTAAGATCTTCTAAGATCTCGTTTTCTTGTCAACGCGATGTGATCTCCTTCACACCAATTTTTAGCACAACGCTTACTATCCACCTCTTACTGTCAATGCGTATTAATCCTAATAACCCCCCTTAAGCGCTCAAAAAACACTCACTTAATCATTTTTTTTGTAAACGCCACCTGATCAAAAAACAAACACAGCCACGATCTTTTATTCTGTTCATTGGATCTAACGCAGGAGAAATGATCGAGGTGAACAAAAACAACGATCATTTATTCTGAATGCTCTGCATGTTATCCACAGGGCAGTGTTATTACACTGTTTTGCAGGATGTTTACAGCGTTAAATATTGAGGTTATAAAGCAACACAATATGACTGAGCCATTAAGGCAACCAACCAGTCTGGCTTTACTGAACTTTGTTCCTTCGGGGAAGAGTGAGCACGCCTCTTCTAATCAAACTGCAGGTACAAATATCAGTAAGGTAATGTTCATTGTGAACGCCTTTCTTTCTTGACCATTAATCCCACGGTCAAGAAATGGCGGAGCTTGCAAAATTATCCATACCTCTAATGCGAGACACTTATCATGGAAGCGTGGTATCTGCTTTGCTACCAACCGGGCAAGGGAAATTTGTACAAGGCGCAACTAAGCCTCGACAGAAAAAACATCAATTTCTTTTGCCCTATGTTACGTACCTATCGGGAACGCAAAGACTGTAACAGTTTTAGAATGAGTGTTGAGCCGTTGTTTAATGGCTACATATTTGTTGCGTTCGACCCTGAGATAATTCATCCGGCTAAAATCGAAACGGAATGTCCCGGTGTTAGTAAATTTGTACGCTACGGAAATGAAATAAAAAGCTTGCCGCCTCATGTTATTGAAAGCCTGATGGACCTTCCTTTTTGTACAGATGAACTCGACAGATACCGCCTGACGTCTTCATCGACAAAAACCCGTCCAAAGAGACCACCCAAAAAAACCAGACGACGCATGAACAATCCTCAAAAGGTCCAAAGCAGCCTCTACAGCAAAATCAGAGAGATTGTTGAGATCGACGAGGAGCCGTTACGTACGGCGATGTTCGTGGCATTTGCTGAAAGCCTGGCTGAGCAAAGGAGGAACGTTAATGGATATAATTGATCATCTTCAGGATGAAGAAGAATTTTTATTAAATCTAAAAATTGAATCTCGTCGCGCTAAACCGATTATACCATCTGCCACTCATTGCCAGCGCTGTGATGCTGAAATACCAGAGACCCGACGGGAACTGGTTCCGGGAACTCAACTCTGCGTATACTGCCAGGCAGCAACTGAAAAACTACAAAAACACTTTCACTAATGCCCTTTAGTACCCTTGCTACTCTTGGCCAGCTTATGCTGGCCTCTTTTATTTCAACGCCCCCCTTTTATTTCTAAACAGACCTTCTTATGAAGGCTCATCTTTAGGCCCATCATGAAAAATAAATACCTAATGCACCGCGTTACACCAGAACGCAAAGATGAATTAAATGGCGTAGCTGTCGATCTTGGATATAAACAACGGCAGCCTATTACCGTCAGTGATGTTCTTAATGCGCTTATTGATATGTGCGTAACGGGTGCTGTAAACCGGGAAGATCTTACCAAACAGATCCTGGCCAACTTTGAGAAACCCAAATCAGCTCCAGGCCGGCGCGTCACAGGACAAAAATTATGAATAAGCCCATTACCTGTTTAATTCCCCTTTGCCTGACTGCGTGCCAGACCACTCACGTCAGTAGCCAGCCTGATGCCTTGAGTCTTGTCGATCAGCTGCTGGGCGCTCAGCTGGTAAAAATCCAAATCGAACAAAAAAGCCTCGCGCTTGCAAGTGGCCTAAATTTCCAGCCATTAAAAACGAGTCAGCCAGTTGCGGTACAGAAAGCACAGCTTACGCCTTCAGTTAAAAGCCTACCGGCGCCAAATAGCCTGCTTCCTAAACCAGTTATTGCTAACTCTCAACCGGCCAAAATCCCCAATGTCAGTTTCACCGGGGAGGCCAGCAGCCTTCCGGGCCTGGTGTCAAAGGCAGGGAACAAACAATCTCTGGATAATGCCCTGGGAGTAATCATCCCCTCAGGCTGGACAACGGTGAAGTCTGCTCGTTTAAAATCGGGCTTCAAAACTCTGGTCAGCTGGAGTGCGGGCGATCAATGGCCACATACGTTAAGCAAACTCGCGCGCGAAAATAAACTCCAGGTGACCATTCAATGGGCCTCTCGCCAGGTTCTGGTAGATTTGGCCGATACTCAGCAAGAAACAAAACCTGTGGTGTCTAATCCGTGGGCACAACCTAAATTACTGTCCACGCCGGCTACACCGGCCAAACCTGCCGATCCGGATAAATCCAAAGCTTCTCTGTTAACCACACAAAAGGCCAGTACCCAAAAGGCATCTTTACCACCCCCTCAGCCGACCAGGAAAATCTGGCGTGCAGAGACAGGTACAACCCTTAAAGACGCCATTTTCACCTGGGCTGCAGAAACAACCTGTGAGGCTAATCCTGGGAAAAAATGGACCGTAGCATGGGTAACAACCACGAACTATCGTATCGATGCGCCACTGCAGTTCAGCGGTACATGGCGGGACGCGCTTAATCAGGTATTCACGCTTTATCTGAAAGCCTCAGTACCTCTTTATGCCGGTACTAATACTGCCCAGTGCGTGCTTAAGGTTGATGATAAGCCGGTGGTGGATGATAAAACTGTGCGTTAAGGAGGCCAGATGGGCTACCTGATTTTGGCGATATTCACATCCTTATTACTGCTTGCATCTGGCTCCCTACAGCGTGATAACGCGACTTCAGAGGCAGCCTATACTCAGGGCACTATTAACCAGCAGGCAACAGATACCATGCGGTATCTGAACTCACTTGTTGACTACCTTTACCAACACCCAATTAGCGATGGTTCGGTTCCGGATGCGCAGCTGGGATTCACGCCCCCTGGCGTAAAAAATATCATTCAGAGCGGCCGTTTATGGGTCTATCAGCCAAACCAGCACGGACTACTTCGCGCGCTGGCCACAGCCTCGTCTCAGTCGGCTTTCATCGGAACAGTGAAATCCCGCCGGCTGGTTGACCTAAGCGGTCTCGATATGCAGGTCTCCGTACCATCACAAATTCCAGACGGCTATATCGTTTACCTCAACTAAAGTCCTTTTCCTCCAGGTTCTCCTGGCTTCCGACACGACGAGAAATCCTCATGAAACAACACTCCATGACCCGGGTGGCAATTGCTATTGCCGCCCTCGGGCTGCTGGCTGGTTGCTCTAACCTTCAGCGAATCGACGAAACGCAAAATACAGCTGCAGCCGATTTTGATACGGCCAGCCGCAAGATGTCCGTCCCGCCCGGCACACAGCCAGTAAGCGAGATCTCAACTCAATGGATAAATCCGGTCCCACTAAATTCAAAAGGTGGTCAGGAGTTACTCCCTGGATGCTCTGTCACGCTCATGCGTCCGGGAGAGATCAGCCTCGCCGATGTAAGCGCGTTTATCACCCGTACTTGCCGGGTTCCGGTAGTCATTACGCCAGATGCTCGCTCGGCTGCAATGTCCGGAGGAGCGACGGAAAAGATATCAGGCCCAATACCGGCACCAGTGCCTGCACCTGATGCAACGGGAATGATTCCGCTTAATCAGATGGGTGCAACTACATTGCCTAAGGCAGTTACCGGCACGGATGTTCTGAAAGGCGTTCACTGGCAGGGCGCACTTTCCGGACTGCTGGATCACGTTACGACTCGTTTGGGGCTTTCCTGGCGCTATGAGCAGGGCAGAATCGCTATTTTCTACCTGGACACCCGCTCGTTTCCCATAACGTTCCAGGATTCACAGAACTCGTTCTCATCCAAATCAGTGTACGGCACAACGTCATCGTCCGGGGAGGGCTCTTCTGGGGAGGGAAATACTTCTCAGACAACCACGACTGATATGAACACAAACCGCTATAAGGAGCTTGAAGCAACAGTTAAGTCGATGCTGACGCCAGAAACGGGAAGAATGTCCATAGCTGGCGGGATGCTAACCGTAACTGACACTCCGCGTGTTCTCACTGCAGTACAGCGTTATATTGAAGGACGTAATACTGAACTCACCCGCCAGGTTGTGCTGAGCGTGAAAGTGTGGTCGGTAACCAAGAAAAGGCAGGATCAGCTGGGTATCGACTGGGATGCCGTTTTCCGCTCTGGAAGCGTTGGCCTGTCACTGGGTAATGCGATGTCCGGAGTGGCCAACACGGCGATGACCGGCGGGTTATCCATTCTTGATGGAAAATTTGCTAACTCAAACGCCTTTATTCATGCCCTTTCTCAGCAGGCCAACGTTTCAGTTGTCACACAAAATACCAGCGCGACAACGAACCTCAACCCTGTCCGTGTACAGGTCATTACACAACAGGATTACATCAGTCGCGTCAGTACCGAAAATACCGCGAACGTTGGCTCAAGCACGTCTGTAGAGAAAGCAACCATCTCCACCGGCTTTAACATGACCATGCTGCCGTACATCATGCCGGCATCAGATCGTATGGAACTCCAGTATTCCATATCCATGAGCGACGACCCGGAAATGCAGCCAGAAAAAGTCGGGGACGTAACATTGAAGCTGCCAAAGACGAAAATGCATAACTTCGCTCAGAACGTCATCCTGAAATCCGGTCAGGCATTACTGCTCAGTGGTTATCTGCAGGCTAACAACACTGCAAATAAGCAGGGGGTAGGTTCTCCAGGCTTCTTTGGACTTGGCGGTGGTTATAACGCTGAGAAAGGAGACACGATACTCGTGATCGTCATTACGCCAACTCTGCTGGGGTAAACAATGCAGCACAACACTATTATCCATTCCGGCCGTAACATTTGGGTCGCTGGTTTACTCTGGAAAGTGGCTGAGGCAAACCGAAAACTGGATCACCGGCGCCTCGCGCGAAAAGAAGATGCAGATCATTTCATTTCGTTTGTTCAGCCCTCTGGTGTCCTTATTGGAACGGCCAACCTCAGCCTCACGGGACTAACGCCACGTCAGTCTGGCAACACATATGCCCTGGCACCAACCTTACTCCCGTTATTAGGCGAAAATGCGTGGGCGGTCTTTGAGCTCGAAGACGGCGGCTATTATTTTGTGGCCACGACTGGCGGTTCTCTATCCCTCCTGTCTGATATTACCGGCGGCCTCGAAGAAATCAGAAAGGCGGTTGAACGTTATCTTAGCTATACCGGCGCTGAAGCAACCACAGTCGCATTTTGCCCGGTAGGGTTTATGCCTGGCCTGAGCGCCCCGAAAGGGGATATCAGTCAGTTACTGGCTTCCCTCACTCGTGAGCGTGTCTTTCGCCTCAAACCGATATCCACACGGCGTCCAGTAGCTATCTGGTCACTCACTCTTTTACTGGCCATCGCAGGATGGTACGGATATACAGTCTGGCAGCATAACCAGGAGCTGAAAGACCTGGAGATAAAGCGGCTTGCTATAGAGAACGCCCAGCGGCTTGTTAAGAAAGATCCTCCAAAGCCCTGGGAAAACGTACCTGACGCAAAGGCTTTTATACAGACCTGCAGTGAAGGCTGGAACGTTCAGTTGAGCATGGCGGGATGGCCATTTAAGGCTGCGATGTGCGGCAAGGATGAAAATGGCTTATTCGTCAGATTAGCCTGGCGTAAACCCGAAGGCGGCACACTGGCACCATTTCGTCAGCGTCTGGCGTACTTTTATCCCGATCTAAAACCATTTTTTAATATTCCCGGTGAGGCCGATACCGGTGGGGTAAAAAAACCGCTAATCGCTGCTATTCGAAGTTCTGCTCAGGAACATATTGGAGACGGTGATGAAATCACACAGCGCTTAACAAATTACGCCCAACAAATACAGGCGAAACTGGTTTTGAGGGAAGACAATAAAGGTAACGTAATTGTTGACGGTAACCTTGTCGATTTACCCTGGCGTACTTATTCATTTCAGCTCGATACCGACATCCCCCCTGAAAATCTATTTGGACCTGACTTAGATAAATCAGGAATTCGTTTAAATGCAATTACAATGACTTTAAGCAACGCCAGGCTGCATTACATCCTGGAAGGAACACTCTATGCGACTCGCTAAATATATGCTTACCGCTCTGATGATTCAGAGCATTGGCTTTTGCGCAAGCGCAGCGGAAGGCGAAACCGGGAAAGTAGTCTCAACGCCTTCAGCTACGCCAGTTCAGAATCTGACTATTAGTGAACTTGAAAGAATACAGGCTGAGACAGTGCTTTATGAGGCTCGAGCAAATCGCGCGAAAGCAATACTCAACTGGCAAACAAACGGGAATGGGCTTGATGCACCAGTTCCCGTATTAAGCGCGGCAGCCTCAGCAGAGAAGGTTACAGAACAGGCACGGATTGAGCGGTCTGAAAGCGTTCCCCGAATATTAGAAATTGCCGGCAGTGGTGGCCAGCTGACCTGCAGAATGCTCATGCCTGATGGCACTGTAGTGGAGGCAAGGAACGGTCAACGGCTTCCCGGGTCTGTTTATACAGTAGCAAAAATAAGTTCCCAGGGTGTTCAACTGAAAACTGATGCAGGAAAAATAATTTCTCCATCTTTTACGGAGTAAAGCCATGACAGAGGTAGCTCTTCCGTTCGTTCAGAGCGAGGATATTCATATTCCAAATCAGATTGCGACTCGTATCCATTTAAAGGAAGGTGAATCGCCTTCTTTATTTATTTCGGAGAACGATCGTAACGATGTTCAAATCCAGGCTTTCGTAAGGAAAATTACAGATAAAAACAAAGAGACCGTTTTAAGGTTTCTGCCGCTCAACGAAATTCATGCACTGAACAAAGGTGACAAACTTCAAAGCGACCTACAACTGACCGATTCGCAAAAAAAGGTCGTAGAATTATTTAGGCTCGCTGTAAATAGAAAGGCATCGGATATTCATATTGCTATTGGTGAAGAGGGGCTTGCATTTATAAATTTACGTATACATGGCAGTCTTATTCGAGTGAATACAGTCCCTAAACAAGAGGGATTAACTCTCGCCTCGACCATAATTCTGTCTATGTGTGATGTGACGGAATCTCAGTTCAATAGCAACCGTCCTCAGGACGGGCGCATTGAAGCGAAATATCTCGAAGGCCTGAATTTATTTGGCGCACGCTATTCACATACTCCGACGGTTCACGGGATTCATGCCGTAATGCGCCTGATTCCTGACGACAGCGAAAATCCACCAACGTTAAGCAAGCTGGGTTTTCTGCCCGAACAGCAGAAATTACTCAAGAAAATGTTAGCCACTCCAGAAGGGATGGTCATAATGAGCGGGCCTACAGGGTCCGGGAAAAGTGCAACACTTCGCACACTGGCCAACATGTATCTGAGTTTCCATGACTACGCTCAGAATCTGGTAACGTATGAAGATCCCCCGGAGGGACGGATAAAAGGTGCCGTGCAGTGCCCTATTATTGCCAACAAAAATAACCCGGAAGACGTTCTGCGCGCATGGCGTCTTTATCTTGCAAACACCCTCCGTATTGATCCCGATGCAATTCTGGTCGGTGAAATGAGGGATGCTTTCTCAGCACAGTCCTGTGTAACAAACGCCATGACCGGCCATCTGGTTATGACAACATTACATGCCAACAATCCCTTCAACATCCTTGAACGACTGCTGACGCTTGAAATCAGGCCTGAATTACTAACTGATCCTCAGCTGTTTATTGGGCTGGTCAGTCAGAGGCTGGTTCAGGTGCTCTGTGAGCATTGCTGTTTGAGCTGGGAAGATGTGGTTAAGGATTTGAGCGAAAGCCAGCAACAGCTGATATCTGAAACCTGTGATATCGGCACTACGCGCTTCAGGAATCAAGCCGGATGCAAATGCTGTGAAGAAGGTATTGTAGCTCGCCGTGTGGTGGCCGAAGTGATACATCCTGATGCGCAGTTTATGCTTTGTTTCCGTGAACGCGGAAAACTGGCCGCGCGCGAATACTGGATAAAAAAAATGGGGGGCATAACCCGGAATGCGCACGTCCTGCAACTCGTTAATCAGGGGCTGGTAGACCCCAGGGCGGCGCAGCGTATTTGCCCTCTTGATGAAGATCGGCGGCTTCTGACAGAGGGAGCACAAGATGAAGTCTAAAATCGACTCCTTAATGAGCGGACTTTCAGCTCTGTCTTCAAGCACGTTGATAAGTAATGCCAATGAGTTGCGTAAAACCTGTAACCGCTGGATTTACCGAAAAACGTTCTCAACCGGTGATCGACTCAAGCTTTATGAGGAGCTTGCCTTTCTGCTTGGCAATAATCAGCGGCTGAATGTGGCTCTGGAAAATATGCTATCCACTGCATTAAGCGGCGGGCCTGCGGCAGCGCGTGCTTCGGTCTGGCTCGAAGATATTCTTTCAAGCCTTAACAATGGCCTGGCTCTTGATCAGGCTCTGGCGGAATGGGTTCCCCGGGGCGAATGCGCAATAATCAGTTCGGGTCTGCAGGACGGTAACCTTCCCCTGGCGCTGGAGCGAGCCTCGACGGTGGTTCGCGGGATCGCTGAAATGAAGTCGAGTGTCTTCAATGTCCTGGCGTACCCATTTGTTCAGCTGGCGGTGGTGACTGGCCTGCTGAAGATGATCCACGATTACTTTTTGCCTCCACTGTCCCGTATGTTTCCCCGGGAAGACTGGAGCGGTGCAATGTGGTGGCTCGGGATTAGTGCTGATGTTGTGGCCAAACAGGGTATCTGGCTGGGACTTTTTTTCCTGTTATTTTGTGGCTGGACGATCTGGTCTCTGCCAAACGTAGGGGGACGCCCGCGGCGCATTTTGGATCACCTGATCCCCTGGTCATTGTACCGGGACTTTCAGGGCGTCGTTTTTTTACTGAATGTGGCCGCGCTACTCGGCGCCAACATCAAAACTCTCGATGCCTTAAATAAACTTGCAACCCACGCTTCTCCGTACATGCTGGAGAGGCTTAACGCCATACGACGGCGGGTAAACGCCGGCGACCACCTGGGGCTGGCCATGCGCAACGCCGGGTACAATTTTCCATCACTTGAAACAATTAACAAACTGGTGCTTCTGACAGCAGGGCAGAACAGCGATAACAGTCAAATACTGATTGAGCGATATGCCATGTATATGTTGAAGAACACCATAGTCTCCATGAAGCGGAGAGTTGTCCGCTTATCTCTCGCCTGTTTTTGTCTGATCGGTGCATATATGGGCATGTTGCTATTCGTTATCCAGCAACTGAATGACCTGGCAGATCAGATAGGCAGGTAATTTCATTTCCATTTTTTTCAAACCCTCGGGAGCCCCAGTCTGGAGCGCCCGGTTCATCGCTGGTCGCTAGACCTGTCTCTTCAACAAGGAAATATCAATGAGTAAACAATGCACTTTACCTGCCACACGGGTTCATCGTGGCGTACTGAGTATCGAGATGGTCATTATTCTGGCCGTACTCGCAATCGCGGCCGTGACCATCTTTCTTAATGCCAGCAGTCTTTTCAGTAAAAATGAAACGTCTACCGAAATGGCCAACGCGCAGCAAATTACCGTTAATACACGAACGTTGCTTAAAACCGGGGGCATTTATAGCTTCAACGGCGCCGCGGATATGACCGGCTTGTTAATCAAGTATGACGGCGTACCAAAATCAATGTCGGTAGTAGGTGATGCCTCAAGTGGTACAGCAACTCTAATCAACGTCTGGGGCGGCGCAGTCACCGTCGAGCCAACTGCCTCCAGCGGTGGTAAAACGGGGTTCACTCTGACGTACGATAAAGTGCCTTTGGCAGCCTGCACCGTCATGGCTTCACAAATGTCTTCTTCATATGGTGAAACTACCGTTAACGGAAGTAAGACGGTTGGCACCGTCAGCTCTGCTACTGCAGGAAGCCAGTGCACGAAAGATAACGGTTCTGCAGGCACTAACACCCTGAAATTTACCAGCATGACCTAATCAACCTAACCCGGGCAGGTCACTCCTGCCCGTTCAAGGAGGCATCCGATGAAAGTTATTACTGGACTGCTGGCCCTGTTGGTAGCTGGCTCCTTTTCGATTTCTGCTGCAGCTTTTTGCTTTAAGGAGGCTGGAGCCCGATACCAAATTGACCCACGGTTATTGATGGCCATCGCGCAGCAGGAAAGTGGAATGAACCCTACAGCTGTTAATGCCAACAAAAATAAGTCAGGAAAAGCGGTGAGCTACGATTATGGCGTTATGCAGGTCAATTCAAACCACATCCCCAAATTAATGGGCATGGGGATTATAAAATCAAAGGATGACCTCCTGAATAATCCCTGCCTGAATGTTCAGATCGGAGCCTGGATACTGGCGACACATCTGCAGAAATGCGGTGTGAACTGGTCCTGTCTCGGCTCATACAACGCGGGTTTTTCTGAGAATAACGAGCAGGAAACGAAACGGCTAAATTACGCCAGAAAGATTTACCGTCGCTATAACATCCAGCTGGCGGGGCATCCCTGAATGAGCCTGACAGCACTGTATCTTGTTGCTCTGCCGATGATTTATCCCGCGGGCAAAAAATTACTGCACATATCCGAATCGTACATAGAGCGTATGGATAGTGAAAGTGAACCGGAAAATCAATTGCACCATGAGCTGCTTAAGGTCTGGCTCATTCTATGTATAGTGCTGATAGCGGTTGGTTTGGCCGGTTTTATGGCGCCGGAACAAATCATCAGAGGACTTCTTGTTGGAGCCTGGTGCCTCGTGCTTGCCGCCCTGGATCTAGCGCGCTTCTGGCTTCCATTTCGCTTTACCGCATCGCTGGCCATAACTGGCGTTATGTTTTCGATTTGGGTACTGCCAGAACGTCACCCCGCCCAATTGCTGGCAGAAATCAGTATCATTTTTATTCCCCTGGAATTAGTTCGCCTGTCGGCGAATTACTTCCAAAAAGATGAGGTATTTGGCAAGGGGGATGTTTGGTTAATCACAGCACTCGTTTGCTGGTACCCGGCATTCGATGTACTCGCCGTCACGCTAATCGCGTTATTAGCAGCAATTTGTACTGGTGCAATGACCAAGCAACGTTACCTGCCATTTGGCCCGTTTCTCTGCCTGTTCGCCGTTATCCCGGCGTTCACCACACTGGACATAATCATATGAAGAAGAAAATTCACCGTGGCATGGTGAGCATTGAGATTGCTATTGTGCTGGTTATCGTAATGTTTGCCGGAATATACGGAATGAGCAGGTACAGCCAGTATTTAACGGAGCTCGAATGGTCTGTTGAAGCGCGCCATATGGATGCTGTAACCGCTGCCGCAAAAAGCTACATCCGTGACAATCGAGAAACTCTACAAAATCAGGTTGGCGCGGGTGGAAGCGTAAAACTTACCGGCGCGCAGCTGCAGCAGGCAGGTTATTTACCGCAGGGGTTTACGCTGACTAACACCAGTGCTCAAACTTTTCAGGTCGCGATTGTTCGCAATCCTTCTGACAATACAAAACTGGTTGGTTTTGTCCTTACACAGGGAGGTCAGCCAATATCTTATAAGGGGCTGCGATATATCGCTCAGTCGATTAATGGCGCCGGTGGTTATATACAGACTGCTAATCAGGCCGAAGGGGCATATGGCTCCTGGAAAATGAACTTATCAAGTTATGGTTTAACTGGTGAATCAGGGCGCCTGGCCGTTTGGCTTTCCTCCGATGTTCTCGGAGCTGACGATCAGGAAAGCGATCGTCTTTATCGTTATGCATTAGCTAGCCGGCCTGAACTCAATCGCATGCACACAGCGATAGATATGAATAATAATAATTTAAACAACGTCGCAACGGTCAATGCGAAAACAGGTGCTTTCACTGAAAACGTCACTGCAAAAAATGGGAATTTCAGTGAAGGGGTAACCGCCAAAAATGGGACGTTCTCAGAAAATATTAATGCCAAGAATGGTGCCTTCTCTCAGGGTATAACGACTGGCTCAGATATTCGTTCTAACGATGGTTGGTTAATTACTCAGAATTCAAAAGGCTGGATGAACGCGACCCATGGCGGTGGATGGTATATGTCCGATGACGACTGGATGCGGAGCCTTAATAATAAAAACGTGTATACCGGGGGGGAGATTCGTGGTGGTGCATTGACCTCTGAAGGTAGACTCACGATCGGCGAGTATTCCTTACACCAAAAAGTGGAAGTTGCCGGCACAGCCTGTCCGCAAATTGGTCTTCAGGCCCGTGATGCTTCTGGTGGCGCACTTTTCTGTCAATCCGGTGTGTGGGGTAAGCTGGGTGCAGACGAGAAAGTCACCACCTACAGCTCAACTTTTCCTAACAATAAGATAGACATGGGGCAGCATTCGATGTGCGCTTTAAGTTACGTTCGAGTGATTAAAATTGGCTATGACGATGATACTTCAAGCTGCGAGGTAACTAAGTCGGGCAGCAACTGGTTACTGCAAAGCACTCCCCAACATTACTCAAATTATCGTTGCGATGCAGTGTGCCTTAACTAGAAATAACAATTCTTCGGAACATCCGGCCTGGTAGTAGAAGTCGCTATCGGTGGCTTCTACTACCTAAGACGTCAAGGCCGGATTTGACAGAGAAGGAGCAGAGCCTTTGGAAGAAGTTAAGACACTCCAATTGCTCGCCATTCCACGTCCTGCTTGGCTGAGAAGCCCTTATTTTTTACGCAGATTTGAAATTGGCTTATGTTGAGTTTTGAGGCATAAGCGCTTGATATCTCACCACCGCTCGTGTTTCGGTTATTTACGATGCTGACGTTAATGGCAAAAACAGTACTCATAGGCCTTGGGTAATTAACAGTCACACATGAATCATCAGGTATCTGGTAGACCGTGCCAAACTCTTCCATGTGAGAACCATAGTCGATGATTCCTTCACCAATGTTTACCGAGGAGCCAGAAGACTTCCACACACCGGATTGACAGATTTATTGGAAACGCAAAACTGTGAACGATCCGTAGTCGCAGCCGTATGACATCATTCCATTTGAAACAATAGAAAATGATGCGCCATCCGGGACTTCAAAACTAACTGTTCCTGATTTTTGCCACTGAGAATTACCATTATAGTCTCGTGCAACATAGAGGCCTCCGACCTCCGCGAATAGCGAATATGTGTTAACGCAGTTATCAGCATCCCCATAGTTGATTTTTTTACTGGGAGGATTACCGCCAGTAGCATACAAGCGGTATTGCTTCCCTGAAGTATTCGTACCCGAATAAGTGCCTTTAAACGTTCCCAGTACGGTGTAGTTACCTTCTGTTAAGCCAGCCCCTGACCACACACCGGATTGACAGAAATATTAGTGGAACTATCATCCCCAGCTTTTGGGGAAAACACATGCTGAGAAAACGCCTAAAAAACATGCAACTATCCACGGCGTTGGATAAATATTATGAAACGGTATCTCGTTATAAACGAGGTGCATCTCAGGAGTTTTATCGAGTCAATGTTATAAAAAGACAACCATTGGCTCAAATGATGATGGATAAAATATCTTCAGTAGATATTGCCGACTATAGAGATAAAAGATTATCAGATGTAAATCCGAAAACAGGAAAACGTATAAGCGGTAATACTGTTCGGTTAGAGATGGCATTGTTATCAAATTTATTTAGCATCGCCAGAATCGAATGGGGAACCTGTCGAAGTAACCCTGTTGAGCTTGTGCGCAAACCGAAACCGTCACCCGGGCGCGAACGCCGATTATCCAAAAAAGAAGAACGACAGCTTAGTGATTATTTCAGGAGTAAAAGTACAGAGCTGTACTGCATATTTCAGTTAGCACTGGAAACAGCTATGCGACAGGGCGAAATTCTTTCGCTAAAATGGGCTAACATTAGCTCTGATTACAGCCAGGCTTTCCTTCCTGAGACAAAAAACGGCCATGCCAGAACTGTACCTTTTACAAAAAGGGCAAGAGACATTCTTAAAACAATGACGCCATTTATATCAGAGCGGGAAACGGTCTTTTCATACACTTCGAATGGTTTCAAATCAGCTTGGCGCAAAGCTGTTTTAAGTTTAGAAATAGAAGATTTGCACTTTCACGACTTAAGACATGAAGCTATTTCGCGTTTCTACGAGTTAGGGACGCTAACGGATTTAGAAATAAGTGCTATCTCAGGACACAGAACTCTTACAATGCTTAAAAGATATGCACATATTAAGACAACGTATTTAGTCAAGAAACTAAATACGAGAAAGAAAAAAGGAAATACACCTGACCTCTTTATGCCATACCCAGCAAAAGTTTCATGCTTTGAAAATGGCACGGTTGAGCTACATTTCCCAGATTTTGAGGAACTTAACGTAATCGGAAAAACGTACGAAGAAACGGTATCTTATGCTTCATCAGCGCTTCTGAGAGAGCTGGCCATCCGATTAAAACAAGGGCATTTCATACCTTTCCCTAGCAACATAATCCCGGATGACCATACGTATACCGTTATTTCTCCAGTCTAATTCGAAGCTGGCGCCAGCCGGCTTCTTTAATCATCAGTCCAAACTCTAACCCTTTATATTCCACCCGGCCGGTTTGTTCGGCTCTATTCATCATTTTCTCGAGAATGACCTATGAAACGACACGTACTCGCGGCGCTGCTGCCTCTGTTGCTTGCTGGTTGTCAAACAGCCTCTGAGGTTGATTGCAAACCAGCCATCCCAAACAGTAATTTACAAGCCAAAGCCAACGCCAGTCAGGCAGGTATGACGACATTATTGAAGTCTGGCGCCATTAATCAGAAAGCCTTCCAGTTAGGAAATGGAATAACTGCCAATAGTCAACGAATCAGCATTGAATGGGATGGTGATGCAGTTGAGTTGTTAAATACCCTCGCCAGACAACGTGGTTATCGATTTGTCTATACCGGCACCCGGCTGCCGCTTCCTGTCAATGTTCATGTGAATAATATGACGTTTGAACAGGTTCTCGATCTCGTTCGTGTCCAGACTGGCTGGCGAGCAAAATTAGTTCAGGAAGGCGTTGAGTTACGGCTTTACTTTACTCTCCCGGATAAAGGGGGTCGTCTCGCATGAAACAATTCGCACTGGCAGGCCTTATGCTGTTCTGTGCTTTGTCGGCTTATGCAGATGAGATGGATGCTCCTCCCGGAGATATTTCCTCTTATTTGAATCCTGAGATAAACGATTTCAATGGCCTCAGCGAAACCGTGTGGCAGATGCTGAATGATGCCGGCCGAACGATCGGATTCCAGGGCGGAAAGGCGCAACGTTCATACGAACTCAGGCAGGCTCTTATCACAAGGGACGATATCCTGAGTAAAACTTATGACTTTCGTCCTCTGATAAGTCGCCAGGGATACTTACCACCGGTCATCGCAACATCAACCGACCTTGCCCATATCACTGCAGATCAAATCCGTACGGCTTACAGAACCTACAACATCATTGTCCCGGCTCGGTTCGTTAGCAACCCTCCCGGCTGGCGTTCATACCTTTTACTTGGACTTTCAGGTAAACGCATTGATGCCCCGGATGCTGCTGTTCGGCCAAAAAACAGCAAAGAGAAAGCCGTGTGGGAGGAAGCTATTCGCAAGGGGTGGGAAGAGGGACGCCAAAGCGCAGATCGCGCGTTGGAAGCAAACTTTAACCGTCTTACCCGCGATTATACCGGCATGCTCCGTTACTCCACACTTCTTCAGCAGGGCATTATCCAGGCACCAGACATCAAAGAAACCCAGCAGAGTGTAACCGGCACCAGGGATGAGTTGATGATCGGTGACAAAGTGAAACGCATTCAGGACCCGGCTGGTTTTGTTGTTGATAAAAACCGATGGAAGCCCTCAGTTCGTAAGGAACCACAATGACATTCCCTTCATTCGACTTCCATGCGCATGGCGGCATTACGGGAGATGGTCTGAGATCATTTCTCGTCCATTGCGCCAAAAACAACGTGTCCGATATTTTTCTGCAAGGTGGCGGACCGTTGGTTGTGGATTTACATGGTCGCAAAATTCGCGCCAGCGAGTTTCGTATTGAGCCACCGCAGTTAACCCGGTTAATGGATGACGTCTTTTCGGAGCAGATCAAGGGCGACCTGAAGGCGGGAAAAGGGGTAGATAGAGCACTGCAGCTGACTGGCGATATGTATAAGCGCTACGGACTGGAACGCGGTGAAAGCCAGCGCTTTCGCTGTAATTTTGTCCAGGCAACGATCGGCGATTACGACACGGTACCGGCACTGACACTAAGGACGATCCCGACGGTCATACCGGAGCTCGAAACGTTGGGGCTTGAAGATGATTTGCTACCTTGTCTGATGCCTCACAATGGGCTTGCTTTGATCACCGGCGAAACCGGGTCTGGCAAATCAACCCTTATGGCGTCGATTTATCAATATATCGCTCATAACGATCCCGACCGTAAGATAGTCACAGCTGAAGACCCAATCGAGTTCCTGCTGAACTTCCCCAAAGCGATACTGATGCCTGAGCAGTCACAAATAGGCCGGGACGTAGCGTCATTCGCGGAACATCTTCGACTGACGTTACGCCGCGCTCCTGGCGTGATTGGCGTAGGTGAGATTCGTGATCTGGAGACACTTAGCGGCGCTATCGTGAATGGTCAGTCAGGGCACTTCTGTTTGTCCACTATGCACACAAACTCTCCTGGCGAAACCATTCCCCGCGCACTGATGCTGGTACCTGAGAATCAGCGTGAAGCGATGGCATGGAATTTACTCAGTAACCTGCGGTATGTCGTTACCCAACGCCTGCTCCGGACAACAGACGGCAAACGCCAGTCGATAAGGGAATATCTCGTTTTCGATGATGAAGTAAAAATCGAACTCGGTAAGTTGAAACATACCCAGTGGCGTACGTGGATCGATAACCACCTGAGTGAGCGCGGTGAACGAATGAGTGATAAAGCCTGGGCTCTTTTTGAGAGTGGGCGTATCAACGAAAAAGAGCTACTCACTGTCATTTCCCAACGTGAATTAGACAGGAGGGCAGCGATGTGAAAACGAGCCAATGGCGAGACGCAGGGCGACGGCTTGAAATTGCGGGTGTGCCGGTCGTTCTCTTCTCATTGTATGCCGCATGGTTTCAGTGGCCAGAAGCAACAACGTTCTACATCGTCACCGGCATCATTCTTTTTTTCCGCATCCTCTCCTTCTTCGGTTTCACCATCACCATTTTGTGGCAACGCCTTCTCCGCCTGCTGCGGGGCCTTCGACTGACGGGTCGTCCGTGGTGGTACCGCAAGTTCTTTGAGTAACGAGGAACAAAACAATGCAAAAACGCACTTACCTGGCCATTACCAAGGAAGCGAAAAAGGAAGCCCTGCGCGCTGCAGGCCGGCTTCCTAACGGAGATTACGCTCTCGAATATGACAGATCGCAAAAAGTATGGTTTGCGAAAGCCGAGGCAGATCTTGAAAAAGTTAAGGCCTGGCTACCTGAAAATATCGTTACAGGCCAATCCAGTACTGTCACCGAAAATTTATCGCCTGCAGAAGAATTCGCCCAGAAACTGGAGGATGCCGGTTTTATTCTTCCGGATAACGGTTTGCCGGAAATGGACGGAAAACGGCACAGGGTCGCAACAGAGGGAGATAAACCCGGGACCAAATCTGGTATCTACCAGGGTTATCTGGATGGCCGCCCTGCTGGCTGGTACCAGAATCATCGTTCCAGTGAGGGGAAGGTAAACTGGACCTCGACGGGTACATACCAGTATGACCCGGTAGAAGCAATTAAACAGCGGGCACTCGCTGCACAGAAGCGCTGGGACAGAGAGATTAAAGCGCATGATGATTATGCTCGCATCGCTAAAACACTCTCAAGCCAGTGGTCGAAAATGCCGGATGCGCCAGACACCCATGCGTATCTTGCCCGTAAAGGGGTTACCGCCAGTGCAGGGGTAAAACTGGATAAGTACGATAACCTTGTCATTCCACTTCGTAACACTGATAGCGAGCTGCGGTCGCTGCAGTACATCAAACCGGACGGCACAAAAAACCTGAAGAAGGGTGCTGAGAAGACAGGGAATTACTTTGTCGTTGGGGGGGAGCTGAATCCGCAAGTTCCTCTTCTTTACGCAGAAGGATATGCCACCGCGGCAAGCCTTCATCAGGCCACCGGTATGCCGGTAATAATGACGGTTGACGCCGGCAACATGGTGACAGTGTCACGCAAGCTTAGTGAATTGTATCCCGATTCTGCGCACATCATTTTAGGTGAAGATGACTTCACAAAAGATGATAACAAAGGCCTCAATAAAGCCCGTGAGGCCGCAGAAGCTATCGGTGGCACTTACATCATCCCGCAGTTCACCGAAAGCGAACGTGCCCTTGCTTTTGCCGGCGCGGGTTCATTCAGTGATTTTAATGACATTCACGCCTCCCGCGGTATCGATGCCGTTCGCGATCAACTTGCGCATGTGCTCGACCCGTTGCTTCCTGACTGGCGTCAGGCCTTTAATGAGAATAACTCTATGCCAGACAATCAAATCTTACCGGAGCCACCAACAGAGCTTGACGCTGGCCCTGCACAAGAAGAGGTAGACCTTTCAGAATATGCAGACTTCATGAGCCAGGCGCCTGCCAGCCCTGTACCAGAAGACAGCATTCCTGGTAACACCCACGCAGAACCTGTTATTGAACCAGGCCTGACTGCGGATACAGTTACGGTATCGCCGGCAACAGAGACCTCGCCAGAATCAACAGAGCAACTCTCAGAGCATAACGGCCATGTACCTGTTCCTGATGCAGATGCAGATGCTGAACAGCTCAAACCAGAAGTCGAACCGATTGATAAGCCGGTGCAACCTGCAGAGGTTGTTGAACCTCTTCAGCCAGTCGCTCCTGAACCTGCACTAGAAGCGGCTGTGCAGGTGCCCGCACCAGGTGCGGTTGAAGCTTCAGAAACAGAGTCAGTCGTTAAACCGAAAGAACCTGTATCAAACGAGCCTGTGAATTCTGATACCACTGAGCCTGAGATTATGGCGCCCGCCGGCGACAGTGAACCAGCGGCAGCCGAAAATGGGTTTAGCTTTACCTTTGGGCGCCATGCGGGTGATATCAGCCCGGGCGATGACCCTACACCTCTAATAAATCTTGATGAGCTGCTTCAGGGGCTGACAAGCCGTCAGGAAGGCAGAACCTGGATTTATTCGCTCGATGGACAGGATGCTTTCCGCGATTACGGCGACCGCATTGTAATGGCCACTCCCGAAGCCAGCGAGAATGACCGAATGATCCTCGCGGCGCTGCTTTCAGCCAAAGCGAATCAACGTGGTGCAGTTGAAATTACGGGCAGTGACGAATTTATTCAGCGAACTATGGGGCTGATCGCTGATCACAACATCGATGTCCATTTCAAAAATCCTCAGCAGCGTGAGCAATTTGAGGCGCTACTGAAAGCCCGGGCCGAGAATACCGTCCCGCAAAATGGTCTGAATATCGGTCCTGAATCAGGTCCTGAAACCTCAGCGCCTGTATCGCCGTCACCTGGTCCTGGTGTAGCGGAACCAGCAGTATCGGATAGTAGTGCCAGGCCGAAAGAAGCAACGGAGCAGGCAGTCACACCGGAATTAAGCGTCCTGGATAAAGAAACCTTGCGCACAGGCCTGACTGGAAAACTGCTCGATGCCGGAAAGGCACCGTATAAGTTTGATAAATCGAACTCCGAAAGCTTTTACGTGCAGATGCGTACCAAAAGCGGCAACAAAACGTACTGGGGCGTCGAGCTGGAGCAGGCGTTAAAGGACAGCGGTAATCAGCCTGGCGATATGGTCAAACTGCAGTATCTCGGGAAGAAGGCTGTCACCGTCAATGTACCGGTGAAAGATGCTGAGGGCAATGTGACAGGTTTTGAACGACTTGATACGCATCGTAACCACTGGACAGTAACCCCTGCCCTCGACAACCAGCTCCTGGTAGCAGACAAGCATGCAGTGGCGCCGGCGGAACTGGCCGCATACGACGGCAATGCGTTCTGGAAACTGCAGCAGCAGATTATTCAGAATAACAATCTGCCACTTTCTGCTCCTGCACCCAGCGGACATGGATTGCTCTACACCAGTCCTGATGGAAAGGGTCAGATTGCGCCTGAGGTACCGCCAGTAAACGCCCCCGTTCCGAATCATTCTAAAGCTGCAGGTTCTGTAGTGATGGCGGCGCTGGATGATAAGGGTGAGCTACTGGCGCATCTGGTGAAAGGCCACGGGGATTATCTGCAGGGGGTTATTCGTCATGAAGGTGAATTGAAAAATGTCCTTGCGCGAATCTGCACGACAGAGAAAGGCAATACGTATCTTGCCTTAAACAGCGTACAGGACAACGGCAAACTCCAGCTGATTGGCCACGCTTCAGCAGTTAACACGCTCAGGAACGCGGAAGTGAACTACGACACTTTTGCATTTCAGATGAAGGGCAAGGAGGAGCACAAATTTGCGGTTCCCCTGATATCTCCAGAAAAGATCCCGCCGGCACTGCACAGCAAACTGGGTTTCTCGCAGGCATATGCGCCACCTAAATCCGAGGAGCCGGTTCAGACACCTCATGTACAGGCTAAGCCGGCTATTCAACCACAACCGATGTGAGGTCATCATGCACAACATACGTCGCACCCTTTTATCCACATTAATCTGCCTGGCGTGCATCCCTTTTGCTGATGCAGCGTCCTGCAGAGCGGGTACTGCTGCGCAGGCAGGAAGTCAGGCCGGTTACAACCGGGCTAAAGAAGCAGCCGAGGCATGGTCGCAGCGGCAAAATAATGTTTCCGCATCACTCGGGGATTGTCTGGGAAATATTTCAACGACGATTACCGCGCCAACATTCCCCAATCTGGCCGATGCCTTAAACCAGATCGGCCAGAAAATTTGCTCTGCAGCGCGCGATAAAATTAATGACTATGTTCCCTCAACAATCGACCCATGGGGTGATTTGCCTTCAACTGCAAGTTTATCGTCTTACAGCTCATACATCCCGGTCACTCAGTCCCGTTCTGCCGTTCAGCTGCAGGCAACACCGCAACCAGCTGCAGGTGATTCAGGGACAGGCTCATCATCCTTCATATCCCTGAACTGATGGAAGACACGCAGAAATGAAAAAGAAATCAGCCTCCCAAAAGGAGGCTTCTCCTGTGGTAGATGAAGCCCAGCGCAAATCTGACGACTCGATGATTCCATTTATGGATGCACTGGAGTTACAGCAAAAAAACATGCTTAACGCTGGCTTCGCCCGGAAAGCGCTCCAGGTTGCGCTTATCGCCTGTACGGTAAGCGCTCTCCAGTTTCCTGTTAACGCCTGGCTGGTCTACAAGGTGGCTAACCCGCCCACCAAATACTTTGCGACCAATAAGGGTAGCGTTCTGAAGCAGGTTCCCACTGATGAGCCTGCTTACAAAGATGACGATGTAATCGACTTTGGCGATAAGCTCATACGTTCAGCGTTCCAGCTCGACTTTAAGAACTACCGGACGCAAATAAGCGATCAGCAACAGAAATTCTCTGAGGAAGGTTTCGCCAGCTACTACAGCGCGCTGACGAATTCGAATCTGTTCTCCAAGGTGAAAACTGAAAAAATGCTGATGTCTGCAAACGTCACCCGCAAAGGGATGATTTACCGGCGTGGCCAGGAAAGCAAAAACGGACCGTATATGTGGGATATTCAGTACCCGGTCACTCTGAGCCTTGACGGTCAAACCAGAAGCTTACCTTCGCAGAACTTCATCTTTATCGTTCGCATCCAGCGCACGGATGTCTCGCTCAAGCCAGAAGGTATTGAAGCAGTGTCAATTATCACCCGAGACGCTGGCTAACTTTATTCAGGTAAAAAAATGAAATATTTGATTATTCCGGCTGTAGCGATCGCGCTATCAGCTGCACCTGCGCTTGCCGCTGACTGGGCCCCAGCCCAAACAGGAAACACCCCGACAACCGAGTTACCAGCTGCACCTGCTCCAACAACACCAACAGCCCAGACCAACAACCAACCACAGCAGGAAAACGTTCAGACAGATATAACAGCACCTCTTCGACAGTCCGCGCCGCCAGCCCCCCCTACCTCAGCTCAAGCCTGGGCAATGAGCCAGGCGAATCCACTAGGGGATCAGCAGGGGATTGAAATGGTTGGTGAAGTCATGGACGGTGCTAGTCGTGGCCGCGCCTGGCAGGCTGCTGATATCGTCCCCCGGATCTCAACACTAACCATTAACCTGTCACCCGGCGCTTCTTTACCTGTGTTAAGGACCACAACATTTCAGGCCAGTACCGTCATGTTCACTGACAACACTGGCGCGCCCTGGCCACTGGCTGCCCCGCCTTACAACGGGAACTCAACCGGTTTTGCGGTCAATTTCATTCCAGAAAGTAGTGTGATGACCGTACAGGCCAAACGTTTATATGATCGTGGAAATGTAACGGTCTATTTGAAAGGCCTGGCGGTACCGATAATTATCGACCTGAACAGCGGTGAGGCCAGCAACCAGGCGAAATCACGCGTAATAGACAGTCGTCTGGATCTTCGTATTCCTCAGCGCGGGCCACAGGCTAAAAAACTTCCTACCGGACAGACGAAAATTGGCCTGAATAATCCAACACTTCAAGCGTTTCTCGACGGCGTGCCACCAAAAGAAGCGCGCCGGCTAAAAACACAGGGTGAGTTACCTGATACACAGGTATGGCAGATGGGTGACGATCTCTATATCCGCACACGCAGCGAAATTCGCGATGAATTTGAGCTGACACAGGCTTCCGGCGATGGAACCTGGCTCTATAAATTACCTCTCACGCCTGAGGTTGCCTTTTCCCGCGCCGGCAAAACTGTCTATTTATCAATTTCTCTGGAGTAATTATGGGAGCAGATAAAGACGTCGGCCGGGACGTCAAAAAAACCGGCATTATCTTCGTCACTGTTATTTTTGTGATACTTGCGGTTGGGTTCCTGTTGGTTTCGTGGATGAGCGCACCACAGTCGGTATCCAAAATCAACGTGGATAAAGCTGCAGGCGGTTCAGGAAAAGCAGCTCCGGAAACGCCGCAGTACCATAAAATTCTTCGTGAGAACAACGAAGCTGGGGCAAAACAGGCCCAGGCCGCAAACTCCAGCTTCATTGCGTCAATTGGTTCCGGCACTGTACGTCAGGTTCCCCCAATAGATGCGACCCCAGCTCCGCCGCCTGTGCCTAAGCCAGCTCCAGAAGCTCAGTATGCTCAGCAGCAACACGTGCCCCAGCAAAGTCTTGACCCTGATCGTAAAAAAGCACTTGAGGCCTTGTTGAAAGAACTCGTGGCACAGCGGGTTGCTCCCACGGGTGAACTTGCAGGTGTCGCCGGCAGTATGACCGTAACCGCAGGGGCACAGTCGGGAAATGCCGGAGAGAGCAGAGCCATTAACGCCTATTCAGGATGGACGGAAAGTCTGGCACCAGTAACTGTGCAGCCGGCATCTTTCAACTCTGGCCAGAATACTAATCGCGTTTTAATCCCCATGGGAAGTCGCCCCGGGGCGGTGATTGATACTGAGATTGACTCCGACAATACCAATTCGGATGTACTGGCCCATATACCGGCCGGTCCTTATCAAGGTGCTCAGTTGGTGGCCAGAGGAATTCAGCTCGCAGGAGACGGGGTTAAGATCCATTTCACCCAGATGACCTGGAATGGAGACACATGGCGCGTCGATATTTCGGCGGCTATGCCTGATACGCTCCGCTCTTCTGTTGCCTCGAGCGTGAATAATCGATACGGCACCCGCGTTATATTGCCGGCAATCGCTCACGGTCTTGGGCTTGGTGGCCAGCTCTATGCCAGCGCCAACACTCAGATACTGAGTAATGGTTACAACCAGATTGAGGGCCGTGTTGGCATGCCAAATGGTGAAGCTGTAGCCGGTACGATTTTAGGCGGTGCTGCCCAACAGGCAGGACAGGTGATTGCAAACGATGCTCAGAAGTTACCTGTGAAGCAGGTGATTGTCGATCGTGGCCAACCTGTAGCGCTTCTCTTCATGTCAGCTGTGACTGAAAACGACCGAGTCACCAACTCTTCCCCAACCAGCACAAACACAGGTACCCGCCAGCCCTCAGCTGGGTCCTTACTGCCTGCAGCTCAACCCTAAGGGACCATCATGAAAGATAGTTTTTTTGATCCGGACCTGGAGCCGGAGGATTCCGCATTACCTGAAGTTAATGCCGTTCCCGAAAATGAGAGGGAGCCCCAATCAGACAAGGCGCCGGCAAAAGAAGCACCTGCAGCACCTAAATGGGGGCTGTGGGGTTATGACCTTAAAACGCTACTGCTTGCCGGCGCTGCCGTGATTGCACTTCTGGCGTATGCGTTTTGGCCAGATGAACCGCCAGCCCGGGCGCTTATTCCTGATCCACCCTCACCTTCTCAGCAGGAGGTGAACACAGGGCAAAACCTCAACTCCCCCGGAAAACAGGACGGTGAACTAAATTCAGCCGCTCCTGATGAATTGACAGAGCCAATGCCATCCCAGCCACTGCCTGAAGACAGTGATCGGGAGCTTACCGGAACGACAGGGTCCTTCGATAACAAGAAGGTCAGTGAGCTTAAGGAGTACGGCGAAGCAAACCGGCAGGCAATAACACTCCTGAATGACAGGGTAAGGGATAGCGAAAAACGCCTGGCTGATATCGAGGCAAAGTTAAATAGCCTCAGTACAAAGCAGGCGGCTTCACCTCAGAAGGGCACCGCCACTACGACCGCTCGCCGCGTGAAAAACGTATCAGCAGCCGGCAGTAGCGGCCTGAAAGGCTGGCGCATTAACACCGTATATCCGGGGATGGCCTGGATAACCCATAACGGTAGTACATGGTCCGTCCAGCCCGGGGATCAGGTAAATGGCCTGACAATCCGCAGCATTGATGCTGAGCGTCGAATCGTCGTAACCAGTAAAGGCGTAATTCGCCAGGGGGATTGATGGACGCTATCCAAATCCTGGTCCACGTAGCTGACAACCTAAAGACCAGCGGCATACGTCTCATTCTGGCACTGGGGTTATTTTTTGGCGCCCTGGGCTGTCTGGGCACCCTGGTATCGGTCGTCAAGCGCTCCCGCAGCGGTAAGCCGGCAAACGGCATGAAAGCCCTGGCGTCATTTTGTCTGGGCGGTGCTCTCATCGCCATGCAGCAAATGATGAACAAAGCGGCTCACACGCTGAGTTTCGGAGATGTGTCATTCGATGCCATCGCCTATGCCCCCGAATCTATGGGGCAGGCGAAACTGGCCATCGATGCCGTCTTAACGCTTCTGCGTGTGGTCGGGGTTTTATTTTTTTATATGGGCATCAGACGAGCCAGAAGGTCCCTGGTTGATGGCCATACCGGCTTGTCAGCCCGTGAAGATGTTTCCACCGGAATAGTTATGGGAGTTGTTGGCATCCTGCTGGCGTGTAATCCCGAACTACTTAATGCACTGCAAAAAACACTGGGTTTAACCTGGAATTAATTCAACAACAAAGAGGTAGTAATAATGCGTAATTTCACACTGTTCGTTTCCGTTCGCATCCTGATGGCGCTGTCTTCACTGCGCGCACGATTAGGAGCGGTCCTTACATTATTGCTTGGGCCGCTGACTTTACCTGCGTATGCAGACGATGATCTTTTCGGCATGTTTGATGGTGTGGCGGAAAGCGCAGATGGCTCAGGAAAAAGTATCCTCAAACTTTCCAAGTTCGGTGGGATTGGATGCGTGGCAATTGGGGTATGTCTTTGGGTTGCCAAAAAGAAAAATCCTCAAATTGGTTGGGGATGGGTACTGACCTTCATGGGTGCAGGCTTCGTCATGATTGCCCTCGACCAGTTCATCAAAAAAGGTCAAACGACTATCAAGCTGAATCCAGTAGACGTCGGCTAAATCCTGAAACTATCGCTCCGGCCGTGCGCCGGAGCTTTGCTCACTAATCCGGAGGAATACCCTTACCCATGAACATCGAAATTTATTATTCAGAAGCCCATGATCGTATTTACGCTGCCGAAAAAGGAACAAAACAAGAAACAGACGTAACAGAGCAAGTAGTCAGAGCCGTCATGGGGCAAATTGGTGGTGTTGGTTATAAAATCCCGGTTCAGAGTCAGGGAAAAATCGTAGCTGAAATAGGGATGTTCCTGCCGGAGCTGCCTGAATGCTAAAACTTCATGAGAGGTTATACACGATATGCCCCATTGAAATTGAGGCATGTTTAGACGAAGAAAAAGATAATAAGCCGGATTCCCTGCTTATTAAGCCGCCTGAAAATGTGGCGTTTTGTTCAATCGTCGAACCCATTAGTGAGGAATTTCATTTCTGCGGGATCACGCGCGATACATACGGTAACGATAATGAAATTTATCTTCTGCCAATAAATCGCCTTTCCGAACAGCTGATGGAACTACGTTCTTCAGCAGCTGATAACGAGCTTATAGAGCTTTTACTTAAGCGCTGCCGGCGATGGCTGCGTATGGATCTGGAATATCTGCGTTTAACGTTCCCGGTTAAACAGGAAACGTTCGATGTGGGTCAACAAATCTGGGGCCATGATATTGCGGCCCCCTCACCTGTTTTAACGCAGCGCGCACACCGACTCGCAGGCGGAAAATGTGTCATCTGCGAGTATCACAGCAGGCATAACACACTCTTTTTCAGAGACGGCAATCCGGATAATCAAGATGATGCAAATCTTGGCGTTGTTTGCCCGATTTGTGCGTGCAGTCGCCGTCTTAACAGTTTGGGGGCGAATGACGGTGTGATGGTTTATCTGCCTGAACTAAAACCAGAAGATCTCAGTCTCTTGTTAAGAACGGTAATCACTGCGCGAAAGCATGGAGATGATCGCCAGAAAAAGGGAGCCACAGCAGTTCTACACTGGCTAATCGAGCATCGAAAAGAAGCAGAGTCTTTCTGGGGTACGAGTCACCCAGGAGAGTTTGGGCAGGCGCTTATACAGGTTCCCGAGGAGAAAAGAGAAGAGCTACAACAGCGATTAAGACACATCGCTCTTATTCCAAACCCCGACATCTTTAACGATCACATTGAAAATCCGGCAGTTAAGCCAACAGCATGGCAATCTCTGCTAAAAGAATATCGCAGTCATCCCTGACCGCCCACCTGAGAGTAACTCCATGAAAAATCCTTTAGTCTCTGCGCTTAAATGCGTTGAAGAGGCGTTGGCCTACGCCTCTCGATATGCATTGGGACATGACTTCACCCGCTACTGCGACTTACGCACGACCATAGGACTGACCGACGATGACAAAAAACGCCGGCCGGAGATGAACGCCCCCTATATCTTCCTGACTGAGCAAGGGCATTACGCCAGTGTCTTTGAGGTAGAGGGGACCTACTGCCAGTTTAATGAGCAGGAGGCTTTAACAGAGGAAGAAAAGCGAGATCCCTCCCTGTTCAGTAATTACATCGACCGCCTTCAGAACCTCCTGAACAGTGAATTCAAGAATGTTGGCCATAAGCTGAGCTTTGTCTTTGAAAAGGACCCTGATAAAGCCGAAGAAGAGTTGCGTAAACTACTGGCTCACCAGTATCGCTCACTCAAACGTATGGGGCTTGATTTAACCGATATACTTGACGAGCGAATTGAAAAAATGGTGCCGTTTGTGGCCCGTGAGCGCGCATTTTTGGTGGTATACACCGCGCGTGAGGCGTTAGCCCCGACGGAAATAAAAGATGAGGAAAAAAGAAGAGAGACGATACTTAAAAACACTCCGGGTGCCCGTTATGGCCAAAATCCGGCATTCCAAGAACTGGAAGGTTTAAAAATCCGCCACGATACGTTCGTCAGCACCCTGGAAAACCAGTTTGGTAAGGGTGATTTCGGCACGCGTATTCGGTTAATGAATGCCCGTGAGCTTGGCTTTCATCTACGTGAGGAAGCAGAGAGAAATAGCACCTCATCGACATGGCGACCTTTTCTGCCCGGAGACATTAAATGGCCTCACGGATTGCCGAAAGGTGATGATCATTCTTCCCTGCTTGCCCCTCATCTTAATTACCAGCTGTTTAACAGTAAGCCTGAAGTTGAAGGTGATTTCATCCGTCTCGACGGTTTATGGCACTCAACTTTAGCCGTATCGCTCGGACCGCAGCAGCCTGAAACGTTCAGCCAGCTTTTCAGCAAAATGAGTCGCACCCTTCCCTGGCGTATACGAATGGATTTGATGCCTAATGGCCTCAACGTCCTGGGTGGGAAAAAACTGGTGCTGAGTATGGCAGCCCTCCTGCCGCCTATTCGACCGATCTATAACTCAGTTCAGTGGCTCGAAAATGCCGGCAAATCAGAGCCTGTATGCGTAATGACTATCTGCGCATCAACCTGGGGGCGCACAAAAGAGATTGTTAAACGAAACAGAACTCTTCTGAAGAAGGGTCTTCAGTCATGGGGTATTTGTGAGGTTACAGATACATTTGGCGATCCTGTTCGCGCCTGGGTATCAACGATGGTCGGTGCCAATGCGCTGAGTATTCCATCATTAATGTTTCCTCCACTTTCAGAAGCACTGGCGCTTCTGCCATTACAGCGACCGGCAACACCTTGGGCTGATGATGCCAGCATTATTTTTGGCACACCTGACGGCAAACCTTTCCCGGTCAAACTTGCGAGTAACCTTCAGACCAAATTTACTGAGATCGTGGCCGGGGAACCGGGAACCGGTAAATCTGTCGCGCTGGGTTCGTTGAGTGAGGCAATACTGTTTTCCGGCCAAAATAGCCTGCCGTTTTTATCTTACATAGATAAAGGGTTCTCGGCGCAGGGGCTGGTCAGGCTGATTCGTGACGCCCTTCCATCTCACCGGAAGCATGAAGTGGTTGGTCTGATTCTGGAAAACAGCCGTGAATATTGCAAAAACCCTTTTGATGTCCAGCTGGGAATGAAATACCCACTGACTCCTGAGAAAGAATATCTGGTCAATATTTGCGAAACGCTCTGTGTCAATCCGGAGACTGGTATCCCACCTAATGCTCAGGATTGTCGCCAGATTCTCAGTAAGGTCATTGATAAAGCCTATGAATTTAATGCTGATAAACAACCGGTATTTTATGCGCAGACACTCGAACCGGAAGTAGACGAAGCCCTGGATAAGACGGGGATACGTCACGAATTCGATGAGACGTGGTGGAGTAAAGCTACATGGTACGAAGTTCGCGATTTGCTTTTTAAGAAAGGAGAGATCAAAGCTGCGACGAGAGCACATTACCAGGCAATGCCTGAGTTGAGCGACCTGCAGCTTTATCTCAATGACGAAGACGTCAAATCCCAGTATGGAGAGATCACGCGCCAGGGTAGTGGTGAAAAACTGCTGTCTTACATTGGTCGCTGCCTGGGTGACGCATTAAGTTCCTATAAAATGCTTGCCGGCAGAACGGTATTTGAACTTAATCCGGATACCCGTGTTATCGCAATCGACCTGAACAATGTCGTAGGTGGTAAAACCCGTGCCGGGCAAGTTAAAACTGGTCTCATGTATCTCTATGCTGGCCAGCTGGCCGCCGGGCACTTTGAGCTGCCCCAGTACCGCAACGAGCTCATGAGTCATTTGCCTGAAGCATACCGTCCTTTCCATCACGAACGTCTTGTTCAACTGGCGCAGGAGGTAAAAACCAAAATCTACGACGAGCTGCATAATGCGAAGGATATCCCCTTCATTATGAACAAGCTGGTTACTCAGGATCTTGAAAACCGCAAATTCTTTATCCGCACCGTTTTAAGCTCTCAATACCTGAACCACTTCCCGCACGAAATACTGAAGTCTGCGAACAGCCTGTACCTGATGCAGGTCAGTCATGAAGATTTACCGCTCCTGACTGAGCATTTTGGTGTGCCGGCGCATACGGCTCAGGCTTTCCGGTATATCGGCTCGGGTGCATCTCCTGACGGCAGCGGAACCCACTTCCTCGCAGTATTCCGGCTCAAAACAGGGCGTGTGGTACAGATACTCAAAAATACCCTTGGCCCTAAAGAACTCTGGGCGCTGAACTCCACGCCGAAAGATGCTGCGCTACGCGATCAGCTGTACGAAATGCTTGATGGCCGCACCGCTCGCTCAATTCTTGCCGACGCCTTCCCTACGGGTAGCGCGGTTAAATTGATCGAATTACGCCAGAAAGAAGCGAAAGAGACAGACCACGGCAACGTGATTAACAGACTGGCCAGCGAGCTGATCGCCGCCCGCAGCCTGCAAATCTGATTCAGGAAACTCTATGAAGATAAAACTTTTGGCGGCCGTAACAGGCAGCCTGATGCTATCCAGCTTCACGGCATCCGCTTATACGGTCAACGTTAACAGCAGCATACCAATCACTACACAGGTTGTGCCTCAACTCTCAACGGCTAACGCGACGTTGGGCACTATTCTCACCACCAACCAACAAATAGGAGGGGCGATTAGCTCAGGTAATGACAAGATTGCCGCAATGATTCAGCAATCTACCGAGAACATGCAACAGTATGCGACGTATGCCCAACAGATTAAGAATCTGGAGGACGCCAGGCGCAGTTACACCGTTCCTGACTCGATCTGCAGCGAATCTTCGTCGGGCCAGGCAACACAAATTTCCCGTCAGGCCGGGGCTAAACAGGCAAGTTTGTCCCGCGGTGGGGGCGTTAACAGTTCCTCAGTCAAAAAAGCCCTTTCATCAAAACCTGATGCGCCAGAGAAGGACCTGTTTGCCACCGCTGACATCCACCGTAACTACTGCACCAAAGAGGACGCTGATGCCTGGGGAGACCTCTGTAACGGCGTATCCGATCTGCCCGGAGGCGATAAACAAATCCGCTCATTACTGGCTGGCGCCGGCCCGGAAGATAAAGCCCCGGAGCTCACATTTAGTCAGGAGCAAACCGACGCTGCAATGATGTACCTGAAAAACTCATCGCGCCGTAGTGTGGGAAGAGCGCTGAAAAAAGGTGAAGTCAAAACCGACAGCGGCCGACAGTACATAGGAATGATGACAGAACACGATTCAATCCAAAGTGCTGCTGAACAGCCTCAGCTGGCCATGGTTGCGGCCAGCCAGCCCAACGAAGCGACGAAAGATGTACTGGCAGAAACCCTGCAAACACCATCCAGCAAAGCATGGTATGACGCGAACGCCTCTGAAGAGGCAAAGCGTACCGGCATGATGTCTCTGCGTGAATTTGAGTCCTTCGAAGTAAACCGTCGCTATGCCAATACCGATTACCAGACCGACCTGCAGGGGATGGATGGTGATAACCTGGTACGCGAATCCATCCGTGTCCAGAGTCTTCAGAACGCTCTTCTTCTGGGTATTAAACAGCAGCTGCATGAGAACGCTATCCTGATCGGGCAACAGCTCAGCTTACAGGGCGCTCAATACTATGAACCACGTCTGGCGCAGAAACTGCAACAGGCTACTGCAGGGGCAACTCGTCAATGAAGAAAATTGGAAAAAAAGCATGGTTCACCGCCAACCTCGTCCTCCCGCTATGGGAGGCAGGTCGCATGGTTCACGCTGCCCGATACGCAGCAGAGAAAAATGCAGAGCGATTTCGCCGCCTAAAACCGGAAGCAACCAAAAAAGAAACCGAGACGCTCAGTTTTGATGAGGCCGTAGCCGCCAGCGGCCAGAGCCGTGAGTCGTTGATACGGCGATACCTGCTGGCTAAACGGATCTGGTTGATGATGTTCTTCATGACGGTCGGGATTTTGATGCTACTCCCGATCGTGACCCTGGCATCCGGTCTCCCTGTGTATGGGGTATTCCTGTTTCGGTTACTGAGCATGATGTTCATGCTGGCCGCGTTTGCCGGCATGCTGTTCGTAAATGCGATGAAAAATCAGTTTCGAATATGGCAACTGCTTAACAAGGAGTTAGGCCCGTTTATCCAGTGGCGAACCTCGCAAGCATGGATTAAAGACGTATTCACCTGGCGTTCCCCTGCCTGATTTCATCTATGCCGTCCTTCGGACGCGCATTCTGCTCGTTTTGGAAAAACTCTATGAAAAGACTGCTTCTGTTACTGGCCGCTCTCGGAGCGGTCAGTTTGTCGTTGCCAGCTTTTGCAGACAGTATCAATTACGACACCATTACCGGCGCCGCGACACGCAACTCTGACCTGTCTCGTCAGTTGCTTATCATGGTGTTTGGCGATGTTGTAAATAATCCTCTGCAACCGCAAAACGTCAGTTTTATAGGCCTGTTATATGGTGTCTTTAACGCCATTATCGCTGGTCTCGCATTTATCTGGTTTATGGCGATCACACTGCGTGCCACCGTACTGACCGGCAATCGCGGGAGAGTATTTGGACAGGGGAATACAATGATGGCGCCGGTGTCCTCACTGGCTGGCTTCATGGCCCTAGTACCAACGCCTTCCGGATGGTCCATATCCAATCTGGCATTCTTGTGGATGGCCTCGATTATGGGTGTTGGCAGCGCCAACCTTCTTACCGACAAGGCTGCTGATGCAATCATGGATGGTCAGTCCCTGATAATGCAACCCGTCGCCGGTGAGACCATCACTGCTGCACGCGGAATATTTGACATGTATCTGTGCAAAGCGGCGCTTAACACTGAACAGGCTGAAATGCACCAGGTTGGGAGCAGCAATACGCCCGCAATGTCTGAGCAGCACTCCTCCGATGGGCGCGAGATTCGTATTACGAACGGCAGCGCTATATGTGGGAGCGCAGAACTTCCGCAAACCAAAGACAGTGACTCATGGTTCTCTTTTAGCGTGCCGATAAACTCCGGGCCACTTGAAAATGCACAGATGAGCGCCTTTTCGGAGATCAATAACACTCTCTCCAGCAGTGCCGAAAACTTTGTTAGTGCGTGGAAAAGTTACCAGGAGGGAGGTCAGTCCAGACTCCCTGATGTGGAAGCGGAAATCCAACAAGCAGCACGGCGCTATGAAGACACCATAACAGCGGCAGCAGCAAGCGTGAATAATGAAGGAACGATTCGCAATGAACTTGCAAACTACCTCAAGCAAAGCGGTTGGATCGCTCTCGGTGCCTGGTACCAGTCTTTTGCAACAGCAAATCAGAAAGTAAATTCTATTGCCAACAAAAGTCCTGTAGTAACCGGTCAGTCAAATTTAGGTGAGGTTGGAGTAGGAAAGCTTCATCAAGAAATACGTACTGCCCTAGCCGCACAAAGGAAAAATTCCAGTTACACCCCTCCTCTTGGTTCGGTTAATGCCGCAGGGAATGAGAATTTTGAGGATGTACAAACGGCTAATGATGCAATACTAAAAATAATGCCCAGCTCTCAAAAATTAACCAGCTGGATTATTAACTCAGTTATGACTGATAAAAATAGTGATAACTCTGAGCAAATTAATCCTATGCTAAAAATGAAAGCAATAGGCGATTACACCTTAGTATCTGCTCAACTCACCTTCACCGCCTTTACTGCAGCAAAAGCGGCAGTTGATTGGGCCTCAGCTGACGGGAACGGAATTGCGAAGATAATTAACACAGTTTCTGGTGTTGGTTATATAGCTAAAAGCATAATGAGTTCTGTTTCCCCGGTGGTGTACTTCATTCTCTTCATACTACTGAGCATCGGGTTTTCTCTTTCGATATTTCTGCCATTCATACCGTTGATATATTGGATCACAGCCTGCACGTCCTGGCTTGGTAGCGTGTTAATCGGTACAACTGCAGGGTCTTTGTGGGCCGCGACCCATATTGGGACGGAAGAGGATAAAGGTAGTCGCGCTAATTATGGCTATATCTTCCTCATAGATGCTGCTATTCGTCCATCCCTTATGGTGTTTGGGTTCTTCTTTGCAAGCCTCGTAGTTGTCGCCATAGGTACGCTTCTGAACATGCTAATTACCCCAGCCCTCGCAAACGTGCAGGCTGATTCAGTAACCGGTCTGGCAAGTATCATCGGGATTTTGATGATCTATGCTCGTCTGTGTACCACGTTGGTTTCGTCAGCATTTAGCCTTCAGGTTTACTTACCCGATTACGTGATAGCCTGGCTTGGAGGACGGGAAGCTGCTCAAATGATGAAAGGTGCCGTTGAATCAACCCGCAGTATGTTTGCAGGATTTGGCGGTAAAGCTGGACAAGCACCAGGCCTGAAAAGAATCGACTCGGTTAAACCAGGGGATGATGCCAACGGGTTTAAATAATGCGATTACCGCCGCAAAAAAGACCTATATTTAGGTCTTTTTTGTGCTACATTTAGATCAGCACCTTCATCTGATACCTGAGGTAAGCATGCCAAACACTATTCATAGCGACACAACGGCAAGTGTCAGCGAACTGAAGAAAAATCCCATGGCCACAGTCAAAGCCGGCGCGGGTTATCCGGTGGCGATAATGAACCACAACCAGCCTGCGTTCTACTGTGTACCTGCTGAACTCTATGAAAAGATGCTGGAATATATCGACGATCAGGAACTCGCTGCGCTGGTTGAAAAGCGGAGCAATCAAGCCCTGCATGACGTTGAGCTGGATCAGTATCTATGACCTATAAGATTAAGTTCAGGACTGACGCACTCAAAGAGTGGAATCATCTTGATAAATCTATCCAGCAACAATTTGCTAAAAAGCTAAAGGCATGTGCAGAAAATCCTCATATACCTTCGGCAAAACTGAGGGGAATGCCTGACTGCTACAAAATAAAATTGCGTGCCTCAGGCTTCCGGCTTGTTTATCAGGTTATCAATGATGAATTAATCATTGCTGTCGTTGCAGTTGGAAAACGGGAGCATAGTCAAGTTTACAATCTGGCCAGCAAACGGCTCAGATAGATATCAGGAAGATAAATATGTCAGTTAAACACTTTGACACTTACAGCAAAAATTGGCCCGTAGCTGTGACTGGAGTTTTATCCATTGGCTATCTGTTTGTTGTTTTACCCTTCCATTTCGCTTATGGCTTCTGGCTGTTTTCAATGCTAGACAGCCCGAGATATGGCTTACGCCCGCAAGATTATTCGCAGGCAGTATTTGTATGGATTTCATTAGCTATTGCCATTTGCCTGACGTGTTACTGTATATATAAGCAAAGAAAAAATCTCAAAGCGTTCTCCAATTTCTTCCGCGAATCAGGATTAAATAACCCCTCGCCACAAAATATTGCCATGAATCGCACTGGCTGGGGTTACCTGGGGCTTGATACGCAAAAAGGGACTATTCTCTACATCAGCCACCCGGAAACGTCCATTCTGAACTTCTTTTTCCCACGCGACGTTCGTGTAATGGGGTTTGGAATGTATGACTGGAAATCAGTCGAACTTGAAGGTAACAAGCTGACAATTTATACCGGTAATCCAGAGCTCCCAACGGTCTCAATTACATCCGGTAAAGCAGCAATGCTCTACGAGAAAATCAATGCCATGCGCCTTCAACAGTGGAAATACGAGTATGCCGTGCCCGGATGCGTTGAGCATCAGGCTGAGAAAATCGCAGAAGCAAATGGCCTGAACCTGGTGCTACCGCCACAGTAAAACTCTTCCACAGCAACATCCTCCGCGCATATCTACTTCGGGGCACCCTATTCAGGGTGCCTCTTCTTTATATCTGAATACTGCAGGGTCCTCTCATGGCACAACCTGTCCGTAAGGACGTTCAGTCTAATAATGACTGGACGATGGCCGCTGTCGGCCTGTTTATAACACTAATGGTAATGGCTTTATTTTTTCGGCAGTTAACCATTGAATGCACAACCACCCTTCTCTACTGGCTCTGGAACCTGGCTGACTTTCCGCAATTTCATAGTGCAGCTGCATGGCGAATCAACTTGCTGGCCAAGACGCATAACAATGCCGAAAACGTGTCATGGAGTGAGTTTTTCACTGTCATGGATGCCACGGCAGGTATTTTGCTAATAGCTCTGGTCCCACTGGTGATCATCGGCATTGTTGCTGTTCGTCGGCACCAGGCGAGCCGAACCAGCCGTGATATATCCATTAATACGCTGCCCCGAATCATGGCGCAGTTCTCCCCTGCCATTCTGCCGGCACTGAGCTATGGGGACAGGAAAACGCAGCTATTGAATGTTGATCCGGCTGAACATCGCAGCGCGATGACGCCAGATGAATTTGTCATCGAGCACAAGCTTGTTGTTAACAACCGGCTGAAGAAGGACCTGGCTGAAAAACTCTTCATCGAGCAGCTGGGTACACCGCTGCAGCACGATATAAAAGACTTTGACCGCTTCAACGATCATGAACGCGCAATGTTCGCGATTTTTGGGTTGCAGCATTTCCTTGATAAACGTGGCGAAGCGGAGCAGCTGTTAGATGCACTGAACCGCTCCACTCTTAAGTCAGACCGCAAATACCGCAACAAGATTGGATATCCCAACCTCTCGCTGGCCACTTCAGCATATCGCAAAGTCACTGCAACGCCGGCAGCGCAAAAATGGATTAAGCAATACAACTATGTGCGTACCGCCATCGCCGCACTGCATGACAACGATCTGCATCTCCCTATTAGAAGGTACCGCTGGCTTAAGGGGCTTGATCGTACGCTCTGGTATGCCCTTGCTTCCACAGGCCGGCCTTGGCCATTCGTCGAAGGTGCTGGCGTGGTCAGCCAGGCGCACTGGGAGAAGCTGGCTTCACGGTATCGGGTCCGGTTAACCAAACCGATCATGTCACTGGCCATCGAGGGACTTGAAACAGATTTGAGAAATATAGGCGCTGTCGTAGTAGAACCCGCCCCGACAAAACCCTCTCCTGCCGATGTTGATGACGAAGAGGACGATGAAGACGAAGCAGGAAATAACCAGTTAGTGAATTCCGCAGCCGACGAACAGCATGTCCACCGGCACGTACATACATTCCGCCCAAAAATGAGATAACCCCATGTCAGAACAAATCGTAAACCAAACTACTACCGAAATTCATGGACAACACCTCCAGATTCGCCTCAATGGCCATAGCCTGTTTAATCTCTACCGGCCGCTGAATGATCGCTACCAGCTGACGCTTGAGCTGGATAATGGACTGCACACTATCTGGCTTCGCCACGCTTACAACGGTGTTGCCAAACTGTTTTCTTCGGAAGACCAAAAGCTCGCTGAAAGTATCATGGACGCTACGGCCAATGCTCTGCAGAGCATGGCCATTAATGCTCCTGATGCTAAAGAACAACGCAAATCTGGCTTTCGCTGGTTGATTCCGGTTGCTATGGCGGCGTTTCTCGTTGGCTCATGGACCACCTGGGTATGGCATTCATCTTCTTCAGTACAACCACCAGTGCCAGTAATGGCATCCCAGCCGCCGGCATTACCCCATGAATCAACCCCTGTCGGATCACCGGCCCCTGTGCTCGTAAAACCGGCACCTGCAGTATCTGTTGGTTCCACTGTGCCGGCTGTATCAACTCCACCGGCAGAGCCTGGTTCGCTCTCAGCTGAGGAAGCTGCTGAAGCCCGTAATCTCCTGGCTACACGTCTGAAAAACGGTGCTGCAAAGCAGGAGTTTACTATTCAGCTCTCTTCTGGCCACCCGCGAACGCTATACATCTTTTCCGATCCGGAGTGCCCAAATTGCAAGATATTTGAGCCGACCGTGCAGGCTTTCTCCTCGCAGTACAACATTGAGATTTTCCCTGTGACGCTGATTGGTAAAGCCCGGACAGCAGAACAGGTTGTTCCAATGCTGTGCGCACCTGCAGATAAACGGGCGGATATGTGGCGCGGCCTTTTCGACATTGGCGCCGGCATGCTGAACCCGAGTGCGAAAGCTGATACGCCAGCCTCCAGTTGTGAAGCAGGGCAAAACGCCCTGGCCCGTAACGATATGGCTTTTGAACTCTACAAATTGCCTGGCACGCCGACCGTCATAACCGATGACGGTCGTCTGGTTCCATTACAGGCCATGACAAGCGATGCAGCTCTGCAGGCTTTCATGAATAACGCGCAATGAGGGATTTAGGATGGATCTAAAAAGTCGCCATGGGCCGTTAGAAAACAGGCTCGTTAGCCGGCAAGTGCAGGGGCGCCTGGCAGAACGAATAATGCTTGCCCCGTTCTCTGTACAGCTTTTCCTGGCGTGCTCGCTTATTTTTGGTGTGGTATGGCCCGCCACCCTTCTGCTGTCTTTGCCATTTAACATCATCCTGCTGGTCGCATTCAGCGATCAGCGTTTTAGATTACCCCTCCGGATACCGATGGATGTAGGTGGCTTCGACATCTCCACTGAAAGAGAAGAAAGCTGGAATATCCCTTTTCTGAAACTGAATCTGCCTAAGATAATCGTGGGGAAAGCGAAAGGGGTCCTCTGTCTTGGTATAGGACGTGGCCGTGACCGCGGCAAAGAGTTATGGCTTGAAAGCTCTGATGCTCTGAGGCACATGCAGATCATGGCGACAACCGGTGGCGGTAAAACTGAAACCCTCTACTCGCTGTACTTAAATGCGCTGTGCTGGGCGCGGGGATGCTGCATTTCTGATGGTAAGGCTCAGATAGATCTCGCCGTGGCAACGTGGTCAATGGCCAGACGTTTTGGGCAGGAGGACGACTGGCACGTTCTTAACTTCATCACCGGCAATGACGACCGCTTCAAAAAACTGATGATCGGGGATAAATCCCGCCCTCAGTCCAATAGTACCAACCCGTTCGCCTATGGCAGTCCGACCTTCATTATCCAGCTGATGGAGTCACTGTTGCCTGCAGGAAACGGCAGCGATGAAGGATGGAAGGATAAAGCCCGAGCCATGATGAATGCCCTGATCTACGCTCTGTGTTATAAGCGCGCGCGCGATAACATTATGCTGACTCAGGCCGTCATTCAGTCCTATCTGCCGCTTATAAAATTCGTCGGGCTGTATCGTGAAGCTCTTGAAGAGGGATGGCACGAAGAGGGCTATAAGCCCATGGAAAACTATCTGGCCAACCTGGCCGGCTTTGATATGAAACTCATCAACCGCCCCGGGGAATGGTCCCAGGGCGCGCTTGACCAGCATGGCTATCTCATCCAGCAGTTTACCCGCATGCTCAGCATGTTTAACGATACCTATGGCCACGTCTTTCCCAAGAACGGTGGTGATATCGATATGCAGGATATCCTGCATAACGATCGCACCCTGGTAGTGCTTATTCCGGCGCTGGAGCTTTCTGATAACGAAGCAGCTACCCTGGGTAAGCTGTACATCTCCGACATCAGGATGAACATCGCAAAGGACCTGGGTAACAAAATTGAAGGTTCCCCGGAACACACACTTACGGTGAAGAAATTCGCCAGTAAATTCCCGTTTATGCTTATCTGCGATGAGGTAGGTTACTATTTCGCACCAGGGCTGGAAAAACTTGCGGCCCAGATGCGAAGCCTCAAATACATGCTGGTAATTCTGGCGCAGGACCTGCAGGCGATGATGCGCCACGGGAAAGAGGTTCATTCAGTTAATGCCAACCTCGGTACCAAACAGTTTATGAAAACTGAGGATACCGAAGATACGCTGAAGATGATCCGGGCTGTTGGCGGGACCGGGCAGTACGCTGAGCAGCGCACCATGAGCCGAACCGGCATGGGAGGCTACGAGGACGTGGATCGCGTTGAGTTCAGAGACAGGGATAACATCCAGCTGGATGAGCTCAAGGCTCTCAAGGAAGGACAGGGCATCATTGTCTTTGAAGATCGCCAGGTGCGTAGCAGTTCTATCTACATTCCTGACAACGAAAAGATTTCAAAGCTGAACGTCAAAATTAACCGTTATGTACCCTTACGGCGTCCTGACTTCAGTGATTTATGCAATGAAGTACCTGCAGCTGCGCGCCGGCGCCCAGTCTCACAGGATCGAGTTTCTAATATTATCGATATCTGTCGCTCGACTTTACCAGGGGCATGGAATGGCCGCCTGAATGCTCGCCTAGCCGATAAGACGCTGATGGCCATAACCAGTGTGGCCACCGACCTTGATAACCGTGACGACCTGAATTTCACGCCAGAACAACGTGGCATTCTCTTATTCGAAACGGCTATTGAAGCCCTGGAGCAAACCGGTGGACGTTATTACTGGCTGAAAGAGCAGGAATCCATTCGTATTTCCAAAAAGCGAATCGAAGAAGCGCACAGGAACAGTGCCGGAATTACGCTTCCTTCCACTTCACAAAGAGAGCCGGTACCGGACCAACCACCTCCGATCGGCCAACATGTATCCCAACCAATTTCAGAGAGCAACCGCGGTTATGACGACTGGTATCAGAACATTACTCAGCACGATTATAGTGACGATTTTACTAGTACCTCTGACGACATCAGGTACTGAATTACGCATCACCTCGGGGTTCTCTCCCGGGAAAGGCGCAATTAATAACATTCTGACGGCCATTGACAGCGCTCATGAGACCATCGACGTCGCTGCCTACAGTTTTACGAGTAAAGAGATCGCATTAGCGCTTGAGCGCGCCCGGGAGCGCGGTGTCAGGGTGCGAGTAATGGCTGATGCTAAAGATAATGGAGGGCGATACTCTGCCGTGACCTGGTTACAGCACAAAGGGATTCCGGTAAAACTAAACGGCCAGTACGCCATACAGCATAATAAATTCATGGTGGTCGATAGCATCACAACCCAGACAGGCTCATTCAACTACACCTCAAGCGCAGTTAAGCGAAACGCAGAGAACACGATCGTAATCTGGAATGAACCATCTACAGCTCGCGCTTATCAGCGGGAGTTTGAACGCCTCTGGGAAGAATCCAATTAGCCATAGTCAAAAAAGCCGGAAGGGTGCTCCCCTCCGGCTTTTTTTTCGTCCTGGCAGTGCCACAGCTATTTGCGAAGATATTTTTTCTTGATACGGAACGCCGGGATAAAAAACGAAGCAACCACGCCAGCCATGAAAGTGGTTATTCCCAGTGCAATCTTGGACAGGATACCCTCGTCCAGTATCTCGTAGATGAACAGCGCACCTAAACTCAATAACATTGCGATCAGGGTAAAGCGAACCAGCCCGGCCAGGGGCAGTTCATGCACACTGGTTTTGACATACATCTCCCCATCCTCTCTGCTGGTCTTATCACGATCCAGCACATCCCTGACAGCATGCATATCGATCACGGGTTTGTGAAAGGTAGTCTCATCCGTGCAACACAGCTGGTTAGCCAGGAGGTCCGATATTGATGGCCATCCTGCTGGCCACTTACCAGGGAACGCTACCCCATAAGCGCGCAAAAGTGGGAGCGCAAAGGCATAGTGAGTAACCTTCTGAACATAGCGATTATCAAGAACGGCCCATACATCCAGCCCTCCTGCAGTATCCTGAACGTACACAGAGATTCGATTTGCTTCAGGATAATCATGGGGATAAACCCGTGCCGGGATATATTCGATACCGTGATGGCGGCAGAAGTTAACACGATTTTTACCTTCACCCGGGCAGAACAATCCCAGCTGAGGAATGAAGGTATAGCTCGTACTTTTCAGCCCGTAATCAGAAAAAATGTGGCGCCGTATATCGTGTTCATCTTTGTCGCTACAATAACGATCGGGCCACCAACGCCAGCTGCAGCCGAAGGTATGTAAGGTAGGAACCAGCATTTCAGTTGCCGAGCAGGTTTCAAAATCTCGCGGGAAAAAAGGAATGATGCTGCAGAAAAATTCCTGCCCGAAATGCGGCCCCCACTCTCCTCCAGTCATGGTCCCATGCAGGTCAAGTGGTATCCCTGACGTACCGCCTCTTGCTGCCATATCGATACGAAACTTCAGGTCAACAAGTTCCCTGGCGGCTTCCCTCACCGGTTCTGGCAAAGACGATAAATCCGCATGTTTTAGCTTCTCATCCATTCAGACACCACCTCCCTGGTATGGCGTTAGTTCTTAATATTGGGCTTGGGCGGTACATGAGGCCGCATATTTCCGCCTGCAGCTGGGGCATCATGCCGGGTCTCAGTCGGGGCATGATAACCTGCCTGCTGGCGCTGAACAGGATGCGTCAACGGAACTGTTTTTCCTGACGATGCGTTGAAATGCGGGATGTATTGAATGGTCCCGTTAACGAAGGATTTATCCCCTCGGATCTCAACTTTCTCACCACTCTTCTCACCACAGATGTGCAGCGCCATAGCGATGTTTTTACCCTTCTCAGCCGGTGCATCGGCAACCTCAATAAGCAAACCACGATCAAGCAATACAGGATTGCCACCGGAGCTATATACAACGGCACCGTCGCGGTTAACCTGTGTTTCATAACCACGAATTTGAGCAGGACGGATATCATCAGCAACAGAGTTGAGGATGATGTTGCCAGAGATGGCTGCCGTGCGGTTGTTTCGCTTCTCCCGATATGCCCAGCCACGAAGTTGCGAGATAGCAGCAACATCATGTTTGGTGGCCTGCATCTCTACCCATGCTCGATACGGTAACGGTCGGGAACCTGGCATCTCTTTAAGCGCTTTACGCTCTTCCCGGATTTGCAAACGCAAAGCGGCCATATCTTTCATTTTTTCGACTTCCAGCGCGCGGAACATCAGCTTACGAAGCAGAGGATCACGCTGTGAAATTCGGACATTATTTTTCCGGATACGATAGCTTGCTGACAATTCACGGAACCGTGTTCTTACAGAGTCGGCCGAAATTCCAGTGCGAACAAAAGCAGTTTTATACGCTTTATAGCGCGCAATTAAATCCTGACGGGCTGCGGCACGCTGAACACGGCGTTCAGCGCGGGCGCCCTTATCACGACGATGAAGACGATCATTGTACTGGGTTTGAATATCTACCGTGCTCAGCAAACGTTCTCTGCCCACGTTATCAGTTTCACGATGAATCGTGGCAGGAATGAATTTACCGATTAATTCCTGCTGACTGTCCAGGGTAAGTTCAGGATGGAGATCGCTGGCCTTGATAGGTGCCTGGGTATCGCTCCCCAAATCATAAATAGCCAGGCCCTGACCTTTCGGACGTAGCTCGAGTCCAGCTGAAACTAATACATTATGAACATCATCCCAGGTGTAGTCTGGCTGAAGAAACACTTCATCAATTTTTCCGCGGCAATTATCTACCGCATAAGAAAACAGGCTTTCTTTATCACCAAAGTGCTCCAGCTGGCGCGCAGCTGAAGGCGCAGATTTATAGAAGCTGCGGTTACGAACGATCGCGCCGTCTTCGTTAACTTTGTATGGACCATTATCATGTTTCCATCCGTTCTTCAGCTCGAGCTCACGGCAGCAGCGGTCCAGGGTGAAGTGATCGTTATACAATGAGGCAGCTTTATAGCTCACCGGGTTAATGCGGTTCACCGTCAGATGGCAATGCAAATTATCAGTATCATCATGAATAGCGAAGACATACTGATGCCCTTCCATACCCATACGCTTCAGACAATGGCGAGCCGAATCAAAAATCTGATCTGGAGTAGGTCGCTCGGATTCCGGCCAGGACAGAATGACGTGATATACAGGGTCGTTACAGCGAGTGTTTTGCATGGCAACCATATCCATTTCAGTGGATGCCGTGGCCAGAGAGAAGCAGTTGGTTTCACAGATAACTTTATCGCAACGCACCTGCTGGCGTCCGTCCGGGAACGTTGCGATAACATCCTGTGAATCGGGTAGTGCATTACGCGTTGCATACCCTACCAGGTCGTTGAAAATCTTGTCCTCAGAACGGGACTTACGGACAAAGGGTTTTTCAGGCGATAGCGTTTCGCTCATCTCAACATCATCACGCAGGATGGTATATGAGACGAGTTGAACAAAGCTTGATTTACCATCACGACGTCGTTCAGCCACTACCGCAAGCATTTTAGTCCTCTGTATTGTTCAGGCTGTCAGCCCTGAATTTCATTAACGTCTTCTGCAACTGAGCCAGTGTCTCGGCAAACTGCTTACTCAGCTCTGGAGTCATCATTCCCTGCTTTTGCATCTCAGTATAAAGATGCTTTTGCAGGCCCCCCAGTTTAAGAATTTCATTCATCTGCCGGGTGTCACCTTTCGCGACAATACGTCTTCCGAGAGCAGCTCGCCGCAAAAACTCACCTGTTGAGATGCCGGCAGCTTTGGCACTTTCCTGTATCTGCGCTTTCTCTTCAGGGTAACAACGAACGCTGCCCAGCAACGCTGATCGCTGGCGTCTTTCACTCTTACTCATTCTCAATCCTTGCACGGCCTGACAGGCTGGCACGATTAATAGGGTGTCGGGACGGAGTCCTGACCAGGGCGTTTTGTGGGACCGTCTGCATGCAGGCGGTGCTACAAAACATACCCTGTCCCATGTTTGGCACTGGTTTTATGTTCCTGAGCTGAAGTATATGTGATTTCGGCTTCGCCGTCACTGGCTTACGCCAGGAAAAACATGGGTTTGCCACTCTGACAGGCGAAAAGGTATACTCCTGCCTGAATAATTTCGTTGTGTAGGAAGGAAATATTGAATGTCTGATAAAAAATGGTATAGCGAAGAAGATATTGTACTGGCTAAAGATGCGCTTAGTGAGCTCCCGGATCTTTCAAAGAAACGCCTTACTAAAAATGACGTTCTTGAGCAGCTGCGTGACCAGATTATCGAGCTGTCAGAGAAAAAAGGTTATAGCATCGAGGATATACGGGATGCGCTTTCTACGGCTGGTATCCCAACCAGCGTGAAAGCAATTCGGGAAATACTGAATAGCAAAAAGAAACCCACAAACCGTGCAAGCAAATCCAGAAAAAATTCTCAGTCTGAAAGTACGCAAGATTCAATGAACAAAACTGCCTGACCTAACCGGGGGAGCCCCTGGGGGCGGACGGGTGAAAGGTAAACGCTACGAATGTGGCGATTACCTTTCGGCGGGCGGGGGTGATCAGTTTGTTCAGGTTCAACACCTGAACAAACTGAAAGGGCAAAAAAAGGCGGGGAATTATCCCCACCTGATTAAGATTAGGCTTTAAGCTCCTTCATTTTTTCGGCCATTTCCCACAGCGCGCGGTTCAGCTTTACGTCACCGTCAATTCCATTAACGGGGCGGGTACGCTGGAATTTTCCTTTTGCGGTTTTACCCCATACGCCGCCTTTCGTCATGTTCTCCTGAACGCGCTGATAAGTTGTCCAGAGGTCATCACTTTTGTCTTCATTACGGCGCGCCCGAAGAACATCATCAGGCACTAGCGGGATATGTTTCCCGACACCTTTATCATCATATTTCCAGTTAAGTGCTATTTCAGCAAAGATACGCTGCTCATCCTTACTCAGGCTGATTTCCTTCATCTCACTGCGTGATTCTTTCACACCGTCGAAAATTTCAAGAACCTCATACGCGCCCTCGATCACCTGCCCGACAACGTCACCTTTGTGCGGTACGCGAATCTCTCCAAAGGTTTTTCCGCAAACCATTCCGTTCATGCAAACGAAGCGGAACATGCCAGGAATCATTTGATAGCTGCTGCTACCATCGTGGCTGTTGAGAAGAATGATTTCTGGCACCTCTTCACCTGCAATTTCTCCCTCACGACGCAGGCGCAACATATGTTTGGTATGTTCGCGCTTGCCCATATCACGCGTTCTCGTCTGGCAGGCAAAGAACGGTTGAAAACCCTCTTTCCTCAGATTGTCCAGCAATGTGATGGTTGGGATGTACGTATAACGCTCACTGCGTGATTCATGTTTTTCCTCTGAAAATACGCTTGGAACGAAGCGCATAAGTTCATCATTGGTCAATGCACGCTCTTTACGGATAACGTTCGCGGTACGGAAAGATGAAGATAAACGGGCCATGATGATTCTCCTCTGGATTTAAAAGTAACTTTCTTCTGGCGTGAACTTTTTGATGGTGATTCACCATCGCGGAGCGCCGTTGCCGTGATGAAATGACCGGTCCGGACCATAAGTGGCTAATACAAGGGGGCAACCGGAGGCCGCAGCGCAAGCGAACGACCAGAGGGAGAGAGTGCGAACGGGTGAGGATTGCAGGCTTCAGCCTTTCCCCTTGTATTCGTCACGGGCCGGGCCAGTGTCTTTCACGGCAAAGGTGATTCGTGATGAGTTCGTGAACTAAAAGAGAGACGCCAGAAAGAAGTGGCGGGCTATGCCCGTTTCCTTTCGGGAGCCGTCTTGCGGCGACTGTGGGGGCGGCGCAGGCAAAGCCTGCTGCAAGCCCCTGCGCCGATGGTTGAAGAAATGCCCGGCATGTAGCCAGGCAGAGAGTTACCAGTCAAATGTCGGTGCACCTTCTATTTCATCACCTACAGCTGAGAAATGAATCATGCTTATATCGGCCTGACGTCTGGCTCGGGCTATTAATGCCCGTGTCGTTCTGGAAATGCCGAGACGCCTCAACCTGATAAGCGGGTCGTAGACGGCATCAAGGCGTAACAAGTACCCCACTCCGGAATTTAAGATCCACCCGCTATCCTCATGGCTCGAACCCAGATTCTCTAACAATGCGTTGTCAGCTTCCGTGATATGGGATGTGCTGCATTCCAGTACAGGCCGCAACATCATTCGGGGTAGCTGCACTCGCGCGCCCCAGTTCAGCGCATCGGTAACGTCGTTCCATGCCCATTCCTCATCATCAGGAACGGGCAGCGTCAGCAGGCGGAACGGCACCCCCATACTTCTGGCAAGGATTTCGCCTAATCCGATTACCGGATCGTCACGTTCCCCCAGATCACAACAGGCAATAAATTCACCATCAAGATAGACAGCTTCATCACCGTTATCGAGCTGAATAGCGGTTACACCACGCGGGGCATTCTGGAGATAATATTTTGGCATTTCTGAATTCTCGGATATGTGGTTTAAAAGCCGCCCCGTTGCGGGGCGGCGCCTGTCATGCGCTTACACGGGTTTGTTCCGTTGAGGTGAGGAAGTGCCCCAGCTCTGCGCAACTCATAGCCGGAATACGAACGGGTTTATGGCGGCGTTCTGCGCGTACCACAATTTTCCCTAGTGCCTGAATGCGGCGTGCGATCACGTCAGCAGGAATGATCTCGGCGGGCTTACGCTTGTGGGGACGCTTGTTTTTGTTATTTACAATGTAATCACGGCATGCAATGATAAAGCGGTCTTTCATGATGTATCTCCATCTGAGACAGTTAGTTATCCGGTCTGCTCCAACAGACCGGGGTGAATGAGCAGAGCTTTTAGCTCTGCTTTTTTATTTCTGCTTTGCGTACACCTCCTGCTCTATCCGTTGAATAATTTCGCTATGTTTCATGCTCACGCGGTCACGAAAACGGAAGTAGCGGCCACGGTAATAGGCGTAAATATCGGTCACGTCCTCCGCGTGCATCTCAGCTAATTTGAATGACTGATCGTCTCCTTTTCCGTACCAGTCGATAGGCGGCATCACCTCAAGCTGGTCGTTAAAAATCTCCGCAGTGATTTCTTCAACTGGCTTACGCGCTGCTTCACGGATCATTTCAACAGCCTCATTCCGGGAAACCAGTACGTACTGTTCGGCCTGCATGTTCAGAACATCCAGCGGCTGTTTACCGTAGCGAGTCACGAACTGGTTACCGTCGTGAATGGCTTCCTCAAAAAACAACTGCCCTTTCGGGTAAAAAACCATATCGTCCATAACTTTCTCCTCGTTGGTTGCCTCCGGCTCCCTTCTGGCGTTTCCCTTTTATTTCCGTTTTCGGAAGCGGGGAGCCTGGGGCCGTGACTTCAGACCGCCCCGGCCGTCCGGGCCAGAAACAAGGGCGATGCAGGAAGCCGCAGCGCAAGCGAACGACCGTAGGGAGTGAGTGCGAACGGGTGAGTGCAGCGGGCTTTAGCCTTACCTTGTTTATGGACCAGGACGGGGCAGCGTCTGTCACGGCCACAGGGGCACCGCGATAAGAGGTAAAAGGGAGGCGCCAGATGAGCCGGGCTTTAGTCCGGCTTCCTTGGCGGCCGCAACGCGGCCAGTGAAGCGGCTGCTGCCGTGAGGCAGCTGCAAGCGTGGTTTTCAGGCATCGCTTGCTATCCGTAAGGACGGAGACGCGTGCGGCTCCGCGGAGCGCGGTGGACACTCTGGCCACCACGCGAAGTGCAGGCGACGACCCGGCTATGACGGGGAGCCGAAGGGGCCAAAATTAACACTTCAGAAAGTGCAGAATCAGCACTTTTTATTACTGGAAATTGATTGTCTTTTTCATCTAAAATAAGTGCAGAAACTGCACTTTTTTGGATACGAAAAAATGACGGGATATGAGCTGAGATTATGGCGAAAAGGGCTGGGCTGGAGCCAGGATAAAGCGGCGGAAGAACTGGGGGTGTCGCTGCGCACTTACAAGGTTTACGAAAAGTCGGAGCAAGTAAGTCGCCTGGTCACACTGGCAATAGCAGCATTATCGGTAAACGATATGCTGCCAACTTTTTTGAACAGAAAAACCAACAAGGACAAAGCGCTGGCTATTCTACAGGCAACTATTTCCGATAAAGCTCTGGGCAGAACAAGGCCAAATTTCTTAACGCTAAACGAGTCGGAACAGAATAGCGCTCCGGTCGTTAGTCTCTAATGTAAGCTTTTTGCCCTAATTATCCCGGTATGCTGGCGAACCTGCGAAATTATACGCAGACATTCTCCACACGTAACAGCTGCTACGACAGCCTTTCCTTTTCGACGAGTGTACGGATAATCTGGCTCAATCCCGCACAGAGTTTTCCACCCAGCATCCCCCTCTATTACAAGATGAAGTAACTCGTCGTCATAAGCATATACGCCACTTTTCATTATTCCGTCCCCGACAGTCAAAGTTATCCTCAACGGACAGCACCAGGTGCCGTCCGTGTTGAAGTTATGCGGCCTTCTGAGTTCCCCGCATGAAGTCGAGCATGGCCTTGATACGCCGCTGCGCATTCAGTTTCTCTTCAAACCCATTCAGGTAGTAAACGGGGGTATAACGAACTCTGCTCAACTGCATCGTTAACGTATTTCCTGTTACTACCTCGGCAGCTATACCCAATAAGGAAAGCTGTATGAATGCCATATCTGCAGCGATTGGATCGATATCAATACAGCTTGCAAAGAGGTGAGCAGAAGGGTTGATATCAGCTTCAAGTAGACATTCTGCATAAGCGACTATCATTCCGGCCGAGCCACAGGCCGGATCACTGATAGTTGCAAAGCCTTCACGGTCGATAGTCTCCTTAATACCAGGAATAAGCATTCTGGCCATTAAAGACTGGACGCTGTAAGGCGTAAAATATTGACCCATATCGCCCGACCCCAGCTCAAGCTCCATAAAGATCGAACCCAGAAAATCGTGAAATTTAGCTTCCAGCGCGCAGATCATCAGCTGGAAAAGTCGGTGCAGGTTATCTATATCGCTCTTCTCATAGCGGGTTAAAATCTTGCGGCTTCGTTCGATATTTTCAGCCGTTCTGACTCGGGCAAGATCCATCTCACTTGCTGCAAGTGTTATGAAATCGCTAAAAACGTCCCAGCGGCGAAGGTGGCGAGCAGTATGAGCAAAAATACTGATAAACTGCTTTCTTGCCACATCAAAGCTCATCATTCTGTGGGTTTCAGACCGCACGGCTGCGGGCGGAACGTCCGGAGACGTGCGGTCGTTGCTGGATTCTTTTGCCTGGTCAAAAAATGCTGCAAAATTCAGTTGAGACATGGTTCTTTTCCTCTACCGCCCCCTATGGGGCGGCGCGTCAGGGTTATTGGTTAGCTCTGGCTGTTTTTATTGTTTCGGCCTGAATGCCTCCCGCACCCTCTTAACGATTTCCGAGTGATTGAGGTTGGAGTAATCACGTAGCTGGAAATAGCGTTTACCGCAGCGCATATAAATTTCAGTGACGTTCCCGCAGTACATCTCTGCAAGCATGAAGCTTTCCGTGTCCTGCGCGGTATCACAGCGCCAGTTCATTGGGAGCATCAGCCCCGCCGCTTCATGAAATGCGGTTACGTCAATCTCAACAGGGGCAGAAACAGCCGCTTTTTCACGGCTCAACCAGTACGCTCGCTCAGCCTCAGCGCTCGCATCAACGCCCAGCAGGGCAGAAGATTCATTTGTATTCAATTGCATGCGTATTCTCCTTTTTTAATCACATCACCCGTTGAGTTTCGGGAGCCGCGGTTTTGACGTTTCGCGGGAACCTGCTGGAACTTGCCCGGGTAATTCACTTCACCCGTTTGAGATCCTTCGCCGCAGGTGCGTAAACGCCACTGACGCAGGCAGGTGTCCGGGGCGGCCGCGAAAAGTTTTTGCCCGCAAAAAGTTTTCGGGGACGTGCGTCAGCATTCACCCTGGACAACAACGAGGACTGTGGCGGTATCAGCACCCGGCAGAAGGAACTCAGGAGGGGGAAAAGGAGACGGAGGAAATGGGCAGGGGCACGCCGCAATGACGTAAAGCCGCGCGCGGCGAAACGACATTGCCCCCTACATCACGCCGGAGGGGTTTGCCGGCGTGATGCCGGAAGCGCAGGGAACGGCGCGACTGAGCGGCGCAGCCGGAACGGCTGCTGCAAGCGTTGGGGTTGCGTCAGGGATGGACACCCGCTGCCCCGAAGGGGCCGGGCAGAGACAGCTTGCTGGCTCTGTGCGGAGCATGACAGCCCGCCCGGACGCCCTGGGTCACCAATAGCTACGGGCACGCCGGCAAATGCTCGACACCAGACGTCGACGAGGTATAAATATTGATAACGACAGGGCAAAACGGAGGCCGAGGATCTGAAGGAGGCGGGAGGAAAGCGGTAGCGCTGAAAGCGTTGCCGCCCTGCCCCGTTCCCCGCAGGGGAACAGCCCTTCCCTGAAGTTCAGGCGTGCGGTCGCGTCGGGAAGGAAAAAGGGGCTACCGGCGAACCGGCAACCCCTTCATAAAGGCGCTTCAGGCATGTCAGACCAACTAAGCCCTGAAAAGGCGGGGTTTCCCCCGCCTCCAGGTTGCTACTTACCGTTGGATTCGTAAGCCAGAATTGCAGCGACCTCCCGTTGTCCGTCCCTCAGGCGAATTTCGCAAAGCGATTTCCGCGTCAGGTAAGTGAATATCAGCAGTGTGAGACACACTATCAGTACGCACCAGATAACGGTACTTCGCGGCAGTTTCATGGTTTACTCCTCCTTGCATTAAGCACGGTAAGAGGCCATACTGTTGTTGATGAGACATACAGGGGGCCTCGTGGGTTAATGAAAATTAACTACGGGGCTTTCTGCTTTCTGCCACACAACACGGCAACAAACCACCTTCACGTCATGAGGCAAAAAGCCTCAAGCGCCATCGCCATTATATCCCGACGAGTCGACTCTGCCCAGGAATAACAATCTGATTACTGGATAAATCTTCACCTTTTTCAGGTTTAATCAGATTCGCTTCTTCCGGTAGACCAGGCGTGTATCTGTTCGTCCAGCGCTTCGAGATGCTGATCAATACTTTCCGCGAGTCGCTCACTTTCTGTCTCCAGCCAGCCGCTTAATCCGTCCCACTCACAGCACATGTCTTTCAGCTTTTCGGACATGGTTCGTAGCTTATTACGCTGGCTGCGGGCAACCTTCAATTCTGTTTTCCACGGATTGTTTCTTACGGCCATACGGACCTCAGCGTGATTTTATTCGGGACCATCCAGCGCTCCAGTTCTTTCTCCGCCGGAGTCGAGGACACCGCCACATCATGTACATCAAGTACGATTTCATGCGCATAGTCGTAGTAAGCCTTCACCAGATGAGACAATGAGGGACTACGTTCCGTCCACGCCCACAACATTCGCTGGATGTCGTAGTCCCGTATATCCTGCTGAGACCAGAACTCATACCATGCACGCAGCGTTTCCGGGGTCTGAAATGCCAGGTCGATTTCAGCTTTACCAACGAGATTACGGTATTTATCTTCCCTTTCCTGAGCGCGTCTCTCCTCCTGCCTGCCGTATACTACCGCCTCACGCTTATTTCGTTTATTTTGCCGCTCACTTACGCTAAAGGCCTGTTCAGGGAATAAGGCGTGAGCCAGCGTGCCATCGAGCGGGAACCAGCAATATTTACCGCGCGAGCGGATTAACCTGTCAATTGCCTCCTCATAGCTTGCCAGGGGAATTTTATCTTCTTTGAGCCAGTACACTCCCCGAACGCGGTTCAGTGACCGGCTGCTGATTTTGCTGCTACCGGTCAGAAAGCGGAAAAAAGCTCTGGCATACGGGTAAGGCTGACGGCGATTAAAAGCCCTCAGATTTTCTTCAACATGAAGAATGGCATTAATTGCAGCCTCACGCTCCGGCAGCTGCGTAACGAGCGACAAGTGACGAGGGATCATCAGGCCACCTCCATGCGCAGCGTTGCGAGAATATCGAATATTGAATATCCGTCACTGTCCAGCCTGTTGATGAGGCTCAGTACATGGCTGATGACAGTCGAATCGAATAGTGCGCTGGAACGGATACAGGAAACTTCCTGTCCCTTTTTCCAGACCAACAGCATGATCCAGTTCTGACTAAACTCACCAGGGCTACACAGAACGATTTCGAAACGGCCATGAGTCGGAGCAAAACGTATCTGTACGGGAAACAAGCCCCCGAACTCGCTACGATACTCCCCGTTTACATCCCAGTTTTCAGGTGTGGTCAACGCGCCCATGACAGCATGTGTCATCTCTCTGCGGTAGGAATAACCAGCGGCGCGGCAGGTTTCGAAATCTTCACCGATCATGGTGGTCAGTTTAAAGTTAGGCATGTTCATCAGGTATCTCCTTATTGCCGCCCCGTAGGGCGGCTGTCCTTATCAGGCGGCAATCGCTTTGTTGTCAGTATCGATGCTTTCAGTTGCGTCACGTTGCGGAGCTTGTAGCCATGCAGGAACCCAGCGGTTATCTTTCATGAAGAACTCCGCATGTCCTGCCGCATCGCCCTTCTTCATCTTCTCTGCATCACCCGCTGCGCCAGTAAGACCTGCGTCCTTCAGGGCTTCCACAATCTGTGTATGCTTCAGACTGCCGAAATAGTTTTCTTTGGTCGGTTGCCACCAGTCACGCAGGTGGAAATCAATCGCTGTTTCAACCGTATCGAGAGGACTGCGTGAAGTGTGTCCGTTATCGCGGGTCTGAACACCATCCACGGAACAGGCCGCGCAGAAAGCCATAAGCGACATAAGTACCTCACCGTCAAGGGCAAAGAAGGTCGTGAAATCCTTCTCCCATCCTGCTGGCAGCAGGGCTTTCAGGCGCTCTTTTTCGGTCATCAGAACGTCAAATGCTGCGCCTCCTTTACCGGACGGAGCGTTCTCTGTCAGGCTGCCGTGAGAAACGGTCAGGCTGATTCGGAACGGATGCGGCGTGGTCACACATCCTGCAAAGACACAGGTACACATACGCCAGACCATAAGCGCCACAGCCTTTTCAGGTTTCTGCAGCAGCGCGGCCTGTACCGCCAGAGTGCGCTCGGATGACATTTTGGTGAGCAGTGGGACGCTGATCCCTTCGGCGGCATCGGGCTTACGCGAGCTAAACGGGATTGTGACGCTGCTGCTTTCGGTTTCTTCCGGCATATCAGCTTTCAGACGGACGCCGCGCTGAACATTCACCTGTCCGTTATACAGGCTAACCACCACCCCTGCGCCTGACTTCATTTCGTCAGTCCACGCGCTAATCACTCCGGCCTGTTCTATCGCGTTGATTTCTTCCTCAAGTGCATCTGTCTCCTCACAACGGGAGTCATAGCTATCCCACTGCTCCTTTAGCTCGTTAAGACGCTGTTGCTGTTCGGGGGTATAAACCGGATTGGGAACGTCTGGAAGAACAAATTCGTTCGCGTCCTCCCCGTGATGCCAGATACGGGCTGCACGACCACGGCTCCATTCCCAGCCTTCTTGCTGCTGAATCTCCTGAGCAATGCGATCCAGCTTTTCCTGCACCAGACGTTCAACCAGTACGCTGTCGGCGGTTCCCTCTCCTTCCTGCTGGCTGAACAGGTCTTCGCGCACATATCCCCCTGCGGCCTCGTAATCTTCACGCCCGATAAACACAAACTTAGGGGAGTCGACACGCATTTCAGTGTCCGTGATGGCATTTTTCAGGAGGTGCGCTGGCGCTCTATCCCAGCTGGCCTTAACGCTCTCATAGACTTCTACCTGACGAGACTGATCATCTTCGAGGCAAAGCGCCTGACACTGCTCAACAGTGAGTTCATCCTGTGCGAGCTTTTCAATCAGTGAGGGAGCGAGATTTGACAGCTTAAGCATGCGCTGGACGTGGCGGGAGCCGTAGCCAAGCACATCGCCAATCTGTGCGGGAGTTTTTCCCTGCGCCGCCAGCGTTCCAAACGCTGTGATCTGCTCGGCAGGGTGCATAGTTTCCAGTTCGTTGTTCTCGGCATAAGAAGCCTCAACAGCAAGCTCGTCACTGACACGTTTAACCGGAACCAAATAATCAGGTTTGATACGACCCATTTCGGACATGAGCGTCAGCGCGGTAAGACGTCGCCCACCTGCAGCCACACCGGATTTACCCTCTGGCAGGGAGTGAACGACCAGATTGTGAAGCAGCCCGAGGCTTTCAATAGAGTTAGCCAGCCGCTTAACGCTCTCGGTGGTATAGGGGATAGTGCGCACGTTCAGCGGTGATTTAATAAGATCGGACAGCGGAACGTACTCAATGACAGCGGCATCGAGGGCAGCTTTAAGCGCCTCGTTTACCACTGTTTTATTCTTGCTGGCCTTTTTTGATGCTTTTGATTTAACATCTGCAATTGTCATGATTTAGTACCTCTCAGTATTAATGATTGCCTGGCCCTGCGGAGTGACAGCTCCGACAGGGCACCTTCTTACTGCTGTTTTTTGGCTCTGTAGCTGGCAAGGGCGCTGTTCAGTAATGGCCCAACGTCAGTCTCAAAGCTCCACGCGCATTTCTTCAACATCCCTTCTTCATCCCGTACAACAAGCTGGAAAAAGGTACCCTGCTCGTTCTCGATACTGACATTGGTGTACTGCGCCACCAGGGCGGTTGCCTCTTCACGAGAAAATGGCCCCTGAGGCAACGCCACAGGAGAATTGACGACACTGCCATTCAGTAATGCCGCCAGTTCAATCTCTTCAGCGGTGGGTTCGCGTAAAAAGACGGGTTGATTCAAAAATTCTTTTAGTGACTTGCCCACTACATCTCTCCAGATAAGTTTTTGCTTTTAAAACACATCACCCGTTGAGTTTCGGGAGCCGCGGTTTTGACGTTTCGCGGGAACCTGCTGGAACTTGCCCGGGTAATTCACTTCACCCGTTTGAGATCCTTCGCCGCAGGTGCGTAAACGCCACTGACGCAGGCAGGTGTCCGGGGCGGCCGCGAAAAGTTTTTGCCCGCAAAAAGTTTTCGGGGACGTGCGTCAGCATTCACCCTGGACAACAACGAGGACTGTGGCGGTATCAGCACCCGGCAGAAGGAACTCAGGAGGGGGAAAAGGAGACGGAGGAAATGGGCAGGGGCACGCCGCAATGACGTAAAGCCGCGCGCGGCGAAACGACATTGCCCCCTACATCACGCCGGAGGGGTTTGCCGGCGTGATGCCGGAAGCGCAGGGAACGGCGCGACTGAGCGGCGCAGCCGGAACGGCTGCTGCAAGCGTTGGGGTTGCGTCAGGGATGGACACCCGCTGCCCCGAAGGGGCCGGGCAGAGACAGCTTGTCTGGCTCTGTGCGGAGCATGACAGCCCGCCCGGACGCCCAGGGCGGGATAACACCGGCAACATAAAAAATTATTATATTGCTGATAAATCTATATTTTCTTACTAATAAGGTGAGCCAAAAAATTTATCACCCTCATGTATTTTTGCTGAAGACCGTCAGCATGATCGGCAAGCAGCATTTTGCATTTCTCGCCATTATCTCTTTAAAACTGGCGGTTCGTGTTTGCGCCTCAGGCGCATTAACGACCGCCGGCAGGCAAAGCCTGCCAGGGTTTTCTCGCGGGCTGACAGGCGGCTCTCACCGCCCGACTGTTAAGACTGCCTGATATACACGCCGGCGATGTATACCGCCTGCTGACAGCGCACAAACTCGACAATTTCCTCCACTACCCGGGCGGTGTCTATCTCCCGCAACCCGTTCTCCCTGCGCTGTGCGTTAATTGTTTTTTTGTACTGACGCAATGCGTCACGGGTCTGTGCATCAAGCTTCATCGTTTTTTCTCCTGGCGGCAGGGGCCCGCCCCTGCCCGTTAATCAGTTCTGGAACACGTAGCCATCGACAAACACGAGGCCGCTGCTGAACAGATCGCGCGCGTAGGCGTCGTAATCGAAATACATGCGCAGGGATTCAGGCACGTCGCAGATAAGGCCGGTATCCTGGACAAACTCGTAGGCATAATCTTCCTCGCTGGCGGCCTCGCCCCGGTACGCATCGTCAAAGGCGTCGTAATCGGAGTCGCCCGTATAATCCGCCCAGGCAAAAAACGCCGCGGCCCTGCCCTCTTCTTCCGCGCGCCTGTACCCCTCGACAAATGCCCATTCCACGGAGGATTCAGACGCAAACTGTGACGGAATGCCCTCCCAGTCCTGGAACATCAGCTCCGGATCGTGCTCGTTTGCATGTAGCTCATGGCATGCCCCGATAAAGTCCTCCTTTGAGTCGAACTCCGTCAGGTCGAACCATTTGCCGAATATGCTGCCGCAGTTGTATTTGTGATAGGTACCAACGTATACAGCAGGGGTCGTCGTGCTCATAAAAATTCCTCCACAGTCAGGGTTATCTGAGTTCCGGCTTACGCCGTGCCGACACGACAGCCCGACTACGAGCGGAAAATGCAGGGGCGACACCGGAGGCCGCAGCGCAGATAAAAAGCGGAGTCGGTCTGGACGGTTATCGAGCGAAATTTGAGCGAGAGAACGACGGGAAGAACGGCGACAGGCATGAAAATATACTGCGACCGGGCGAGGATGGCGGCGAAGCGAACCCTTGCATTTGCAGCGTTCGGGCTAGAGTAAAGGCACGGCGTTAGCCGTCGACCGCACGGACTTCTGACGACGCGTGGACGTAACAACGTGGAGACCACGCAGGTTTAGCGGAGTGAGCGACCGCCTTTTGAAATAACTGGGCGGGGCCAATGCCCCGCCAGTCTGCTATGCAACAAGACGTATACCGGAAAAGGATTTCATCATTAACTCGATCTCTGCCCTCGCTTCGCTTATCACCTCACGCAACCAGCGTCGCTCGAACCATGTCCGAACGGGGCTTTCAGGATGACGCAGAGCAAACGGGGCATGCGTCTGGCCAACGAGGCGACCGCCACACTCCAGACGGATTTCCAATCTTCTGAAGGCGTTTTTTTCGTCAAGAACTGCCTTCAGGCGCTGATCCACAGTCGCATTATCCCACTCAGTTTCGTCATGTTCCGGTTCAACTTCGGTAACGATAAGAGTGAAATTGCGGGTTTTTCGTGTAAATACCAATGGCTCCTCAGCGGGTCTGATAGCTTTTGTCAGATGATATCCAGCGGCCGCCACACAGCTGCACAGATGATTGATCTCGTCACGCAGAGCTTTCAGCAGACCAATAACCTGCTTTGTACTCATGGCCACTGGGCAGTTGTCATATTCAAGAGAAATCGTGCCAGCGTGTGCCTTACGATGGCCTAGGGAATTTCGGTAAAGACGCACAACGAACGTACTACCCTGAATAAGTGGCATGACGTCGTTCAGTAATTTCTCACTCATGAGGCCACGAAGAGCAATCTCAGGAAGAAGACGCACAAGATCCTCAGCAGTAAGGCTGCCGTAAAAGGCAACCCCCTCTCCACGAACGTAATTCAGGCTGGTTTCAATATTCAGATCTGCAGGCCAGCCGCGCGCGATAAGAGTATTGCGTGTATGACGATGGATAAGACGGTAAGCGATGTTCATAGCATTCTCCTCGATTCTCATGCGGCGCCAGTTACGCCGTGCCGACACGACAGCCCGACTACGAGCGGAAAATGCAGGGGCGACACCGGAGGCCGCAGCGCAGATAAAAAGCGGAGTCGGTCTGGACGGTTATCGAGCGAAA
>ERZ1027269.66-NODE-66-length-41692-cov-5.707616_pt1 | contig 41692 bp, 44 predicted proteins | sample MGYA00519471_ERZ1027269 | MGnify/ENA primary metagenome ERZ1027269 (study PRJEB26926, sample SAMN06164687) | human gut metagenome | biome: ENVO:00009003; feature: ENVO:2100002; material: ENVO:00002003 | host: Homo sapiens | place: USA | collected 2012 ...
ACAAAGTGCGCTTTGTTCATGCCGGATGCGACGTGAACGTCTTATCTGGCCTACAAGACCATGCAAATTCAATATATTGCATAAACCACGTAGGCCTGATAAGCGTAGCGCATCAGGCAGTTTTGTGTTTGTCATCAGTCTCATGCCGGGCATAGCCCGGCATAAAAGATTACTGCGCAGCGGCAGGTTTACGCGGACGGCGGCGACGTTGTTGTTCGCCTGCCGGTTTGGCATCGCCGAGACGACGAGACGGTTTTTCTGCGGGCTTCGCGTTACCAGACTTCGCACCACTTTCCGCACGGCGTGGTTGCTGTTGACCGCGACCACCGCCCTGTCCACGACCGCCGCCACGTTGCTGGCGACCGTTCTGGATCGGTTCGGCTTTGATTGACGGGTCCGGCTCATACCCCGGAATCGCAATGCGCGGGATCTCTTTTTTCAGCAGTTTTTCGATATCACGCAGCAGTTTGTGTTCATCAACACACACCAGCGACAATGCTTCGCCAGTTGCCGCCGCACGGCCAGTACGCCCGATACGGTGAACATAATCTTCCGGTACGTTTGGTAACTCATAGTTGACGACGTGCGGCAACTCTTCGATATCCAGACCGCGCGCAGCGATGTCAGTTGCCACCAGTACACGAATATCGCCCGATTTAAAATCGGCCAGCGCACGAGTACGCGCACCTTGCGATTTATTACCGTGGATCGCCGCACTACGGATGCCGTCTTTATTAAGCTGTTCAGCCAGATGGTTAGCGCCATGTTTGGTACGGGTAAACACCAGCACCTGCTGCCAGTTCCCTTTCCCAATCATATGCGACAGCAATTCGCGTTTGCGTTTCTTATCGACAAAGTGAACGTGCTGGGTCACCTGATCAGACGCAGTATTGCGGCGTGCCACTTCGATTTCCAGCGGGTTGTGCAACAGTTTTTCCGCCAGGGCTTTAATATCGTCAGAGAAGGTCGCGGAGAACAACAGGTTCTGGCGCTTCGCTGGCAGTTTTGTTAACACGCGACGGATATCGTGGATAAAGCCCATGTCGAGCATGCGGTCAGCTTCATCAAGGACGAGGATTTCAACCTGATCCAGCTTCACTGCATTTTGATGTTCCAGGTCCAGCAGACGTCCCGGCGTTGCCACCAGCACATCAACGCCGCCGCGCAACTTCATCATTTGTGGGTTAATGCTGACACCGCCAAACACCACCAGCGAACGAATGTTCAGATATTTGCTGTAATCACGGACGTTTTCGCCAATCTGCGCCGCCAGTTCACGGGTCGGGGTAAGAATGAGCGCGCGTACCGGACGACGCCCTTTGGCGTGCGGCTGGCGAGTGATCAGGTGTTGCAACAGCGGCAGCGTAAAGCCCGCTGTTTTGCCGGTACCGGTCTGGGCGCTGGCCATCAGGTCGCGGCCTTCCAGCACCGCAGGGATCGCCTGCTGCTGAATAGGGGTGGGTTCACGGTAACCCTGCTCGGCAACGGCGCGCAGGATATCAGGGCTTAAACCCAAAGAATCGAAAGACATAACTACTCCGAACCGCCCCGACCGTTACCGGTGTAGTTTTCAGGGAGATACTGAAAAGGAAAATGACAAAAACCACAATGTCATGAGGGAGCGGAGTGTAGCAGTTTTTGTGACGCAGCGCATAAATTATCCCTGTGACTGGCGTAGCTAAAATTCTTAGCCATACTGGACAACTCCCCTATGGAGTCATAATCTTAATCAATCATTTGATTAAGAATGGACTGTGCGATGAATAATCCTGCCATGACAATCAAGGGTGAACAGGCGAAAAAACAGCTGATTGCTGCGGCACTGGCACAGTTTGGTGAATATGGAATGAACGCCACCACCCGCGAGATAGCCGCCCAGGCCGGGCAGAATATCGCAGCCATCACCTACTACTTCGGTTCGAAAGAAGATTTGTACCTCGCCTGCGCCCAGTGGATTGCTGATTTTATTGGCGAGCAGTTCCGTCCACACGCCGAAGAAGCCGAACGTTTGTTCGCACAACCACAGCCGGATCGGGCAGCCATCCGTGAACTGATCCTTCGCGCCTGCAGAAACATGATTAAGCTGCTCACCCAGGATGACACCGTCAACCTCAGCAAATTTATCTCCCGTGAGCAGCTCTCTCCCACGGCAGCCTACCACCTGGTGCACGAACAGGTGATTAGTCCGCTACACAGTCACCTTACACGCCTGATTGCCGCCTGGACCGGCTGCGACGCTAGCGATACCCGCATGATCCTCCATACCCATGCGTTGATTGGTGAGATTCTGGCGTTTCGTCTTGGCAAAGAAACTATTCTGTTACGTACCGGCTGGACCGCGTTCGATGAAGAAAAGACCGAACTGATCAACCAGACGGTGACCTGTCATATTGACCTGATTTTGCAAGGATTATCGCAAAGGAGTTTGTAGTGATGAAAAAACCTGTCGTGATCGGACTGGCGGTAGTAGTACTTGCCGCCGTGGTTGCCGGAGGCTACTGGTGGTATCAAAGCCGCCAGGATAACGGCCTGACGCTGTATGGCAACGTGGATATTCGTACGGTGAATCTTAGTTTCCGTGTTGGGGGGCGCGTTGAGTCGCTGGCGGTGGACGAAGGTGATGCGATCAAAGCGGGCCAGGTGCTGGGCGAACTGGATCACAAGCCGTATGAGATTGCCCTGATGCAGGCGAAAGCGGGCGTTTCGGTGGCTCAGGCGCAGTATGACCTGATGCTTGCCGGGTATCGAGATGAAGAAATCGCTCAGGCCGCCGCAGCGGTGAAACAGGCGCAAGCTGCCTATGACTATGCGCAGAACTTCTATAACCGCCAGCAAGGACTGTGGAAAAGCCGCACCATTTCGGCAAATGATCTGGAAAATGCCCGCTCCTCGCGCGACCAGGCGCAGGCCACGCTGAAATCAGCGCAGGATAAATTGCGTCAGTACCGTTCCGGTAACCGCGAACAGGACATCGCCCAGGCGAAAGCCAGCCTTGAACAAGCGCAGGCGCAACTGGCGCAGGCGGAGCTGAATTTGCAGGACTCAACGTTGATAGCACCGTCTGATGGCACGCTGTTAACGCGCGCGGTAGAGCCCGGCACGGTGCTTAATGAAGGTGGCACGGTATTTACCGTCTCGCTGACGCGTCCGGTGTGGGTACGCGCCTATGTTGATGAACGTAATCTTGACCAGGCCCAGCCGGGGCGCAAAGTGCTGCTTTATACCGATGGTCGCCCGGACAAGCCGTATCACGGGCAGATTGGTTTCGTTTCGCCGACTGCTGAATTTACCCCGAAAACCGTCGAAACACCGGATCTGCGTACCGACCTCGTCTATCGCCTGCGTATTGTGGTGACCGACGCCGATGATGCGTTACGCCAGGGAATGCCGGTAACGGTGCAATTCGGTGACGAGGCAGGACATGAATGATGCCGTTATCACGCTGAACGGCCTGGAAAAACGCTTTCCGGGCATGGACAAGCCCGCCGTCGCACCGCTCGACTGCACCATTCACGCCGGTTATGTGACGGGGCTGGTTGGGCCGGACGGTGCGGGCAAAACCACGCTGATGCGGATGCTGGCGGGATTACTGAAACCCGACAGCGGCAGTGCCACGGTGATTGGCTTTGATCCGATCAAAAATGACGCTGCGCTGCACGCTGTGCTCGGCTATATGCCGCAGAAATTTGGTCTGTATGAAGATCTGACGGTGATGGAGAACCTCAATCTGTACGCGGATTTGCGCAGCGTCACCGGCGAGGCACGGAAGCAGACTTTTGCTCGCCTGCTGGAGTTTACATCTCTTGGCCCGTTTACCGGACGCCTGGCGGGCAAGCTCTCCGGTGGGATGAAACAAAAACTCGGCCTGGCCTGTACCCTGGTAGGCGAACCGAAAGTGTTGCTGCTCGATGAACCCGGCGTCGGCGTTGACCCTATATCACGGCGCGAACTGTGGCAGATGGTGCATGAGCTGGCGGGCGAAGGGATGTTAATCCTCTGGAGTACCTCGTATCTCGACGAAGCCGAGCAGTGCCGTGACGTGTTACTGATGAACGAAGGCGAGCTGCTGTATCAGGGAGAACCGACGGCCCTGACTCAAACTATGGCCGGACGCAGCTTTCTGATGACCAGCCCGCACGAGGGCAACCGCAAACTGTTGCAACGGGCATTGAAACTGCCGCAGGTCAGCGACGGCATGATTCAGGGGAAATCGGTACGTCTGATCCTCAAAAAAGAGACCACACCAGACGATATTCGCCATGCCGACGGGATGCCGGAAATCAACATCAACGAAACTACGCCGCGTTTTGAAGATGCGTTTATTGATTTGCTGGGCGGTGCCGGAACCTCGGAATCGCCGCTGGGCGCAATATTACATACGGTAGAAGGCACACCCGGCGAGACGGTGATCGAAGCGAAGGAACTAACCAAGAAATTTGGTGATTTTGCCGCCACCGATCACGTCAACTTTGCCGTTAAACGCGGGGAGATTTTTGGTTTGCTCGGACCAAACGGCGCGGGTAAATCGACCACCTTTAAGATGATGTGCGGTTTGCTGGTACCGACCTCTGGTCAGGCGCTGGTGCTGGGCATGGATCTGAAAGAGAGTTCTGGTAAAGCGCGCCAGCATCTCGGCTATATGGCGCAAAAATTTTCGCTCTACGGCAACCTGACGGTCGAACAGAATTTACGCTTTTTCTCTGGTGTGTATGGCTTACGCGGTCGGGCGCAGAACGAAAAAATCTCCCGTATGAGCGAGGCGTTCGGCCTGAAAAGTATCGCCTCCCACGCGACCGATGAACTGCCATTAGGTTTTAAACAGCGGCTGGCGCTGGCCTGTTCGCTGATGCATGAACCGGACATTCTGTTTCTCGACGAACCGACGTCCGGCGTTGATCCCCTCACCCGCCGTGAATTTTGGCTACATATCAACAGTATGGTAGAGAAAGGCGTCACGGTGATGGTCACCACCCACTTTATGGATGAAGCGGAATATTGCGACCGCATCGGCCTGGTGTACCGCGGGAAATTAATCGCCAGCGGCACACCGGACGATTTGAAAGCGCAGTCGGCCAACGATGAGCAACCCGATCCCACGATGGAGCAAGCCTTTATTCAGTTGATCCACGACTGGGATAAGGAGCATAGCAATGAGTAATCCGATCCTGTCCTGGCGTCGCGTGCGGGCGCTGTGCGTCAAAGAGACGCGGCAGATTGTTCGCGATCCGAGTAGCTGGCTGATTGCGGTAGTGATCCCACTGCTACTGCTGTTTATTTTTGGATACGGCATTAACCTCGACTCCAGCAAGCTGCGCGTCGGGATTTTACTGGAACAGCGTAGCGAAGCGGCGCTGGATTTCACCCACACCATGACCGGTTCGCCCTACATCGACGCCACCATCAGCGATAACCGTCAGGAACTGATCGCCAAAATGCAGGCGGGGAAAATTCGCGGTCTGGTGGTTATTCCGGTGGATTTCGCCGAACAGATGGAGCGCGCCAACGCCACCGCACCGATTCAGGTGATCACCGACGGCAGTGAGCCGAATACCGCTAACTTTGTGCAGGGGTATGTCGAAGGGATCTGGCAGATCTGGCAAATGCAGCGCGCGGAGGATAACGGGCAGACTTTTGAACCGCTTATTGATGTACAAACCCGCTACTGGTTTAACCCCGCGGCGATAAGCCAGCACTTTATTATCCCCGGTGCGGTGACCATTATCATGACGGTCATCGGCGCGATTCTCACCTCGCTGGTGGTAGCGCGAGAATGGGAACGCGGCACCATGGAGGCTTTGCTCTCTACGGAGATTACCCGCACGGAGCTGCTGCTGTGTAAGCTGATCCCTTATTACTTTCTCGGGATGCTGGCGATGTTGCTGTGTATGCTGGTGTCGGTGTTTATTCTCGGCGTGCCGTATCGCGGGTCGCTGCTGATTCTGTTTTTTATCTCCAGCCTGTTTTTACTCAGTACCCTGGGGATGGGGCTGCTGATTTCCACGATTACCCGCAACCAGTTCAACGCCGCTCAGGTGGCCCTGAACGCGGCTTTTCTGCCGTCGATTATGCTTTCCGGCTTTATATTTCAGATAGACAGTATGCCCGCGGTGATCCGCGCGGTGACGTACATTATTCCCGCACGTTATTTCGTCAGCACCCTGCAAAGCCTGTTCCTCGCCGGGAATATTCCAGTGGTGCTGATAGTGAACGTGCTGTTTTTGATCGCTTCGGCGGTGATGTTTATCGGCCTGACGTGGCTGAAAACCAAACGTCGGCTGGATTAGGGAGAAGAGCATGTTTCATCGCTTATGGACGTTAATCCGCAAAGAGTTGCAGTCGCTGCTGCGCGAACCGCAAACCCGCGCAATTCTGATTTTACCCGTGCTGATTCAGGTGATCCTGTTCCCGTTCGCCGCCACGCTGGAAGTGACCAACGCCACCATCGCCATCTACGATGAAGATAACGGCGAGCATTCGGTGGAACTTACTCAACGTTTTGCCCGCGCCAGCGCTTTTACCCATGTGCTGCTGCTGAAAAGCCCGCAGGAGATCCGCCCGACCATCGACACACAAAAGACGTTACTACTGGTGCGTTTCCCGGCTGACTTCTCGCGCAAACTGGATACCTTCCAGACCGCGCCGTTGCAGTTGATCCTCGACGGGCGTAACTCCAACAGTGCGCAAATTGCCGCCAACTACCTGCAACAGATCGTCAAAAATTATCAGCAGGAGCTGCTGGAAGGAAAACCGAAACCCAACAACAGCGAGCTGGTGGTACGCAACTGGTATAACCCGAATCTCGACTACAAATGGTTTGTGGTGCCGTCGCTGATCGCCATGATCACCACTATCGGCGTAATGATCGTCACGTCACTTTCCGTCGCCCGCGAACGTGAACAGGGTACGCTCGATCAGTTACTGGTTTCGCCCCTCACCACCTGGCAGATATTCATCGGCAAAGCCGTACCGGCATTAATTGTCGCCACCTTCCAGGCCACCATTGTGCTGGCGATTGGTATCTGGGCGTATCAAATTCCCTTCGCCGGATCGCTGGCGCTGTTCTACTTTACGATGGTGATTTACGGTTTATCACTGGTGGGATTCGGTCTGTTGATTTCATCGCTCTGTTCAACGCAACAGCAGGCATTTATCGGCGTGTTTGTCTTTATGATGCCCGCCATTCTCCTTTCCGGTTACGTTTCGCCGGTGGAAAACATGCCAGTGTGGCTGCAAAATCTGACGTGGATTAACCCTATTCGCCACTTTACGGACATTACCAAGCAGATTTATTTGAAGGATGCGAGTCTGGATATTGTGTGGAATAGTTTGTGGCCGCTACTGGTGATAACGGCCACGACAGGGTCAGCGGCGTACGCGATGTTTAGACGTAAGGTGATGTAACTTCTTATCTTTCGCCAGCAAAGACACCACCGCCGGGCCGGCAAGGATTGCCAGCCCTGCAATTGCCAGCAAAAAGTTGTTTTCCAGTACGCGGGACAACAGCCACAGCACAATCAGCGCTGCACCAAAATACCAGGTCGTGGTCAGCTCTTCCAGCACGTCTGCCACCTCACGCCAGCGTTGCTCGGGGTGGCGCTGAAACACCAGCATCATCACTACCGTGACACAATACAGTGCGCATAATCCCACGCCGACGTGAACCAGAGTCTTACTCATCCAGCCCACCACCAGCAGCGCCACTACCAGTAAATGCAACATAATCTGCCAGCAACTTAGGCCAGTTGCGACACGAACACGTTGTTGCCACTTCATGGCTTCTCTCCTGAAGAATTTATCTCTACTTATTCAGAGTACCGAACTTTACGGAAAATTCCGTAAGACCGCACCTTTTTGTGACGCCGACTACACTATTTCAATGAGATAAGAGGCAAAGACAGGAAAATTATGCCCGATCAAACACAACAATTTTCGTTCAAGGTGCTCACCATCAATATTCACAAAGGCTTTACCGCGTTTAACCGACGCTTCATTTTGCCGGAACTTCGCGACGCCGTGCGTACCGTCAGCGCCGATATTGTTTGCCTGCAGGAAGTGATGGGCGCGCACGAAGTTCATCCGCTGCATGTGGAAAACTGGCCCGATACCTCGCACTACGAGTTTCTCGCCGACACCATGTGGAGCGATTTCGCCTACGGTCGCAATGCCGTATACCCGGAAGGACATCACGGTAACGCCGTTCTTTCACGTTATCCCATTGAACATTATGAGAATCGTGATGTTTCGGTCGATGGTGCGGAAAAGCGCGGCGTGCTCTACTGCCGCATTGTGCCGCCGATGACCGGGAAAGCGATTCATGTGATGTGCGTACATCTGGGCCTGCGTGAGGCGCACCGTCAGGCGCAGCTTGCGATGCTCGCCGAATGGGTGAATGAGCTACCGGACGGCGAACCGGTATTGGTAGCGGGTGATTTCAACGACTGGCGGCAAAAAGCTAATCATCCGTTAAAAGTGCAGGCCGGGCTGGATGAGATTTTTACCCGCGCCCACGGACGCCCGGCGCGCACGTTTCCGGTGCAATTTCCTCTACTACGACTGGACAGGATCTACGTCAAAAATGCCAGCGCCAGCGCGCCAACCGCGTTGCCGCTGCGGACATGGCGACACCTTTCTGATCATGCCCCTTTAAGTGCGGAGATTCATTTATGAAATGTAGCTGGCGCGAAGGCAATAAGATCCAGTTGCTGGAAAACGGCGAGCAATATTATCCCGCGGTGTTTAAGGCGATTGGCGAGGCGCAAGAACGCATCATTCTTGAAACGTTTATCTGGTTTGAGGATGACGTCGGCAAACAGCTGCATGCGGCGCTATTGGCAGCAGCGCAACGCGGGGTAAAAGCGGAAGTCTTGCTGGATGGCTACGGTTCGCCGGATCTCAGCGATGAGTTTGTCAATGAACTGACGGCAGCTGGCGTGGTGTTCCGCTACTACGATCCCCGCCCTCGCCTTTTTGGTATGCGCACCAATGTGTTTCGCCGGATGCATCGCAAAATTGTGGTGATCGACGCGCGTATCGCCTTTATTGGCGGGCTGAATTACTCCGCCGAGCATATGTCCAGCTACGGCCCGGAGGCCAAACAGGATTACGCGGTTCGCCTCGAAGGGCCGATTGTCGAAGATATTCTCCAGTTTGAGCTGGAAAACCTGCCAGGACAGAGCGCGGCGCGACGCTGGTGGCGACGTCATCATAAAGCGGAAGAGAACCGCCAGCCGGGAGAAGCGCAGGTATTGCTGGTCTGGCGCGATAACGAAGAACATCGCGATGATATCGAACGTCACTATCTGAAAATGCTCACTCAGGCGCGGCGGGAAGTGATTATCGCCAACGCCTACTTCTTCCCCGGCTATCGTTTTTTACACGCCTTGCGTAAAGCGGCACGGCGCGGGGTGCGGATCAAACTGATCATTCAGGGCGAACCGGATATGCCGATTGTCAGAGTCGGCGCACGTTTGCTGTATAACTATCTGGTTAAAGGCGGCGTTCAGGTGTTTGAGTACCGCCGCCGCCCGCTCCACGGCAAAGTGGCATTGATGGACGATCACTGGGCGACAGTAGGGTCCAGTAATCTCGATCCGCTCAGTTTGTCACTGAATCTCGAAGCAAATGTCATCATCCACGATCGTAATTTTAACCAGACGCTGCGCGATAATCTGAACGGCATTATCGCCGCAGATTGTCAGCAGGTCGATGAGACCATGCTGCCGAAACGCACCTGGTGGAACCTGACTAAAAGCGTGCTGGCGTTCCACTTTCTACGCCACTTCCCGGCGCTGGTGGGCTGGCTTCCGGCGCACACGCCACGTCTGGCGCAGGTTGATCCCCCCGCACAACCGACAATGGAAACGCAGGATCGGGTAGAAACTGAAAACACGGGGGTAAAACCCTGATGAGTAAATCACACCCGCGCTGGCGCTTAGCAAAGAAACTCCTCACCTGGCTGTTTTTTATCGCGGTGATTGTGTTGCTGGTGGTCTACGCCAAAAAAGTGAACTGGGAAGAGGTCTGGAAGGTCATCCGCGACTACAATCGCGTTGCGCTGCTTAGTGCGGTCGGGCTGGTGGTCGTCAGTTATCTGATTTACGGTTGCTACGACCTGCTCGCCCGTTTCTACTGCGGTCACAAACTGGCGAAGCGCCAGGTGATGCTGGTGTCGTTTATCTGCTACGCCTTCAACCTGACACTCAGTACCTGGGTCGGCGGCATTGGTATGCGCTATCGTTTGTACTCCCGACTGGGGTTACCGGGCAGCACTATTACGCGGATTTTTTCGCTCAGTATTACCACCAACTGGCTAGGCTATATTTTGCTAGCGGGGGTTATCTTTACCGCAGGCGTGGTGGAGTTGCCGGATCACTGGTATGTCGATCAAACTACGCTGCGTATTCTCGGTATTGGCTTACTGATGATTATCGCGGTTTATTTGTGGTTTTGCGCTTTCGCGAAGCACCGCCATATGACCATCAAAGGGCAAAAGCTGGTGCTGCCTTCGTGGAAATTCGCCCTCGCCCAGATGCTGATTTCCAGCGTTAACTGGATGGTAATGGGAGCGATTATCTGGCTGTTACTTGGTCAAAGCGTAAGCTATTTCTTTGTAGTGGGCGTGTTGCTGGTTAGTAGTATTGCTGGCGTCATCGTGCATATTCCGGCGGGAATTGGTGTGCTGGAAGCGGTGTTTATCGCGCTACTGGCTGGGGAGCATACCTCCAAAGGCACAATTATCGCCGCCCTGCTCGCTTACCGTGTGCTGTATTACTTTATCCCACTGCTGCTGGCGCTGATCTGTTACCTGTTGCTGGAAAGCCAGGCGAAGAAGCTACGGGCGAAAAATGAAGCGGCGATGTGAAGTATAGTTAAGTTCTTTAGTATGTGCATTTACGGCTAATGAAAAAACCGCGTATGCCTTTGCCAGACAAGCGTTATAGCTATAGTGGCAAGAATCCCAAAGAAGCCGATAAAATAGTAATAGAGTGTTAATGCACCTACAAAAGCACAACGAACCGGACTCCATAATTCTTCACTATGGCTTTTTCCTGTCAGTTCAAGGAGCTTATTTCGTCCATGCGAGATAATGCCTGACCATAAGACAATCATTAAGCAACTTATTACCCAAATGGGTCGTTCACTCATTAATGTGGCATTCACGATGATTACCAGGGCCAACCCTGTCAACGTCATCATAATGATAAAACGGTGAGAACCAGGATCAAATTTAAACAATAGACCTGCCAGCATACTGATTAAAAACATCGATCCCGCAGTGCTGAACACGACGATAATGGCAGATACAGGCGCTAAACTCGCAACGACAATCGCCACCAAAGAGATTAAAAACAAATATATTACGCCCGCGATGGCGGTATTTATCTTGTTGATATCTTTACTTAAGCCATACATAGAAAGTAATAATAATCCTATAGCAACATACATTTGCGGTGAATCATATTTTGTTGCCGTAATTTCGAGATACTTAGCGCCCCAGGCCAGCCCTGCGGTTGCCACCAAACCCAAAGCGGTAATGAGCCATATGCCGTTTAATATCCTGGCTTCGTGCTGAAAATCTACTTTATTGCTATTTTGCGAGTATGATTCCATTCTTTTAGTTGTCCTTAGAAAAAACATTAATATTCACCATCAATAAATTTAAAACTACGCATACAAAATACTTTTGCATTTATGGATACAGAAAACGCTTCCGCTCGTCCATAAGGCATATTTTATACCTGGTACTTGTTAAGTGTCGTTTTTAGTAAGAAAAAAAATCCCGACACATGGCCGGGATATTGATGGTGAAAAAGAATTAACGGCGGTTGCCGAAGATCCGCAGCAACATCAGGAACAGGTTGATGAAGTCCAGATACAAGGTTAACGCGCCAAGAATGGAATATTTGCGCAGGTTCGACGTGTCGCGAGTATCAATCTGCTCACCCATATTTTTCAGTTTCTGGGTGTCATACGCCGTCAATCCGACAAAGACAATCACGCCGATGTAGGTGACTGCCCACATCAATGCTTCGCTTTTCAGCCAGAAGTTAACCAGCGATGCCAGCACAATGCCGATTAACGCCATAAACAGCATATTGCCAAAGCCGCTTAGATCACGCTTCGTGGTGTAACCGTACAGGCTCATTGCGCCGAACATCCCGGCAGTAACGACGAAAGTACTGGCGATAGAAGCAGCGGTATAGACAATGAAAATACTGGAAAGCGTAAGACCCGTCAGCGCCGAATAAAGCATAAAGAGCATCGTCGTTACACCTGCGCTCAACTTTTGAATCATCGCTGATAACACAATAACCAATGCTAATTGCGCGATGATCAGACCGATTAAAAAGACACGGTTAGTAAACAACAGCTCCATCACGGCCGCGGAATTAGCCGCATACCATGCAACAAATGCTGTCAGCAACAAGCCAACGGTCATCCAGCCATAGACTTGCGCCATATAAGTTTGCAAGCCAGCCCGGGGTTGTACGATTGAATCAGAACGTGGGAATCTGTCCATGACTTTCTCCTGAAGATATAAGGAATATCTTAAGGATACTGCAAAATGATGAGGCTGTGCATCGACGCAGCGTAAACGGATGTACTGAGCGGTGAAATTGCCGGACGCAGCGGTGCCTTATCCGGCTAACAATAAACTACCAGCGTTTTGCCGCCTGCTGATCGCTCTCCCGAGCTTCGACCCAGCGGTCGCCTTCCGGCGTGGCTTCGCGCTTCCAGAACGGTGCGCGGGTTTTGAGATAATCCATAATAAACTGCCCGGCTTCAAACGCACTGCTGCGATGCGCACTGGTAACACCGACAAAAACAATTTCATCGCCCGGCCATAATTCACCAATGCGGTGAATTACCGTGACGCGCCCCAGCGGCCAGCGGTTACGCGCTTCATCAACGATTTCTGCCAGTGCTTTTTCTGTCATTCCCGGATAGTGTTCGAGGGTTAATGCTTTGACGCTGTCGCCCAGGTTATGGTTGCGCACCTTACCGGTAAAGGTGACTACCGCACCGTCTTCGTCACGCTCAGCCAGCCACGGGTACTCTTCTCCTACGCTGAACGGCTGCGGGCCGACAACAATTTTGGTTTCTGCCATCTTAACCTCCGGTTACCGGCGGGAAGAAAGCCACTTCGTCGCCGTCAGTCAGCGAATGGTCAAAACTCACCAGCGTCTGGTTGACAGCTGCCAGCAATTTGCCATCTTCCAGCGCCAGCGCCCAGCGATCGCTCTGCGCAGCCAGATGCTGGCGTAACGCTTCAACGGTTGGGAAATCCGCAGCCACTTCGGTTGCATCTGTTCCCACCAACTCGCGCACCTGGGCGAAAAAAAGAACGTTAATCATCCGCTTCCACCTTAAAGTCACCCGACTTGCCGCCGCTCTTCGCCAGCAAACGTACCGGACCAATCACCATATCTTTTTGCACCGCTTTGCACATGTCATAAATGGTCAGCGCCGCCACGGAGGCCGCGGTTAACGCTTCCATTTCGACACCGGTTTTCCCGGTCAGGCGGCATAAGGTTTCTATACGTACCCGATTGTGCTCCGGCTCGGCCTGTAAATTGACTTCAACTTTGCTGAGCATCAGCGGGTGACACAGCGGGATCAGATCCCAGGTGCGTTTTGCCGCCTGAATACCGGCGATACGCGCAGTGGCAAATACGTCGCCTTTGTGGTGGCGACCATCAATAATCATCGCCAGCGTCTCGCTGCGCATGGTGACAAAGGCTTCGGCGCGCGCTTCACGCACGGTTTCCGCTTTGGCGGAGACATCCACCATGTGCGCTTCGCCAGCGGCGTTGATATGGGTCAGTTGCGACATACTTATTTCTTCAAATGTGGATGGAAATTACACGGACGCGTACGGGCATCCAGCTGTGGCGCAATGATATTTTCCCATGCGGTACGGCACGCTTTGGTCGAACCCGGCATGGCGAAAATCAGCGTTTTGTTAGCGACGCCCGCTACCGCACGAGATTGCAACGTGGAAGTGCCAATCTCTTCGAACGACAACATCCGGAACACTTCACCAAAACCTTCAACTTCACGGTCGAACAACGGCAGCAGCGCTTCGGGAGCCTGATCTCCTTCCGTCAGGCCAGTACCACCCGTAATCAACACCACTTGTACATCGTCGCTGGCGATCCACGCAGATACCTGAGCGCGAATAGCGTAGCGGTTTTCTTTCACAATGGCTTTATCGACAACGTGATGGCCCGCTTCTTGCGCCGAGTCGCGCAGATAGTGACCGGAGGTATCGTCTTCTTCACCGCGACGATTAGAAACCGTAAGAATAGCAATACGGGTCGGGATAAATTCAGTGCTTACCTGACTCATCTGATCTCTCCTTTTGACGTTTTAGCCACCAATGTACGATAAGTTTTGCGTAATACCGGTGTTATTTTGATGCAGGAAATGGGTCTGTTTTTTCTCCCGCAGCGCCGCTGAAATACGCGCTTCCAGCGCCTGTTGCTGGGTATCGTCTTCCAGCAGATCGCGCAGGTTAACGCCGCCTTCACCAAACAGGCAGAGATGGAGTTTACCAATGGAGGAAACGCGCAGGCGATTGCAAGTGGCGCAGAAGTCTTTTTCATACGGCATGATAAGGCCAATCTCTCCGGCGTAATCCGGATGACAAAAGACTTGCGCGGGACCGTCGCTGCGTTGACGTAATTGGTGGATCCAGCCGCGACGCAGTAGCTCGTCACGCAGAACCTGACCAGAGATGTGATGCTTACGGAAGAGCTCGCTGCCCTCGCCCGTTTCCATCAATTCGATGAAACGCAGCTGGATAGGGCGATGCTGGATCCAGTTCAGAAAGGTGTCGAGCTGATGATGATTAACATCACGCATCAGCACGGTATTGACTTTGACCTTCTCAAAACCGGCCTCAAATGCAGCATCGATCCCTGCCATGACCTGGTTGAATTTATCCTGCCCGGTAATGGCATGAAACTGGCGAGCGTCAAGGCTATCAACGCTGACGTTGATGCCAGTAAGTCCAGCATCGCGCCAGTTCGCCACATCGCGTTCCAGACGGTAACCATTGGTGGTGACCGCAATCTGGCGGATAGTGTTGTTTTCCCGCACAGCGGCGATGATATCGGTAAAGTCGCGGCGTAAAGATGGCTCACCGCCCGTCAGACGGACTTTTTCGGTGCCAAGACTGGCGAAGGCGCGCGTAACCCGGCGAATTTCATCGACGGTAAGAAAGCCTTTATTGGTGACGCCGCTCGGTTTGTAGCCATCCGGCAGGCAGTAGGTGCAACGAAAGTTACACACATCGGTAATCGACAGGCGCAAGTAGTAAAACTTACGCGCAAATGCATCAGTCAGTTGTGAAGCCATGTACACCTTTCCAGATACGGGAGGCGAAGTCATTTCTTCCTTCGCCCTGGTGGCAATCTTTACAAGCATTGTCACGGCCAAAGCACCGTATCAGTTGACCCAGGTGCAGAGGCTAGAGTGTTTAGTGGTTAAGCCGATACTAGCGTGTAAATGAGATTTTTACCATCCACACTTTCGCTATGTAATCATGTATATAGCGTCATGATCGTGCTATTTCGCTACAGAATAAGGGAAAATGACGGTTTTACTTTGATATACATCATCAGGGAGGCATAGCGTGCATCGTCCTTTAGAGGTAGAAGAAAATAGTTTGTATCCTCAATATTGGCAGGTTAATTGCTGTTTCCTCGCAATTTGCGCTACTGTAGCGCGGATAATCTGACTCCAGGAAACTATATGCGCAATCGTACACTGGCTGACCTTGATCGTGTCGTTGCTCTCGGCGGAGGGCATGGACTGGGACGCGTTCTCTCATCACTTTCGTCTTTGGGTTCTCGTTTAACGGGTATCGTCACCACCACCGATAACGGTGGCTCGACGGGGCGTATTCGCCGCTCAGAAGGCGGCATTGCCTGGGGCGATATGCGCAACTGCCTCAACCAGCTGATAACTGAACCCAGCGTCGCTTCCGCAATGTTTGAATATCGTTTCGGCGGTAATGGCGAACTTTCCGGGCACAACCTTGGAAACCTGATGTTAAAGGCACTGGATCACCTTAGCGTGCGACCTCTTGAAGCGATCAATCTGATTCGAAATCTGCTGAAAGTGGACGCACATTTGATTCCGATGTCGGAGCATCCTGTTGATCTGATGGCGATTGACGATCAGGGGCATGAAGTATACGGCGAGGTCAATATCGACCAGTTAACTGCGCCGATTCAAGAGTTATTGTTAACGCCGAATGTACCCGCAACGCGTGAGGCGGTTCACGCTATCAGTGAAGCGGATCTCATCATTATTGGGCCTGGCAGTTTTTACACCAGCCTGATGCCAATTCTGCTGCTGAAGGAAATCGCACAGGCATTACGCCGCACGCCAGCGCCGATGGTCTATATCGGCAATCTGGGGCGTGAGTTGAGTTTACCTGCGGCTAATCTGAAGCTGGAAAGCAAGCTGGCAATTATGGAGCAGTATGTTGGTAAAAAGGTAATTGATGCGGTCATCGTCGGGCCAAAAGAGGATGTCTCGGCGGTGAAAGAGCGGATTGTGATTCAGGAAGTGCTGGAGGCCAGCGATATTCCGTATCGTCATGACCGCCAGTTGTTGCATAGCGCGCTGGAAAAGGCATTACAGGCTTTAGGTTAACACGAAGCCGGAAGAATATTCCGGCTTCATCATCTTGTCACGACGCGGCAATAAACAGCTCACGCAACTGATGCAACTGGTCACGAATTTGCGCCGCTTCTTCGAACTCCAGATTCTGCGCGTGTTGCATCATCAACCCTTCCAGTTCATGGATCTTCTGCTGTAACGCTTTAGGCGACATATCCATCGGCACATTATCCGGCTCAACAATCGGGCGCGATTTTCCTCTGCCCTTCGCTTTGGTTTTGGCAATGTTCTGCCCCAGCGCCAGGATATCGACCACTTTCTTGTTCAAGCCTTGCGGCGTAATGCCGTGTTCCTCGTTGTACTTCTGCTGTTTCTCGCGGCGACGTTCGGTTTCGCCAATCGCTTTCGCCATTGATGGGGTGATCTTATCGCCGTAGAGAATCGCTTTACCGTTAACGTTACGTGCCGCACGACCAATGGTCTGGATCAACGAACGTTCGGAACGCAGGAAGCCTTCTTTGTCAGCGTCGAGGATCGCCACCAGCGAAACTTCCGGCATATCCAGACCTTCGCGCAGTAAGTTGATCCCTACCAATACGTCGAACTCACCCAGACGCAAGTCGCGGATAATCTCCATACGTTCGACGGTGTCGATATCTGAGTGAAGATAACGCACGCGCTCACCGTGTTCTTCGAGATATTCAGTGAGATCTTCCGCCATCCGCTTGGTCAGAGTTGTAACCAGTACGCGTTCGTTAATTGCCGCTCGCTGACGAATCTCCGAAAGAAGATCATCCACCTGTGTTGCCACTGGCCGCACTTCGATAATCGGGTCGAGTAAGCCTGTTGGACGCACCACCTGATCCACCACATCGCCACCGGATTTTTCCAGCTCGTAATTACCCGGCGTCGCCGAAACATAGATGGTTTGCGGCGCTAATGCTTCGAACTCTTCAAATTTCAGCGGACGGTTATCCAGCGCTGATGGCAGGCGGAAGCCGTACTCCACCAGTGTCTCTTTACGCGCCCGGTCACCGCGATACATGCCGCCAATTTGTGGAATGGTGACGTGAGATTCATCGACCACCAGCAGCCCATCGGCAGGTAAGTAATCAAACAGCGTCGGCGGTGGCTCACCCGGTCCACGACCGGAGAGGAAGCGCGAGTAGTTCTCAATCCCCGAACAGTAGCCTAGCTCGTTCATCATCTCCAGATCAAACTGGGTACGCTGGGTCAGCCGCTGCTCTTCCAGCAGTTTGTTGTTTTCCAATAGCACTTTACGTCTGGCGGCCAGCTCTTCTTTGATCTCCTCCATCGCCTGGACGATGCGCTCGCGTGGCGTGACGTAGTGCGTTTTCGGGTAGATGGTAAAACGTGGAATAGTGGAAACAATCTGCCCGGTCAGCGGGTCAAATAACGACAATCGTTCCACTTCCTCGTCAAACAGCTCCACGCGAAGTGCAATGTCATCCGATTCTGCCGGGAAGATATCAATCACCTCGCCACGAACACGGAAAGTACCACGCTGGAATGCTTGATCATTACGAGCATATTGCAGCTCCGCCAGTCGGCGCAGGATCGCGCGCTGATCGATAATCATACCGACCGTGAGATGGAGCATCATCTTGAGATATAAATCAGGATCGCCCAGACCATAAATCGCGGAAACAGACGCCACCACAACCACATCACGCCGCTCCAGCATCGCTTTGGTGGCGGACAAACGCATCTGTTCGATATGTTCGTTTACCGAGGCATCTTTCTCAATGAAGGTGTCGGAACTCGGTACATAGGCCTCCGGCTGATAGTAGTCGTAGTAGGAGACGAAATATTCCACCGCGTTTTCCGGGAAGAATTCTTTCATTTCGCCATACAGCTGGGCCGCCAGCGTTTTGTTGGGCGCAAGTACCATGGTTGGGCGCTGAAGGTCAGCAATGACATTGGCAATGGTGAAGGTTTTCCCGGAGCCAGTCACGCCAAGTAACGTCTGGTGCGCCAGGCCATCTTCCAGCCCCTCTTCGAGACGTCGAATCGCCTCCGGCTGATCGCCAGAAGGTTTAAAAGCGGAATTCAGTTTGAACGGTTTACTCATGAGTCGCTACCTGAAGGAGTTGGGCGGGCAGGTATGTAATTTTACTCGTCGTACTTAATTATGCCAACAAATTATACTGGATAAAAAAACAGTTCATCACCATAATATTTCTGTTACAGCGTAAACTCCGCTGTCAATCATGAACAAGATTTACTCTGCGGCGAGATAAAACTCCGGCCTTACCGGGTTATCCCCAAAGCAACGGCTTTTTTAACATTTGTCAAGATGATTGATGACAGTTTTATGGCAAGAGATGCCTGTTCAGTGACTGCCATTGCAATTATCTAACCTGTTAAAAAATAAAAGATATTTCTTTGAGCCGTCTTTAACGCCAATTCGCGTGCAAGCCGCGTATTCTCTCGCTTGCCTCGTGTTTTCTAACTCTAATACACATGGTTATCCACAGGAATAGTGGATAACTGTCTGCAGCCCCTATCCCCCGCCGCCTGGGCAATTCCCAAATTCACCACATGATGCGGAGGTAAAATTTTTTTCGTGATTTTTTTAGAATTTAATTGGTTAAATTGCAGTCAATCGAAGACGCGATCTCGCTCACAATTTAACCAAGCACAGGATGACTACATTAAGGCAAGATTGATGTACTTTCCGGTTGCCGCATTTTCTGGATTTTCTGCAAGCCAGGGAATTTCGCCCAGCAGCGGCGCGGGAATCATGCGGGTGAGCGTGGTCATATATTCAGCGTGACGTTTTCCCGGAGGCGTGACATCGTTCGCCACCCAACCCGCCAGAGTCAGTCCGGCGTGTAGTATTGCCTGCGCAGTCAACATCGCGTGATTAATACAGCCGAGTTTCACACCAACTACCAGTATCACCGGCAGTTGTTCCTGTGTTACCCAATCCGCAAAAGTGAAAGTGTCAGAAAGCGGCGTAAACCAGCCGCCAGCACCTTCCACTAACACCCAGTCAGCCTGTTGTTCAAGCGCGCGTAATCCGGCGCTCATTACCAATGATTCTATCGGCCTGCCCTCTTGCGCGCTGATGATATGCGGCGAGGTGGGTTCTGCGAAGGTGTAAGGATTTACCGTTGCGTAATCCAGCTGCAGGCTACTGTTGCGCTGTAACGCCAGCGCGTCACTATTACGTAAGCCTTTCGGGGTCTTTTCGCTGCCAGAGGCCACCGGTTTATAACCTGCCGTCCGGTAGCCTGCTGCCTTTGCGGCTTGTAAAAGCGCGCAGCTGGCGACAGTTTTCCCCACTTCGGTATCCGTTCCGGTGACAAAATAACATTTACTCACGAGCAATCACTCCCAAAAAAAGATGATACGTCAGAGGATATCGCCCCTGTTGTTGCGGCCAGGCCAGTTGCAATCGCTGCAACTGCGAACGCGTTAATATTCGCGGGTCACGCCCTTCATGAAGATGCGTGGCACCGATGCCTTTCAGCGAACGCATGGCACTGAGCGCATCATCAAACCACAGCGTGATGGGCTGAATATAATGTTGATAATGCACGGCGTTTAGCGACTGTTCGATTTCATCTGGCGGTAAAAAGCGATTAGCATGCGGACGCTCGTCCACCGCCTGCCACGCCTGATGCAGTTCGGGTAACGATCCCTGCACCAGCGTGGTAAACGCGACCACGCCTCCGGGGCGCACCACCCGATACAGCTCGCGGAGTGCCGTGGATAAATTACCGCACCACTGCACCGCGAGATTGCTCCATGCAAGATCGAACGTCGCAGTCGCTAACGGCAGGGATTCGATATCTCCCGCCAGATAATGGTCTGCGGCATCCTTCTGGCGTGCCTGAACAAGCATTGGCGGAGAGAGATCTAACGCAGTCACCTGCGCGTGACGCTCTCGCCAGCGGCGGCTCATCCAGCCTGGTCCACAACCCGCATCCAGTACGCGGGTGTATTTACGCTGTGGGAGCATTGCCAGTAAGGCGTCAGCACTCTGGCGCTGTAGATCGGCGTGTTGCTCATAGTGTGCGGCTGCCCGTCCAAATGCCGCAGCAATGGCTTGTTTATTAACCGTTGCCATGCAGCACCTCCAGCAGACGGTCGATATCCTGCATTTCATGCGCTGCGGTTAGCGTTAAGCGCAGTCGCGCAGTACCAGCGGGTACGGTTGGCGGGCGAATCGCCGTGACCCAGCAGCCTTGCTGGCGCAGTTTTTCTGCCAGTTGTAACGCACGGCTGTTATCACCGACGATCAATGGCTGGATGGCGCTGCATGAGCCAGCAAGCGTAAACGGCAAATCCTGCACTCCGGCACGAAAACGCGTAATGAGTGCCGCCAGTTTTTCGCGCCGTGCATCCCCCTCATCACTGCGAATGACCGCCAGCGACGCACGTAATGCCTGCGCCTGAGCGGGCGGCATACTGGTGCTGTAGATAAGATGGCGAGCGAATTGCAGCAGATAATCCGCCACCGTATTGGAGCAAAGCACCGCTGCCCCGCTGACGCCAAATCCTTTGCCAAACGTCACCACCAGCAATTCTGGTTTTACCTTTTGCAGCCAGCAGCTGCCACGCCCCTGCTCCCCGATAACGCCCGTGCCGTGGGCGTCATCGACCATCAACCAGCCATCGTGCTGTTGCGTTACCTGCTGGATTTCCTCCAGTGGCGCACTATCGCCGTCCATGCTGAACACACCTTCTGTCACTACCAGTTGCTGCCCCGGACAGGGGGAAGCAAGCAGTCGCGCCAGATGAGTGACATCGTTATGAGCAAAACGGCGAAGCGGCGACGGGCTTAAACTTGCAGCCTCCAGCAATGAGGCATGGCTAAGCCGGTCGGCAACAATACGGTCCTCTTTCGCCATCATCGCGGCAATGACAGCCTGATTAGCGGCAAAACCAGAAATAAACAGCAGCGCCCGCGAATAGCCCAGCCATTCGGCCAGTTCTTCTTCCAGCACCTGGTGCGCCACGCTATAACCGCTGACGTGACCGGAACCGCCGCTACCGACACCAAATTGATCCGCGCCCTGCTGCCAGGCGCGGATAATTTGCGGATGATGGCTTAAACCTAAATAATCGTTACTGGAAAAGTTCAGATACTGGCAATCATCTGCCACCAGCCAGCGTCCGGCTCCTTGTGCCACCGGATAACGGCGACGCAAGGCATCAGCAACACGCCGCGCATCAAGCGCCGCGTCGATTTTCTCCTGCCAGATCATAGTGCTGCCGCGTTGTAATATTCGTCAGTGTCCGGGGTCATCAGCGCCTGCTCCAGACGCTGCTGTTGTTCGTTATCGCCCGCCAGCACGGCAGTTTGCTGCGGATTTAGCCCCAGTTTGCGGAACAGTTGCAGGTCTTTATCTTCTTCCGGATTCGGCGTAGTCAGCAGTTTGCAACCGTAGAAAATCGAGTTTGCGCCAGCCATAAAGCACATCGCCTGAGTCTGTTCGTTCATCTGCTCGCGTCCGGCAGAAAGGCGTACGTAAGAGGTCGGCATCATGATCCGCGCTACGGCAATGGTACGGATAAAATCAAAGGCATCGACATCGTCGTTATCCGCCAGCGGCGTGCCTTTCACCTTCACCAGCATGTTGATTGGCACGCTTTCCGGCGGCGTCGGCAAGTTTGCCAGTTGCAGCAATAATCCGGCGCGATCTTTCACCGTTTCGCCTAAGCCCACAATGCCACCTGAACAGACTTTAATCCCAGCTTCTCGCACTTTTTCCAGCGTATCGAGACGTTCCTGATAGGTGCGGGTGGTGATGATATTGCCGTAAAACTCCGGCGAGGTGTCGAGGTTGTGGTTATAGTAATCCAGCCCGGCATTCGCCAGGCGCTGCGCCTGAGATTCACTCAACGTGCCCAGCGTCATACACGCCTCCAGCCCCATCGCTTTTACCCCCTGCACCATTTGTTCCAGGTACGGCATATCGCGTTCGTGGGGATTCTTCCACGCCGCGCCCATACAGAAACGCGTCGATCCCGCCGCTTTCGCTTTGCGCGCCGACTCCAGCACCTGTTCAACTTCCATCAACCGCTCGGCTTCCAGCCCGGTTTTGTAGCGCGAGCTTTGCGGGCAATATTTGCAATCTTCCGGACAAGCTCCGGTCTTAATCGACAGCAAAGTGCTGACCTGCACCTGACGAGGATCGAAATGCTGACGATGCACCTGCTGCGCTTCAAACAGCAGATCCAGCAACGGTTTTTCAAATAATTCTGTGACTTGCGACAATGTCCAGCGTGGGCGGTGAGCCATGGGGCTTCTCCAAAACGTGTTTTTTGTTGTTAATTCGGTGTAGACTCGTAAACCTAAATCTTTTCAATTTGGTTTACAAGTCGATTATGACAACGGACGATCTTACCTTTGACCAACGCCATATCTGGCACCCATACACATCCATGACCTCCCCGCTGCCGGTTTATCCGGTGGCAAGCGCCGAAGGTTGCGAGCTAATTTTGTCTGACGGCAGACGCCTGGTTGACGGTATGTCGTCCTGGTGGGCGGCGATCCACGGTTACAATCACCCGCAGCTTAATGCGGCGATGAAGTCGCAAATTGATGCTATGTCGCATGTGATGTTTGGCGGTATCACCCATGCGCCCGCCATTGAGCTGTGCCGCAAATTGGTGGCAATGACGCCGCAACCGCTGGAGTGCGTTTTTCTCGCGGACTCCGGCTCCGTAGCGGTAGAAGTGGCGATGAAAATGGCGTTGCAGTACTGGCAGGCCAAAGGCGAAGCGCGCCAGCGTTTTCTAACCTTCCGCAATGGTTATCATGGCGATACCTTTGGCGCGATGTCGGTGTGCGATCCGGACAACTCAATGCACAGCCTGTGGAAAGGCTATCTGCCAGAAAACCTGTTTGCTCCCGCCCCGCAAAGCCGCATGGATGGCGAATGGGATGAGCGCGATATGGTGGGCTTTGCCCGCCTGATGGCAGCGCATCGTCATGAAATCGCGGCGGTGATCATTGAACCGATTGTCCAGGGCGCAGGCGGGATGCGCATGTACCATCCGGAATGGTTAAAACGAATCCGCAAAATGTGCGATCGCGAAGGTATCTTGCTGATTGCCGACGAGATCGCCACCGGATTTGGTCGTACCGGCAAACTGTTTGCCTGTGAACATGCAGAAATCGCGCCGGATATTTTGTGTCTCGGTAAAGCCTTAACCGGCGGCACAATGACCCTTTCCGCCACGCTCACCACGCGCGAGGTTGCGGAAACCATCAGTAACGGCGAAGCCGGCTGCTTTATGCATGGGCCAACTTTTATGGGCAATCCGCTGGCCTGCGCAGCAGCAAACGCCAGCCTGGCGATTCTTGAATCTGGCGACTGGCAGCATCAGGTGGCGGCTATTGAAGGGCAGCTACGCGAGCAACTTGCCCCCGCCTGTGACGCCGAAATGGTTGCCGATGTGCGCGTACTGGGGGCAATCGGCGTGGTCGAAACCACTCGTCCGGTGAATATGGCAGCGCTGCAAAAATTCTTTGTCGAACAGGGTGTCTGGATCCGGCCTTTTGGCAAACTGATTTACCTGATGCCGCCCTATATTATTCTCCCGCAACAGTTGCAGCGTCTGACCGCAGCGGTTAACCGTGCGGTGCAGGATGAAACATTTTTTTGCCAATAACGGGAAGTCAGCGTGAGGGTTTCTGGCTACACTTTCTGCAAACAAGAAAGGAGGGCTCTTGACGGCTCCCCGCCCTGAATGACGGGGATTCCCACTTCAACGAGCCGAACCTAAGCCGCGTGCTGCGATTCAGGGTTTACAGGCTCTCCGTGGGCTAACACTGCCAGCCCGGCAGCTTTAATATTACGTGCCGCGTTAATGTCGCGATCATGGTCTGCGCCGCATTCAGGGCAGTGCCATTTACGAACATTAAGAGGCATTTTTTGCATGGTGAAACCGCAGCAACTACAGCATTTTGAGGACGGTAAATACTGGTCAATGGCGACCACTGACCGCCCGGCCCATTTGCCTTTGTACTGGAGCTGGCGAACAAGTTCGCTCCAGCCTGCGTCAGCTATTGCTTTAGACAGCTTCGGGTTGCGGATCATGTTTTTCACCTTGAGGGATTCGACGCAAACAACTTGGTTTTCGTTAATCAGTTTGCGGGACAACTTGTGCAGATTGTCCATCCGGCAATCGGCGATTTTCGCGTGGAGTCGGGCGACCTTTAAGCGGGCTTTAATACGGTTTCTTGAGCCTTTTTGCTTCCTGCTTAAACGTCGCTGTAGCAGCGTTAATCGCTTCGCATATTTAGCGGTGTGGCGGGGATTGTCGGTTTTGAATCCGGTATCGGTGACGAATAAATCTTTTAAGCCCACATCAATGCCGACCGTTTTAGCGGTAACAGGCATTGATACAGGTTCAAACTCACACAGGCAGGAAACAAAGTACCTGCCAGCGCTATCTCTGGAAATGGTAACGGTTGACGGCGCAGATGGTAATTCTCGACTCCAGCGAACATCCAGCGGCGACTTGCTCTTTGCTATATACAACTCGCCGTCACGGTGTTTAAACGCGCTGGCAGTGAACTCAGCCACCTGTTTGTGCCGTTTGCTTTTGAAAGCCGGATATGCAGCTCGTCCGGCAAAGAAGTTAGCAAAGGCGGCTTGTTGGTGGCGCAACGACTGCTGGAGGGGAACGCAGGAAACATCATTCAGCCATATGTATTCAGGCTCTTTTTTGAGCGCCGTAAGGCGAGCGTTGGCCTGTAGATAACCGATCTTTTCTTTTCGCTCGTAGTACGCATCGGTACGCCAACGAAGGATGGAATTGTAGACGAAGCGCACACAGCCAAACGTCTGAGCTAAAAGCTCAGCCTGCTCAGTTGTCGGGTAAAACCGGTATTTATATGCGCGTTTCATGTGTTCACATACTAAAGAGGAAAATGTGATTATGCAAAGTACAGTTAGTCGGAAAACCGCCTCCTTTCCTCCCCGGTCTGAAGGCCGAGGTTTCCCGGAGGCATTCTAATGAAACTCATCAGTAACGATCTGCGCGATGGCGATAAGCTGCCGCATCGTCATGTCTTTAACGGCATGGGTTACGATGGCGATAATATTTCGCCGCATCTGGCGTGGGATAATGTTCCTGCGGGAACGAAAAGTTTTGTTGTCACCTGCTATGACCCGGATGCGCCAACCGGCTCCGGCTGGTGGCACTGGGTAGTTGTTAATTTACCCGCTGATACCCGCGTATTACCGCAAGGGTTTGGCTCTGGTCTGGTAGCTATGCCAGACGGCGTTTTGCAGACGCGTACCGACTTTGGTAAAACCGGGTACGATGGCGCAGCGCCGCCGAAAGGCGAAACCCATCGCTACATTTTTACCGTTCACGCGCTGGATGTAGAACGTATTGATGTCGATGAAGGTGCCAGCGGCGCGATGGTCGGGTTTAACGTTCATTTTCACTCTCTGGCGAGTGCCTCGATTACTGCGATGTTTAGTTAATCACTCTGCCAGATGGCGCAATGCCATCTGGTATCACTTAAAGGTATTAAAAACAACTTTTTGTCTTTTTACCTTCCCGTTTCGCTCAAGTTAGTATAAAAAAGCTGAACGAGAAACAGAAAACACTGTAAATATCAATATGTTATGAAGGATTTAGTCTAAATAATAGACTGCATAATACTACAAAACACAACATATCCAGTCACTATGAATCAACTACTTAGATAGTATTAGTGACCTGAGGCAGAGCATTAGCGCAAGGTGATTTTTTGTCCTCTTGCGCTAATTTTTTGTCAACGGACTGGGTTAGTTGAATTTACAACCATGCTCAGTATCTCGATAAGCGCAGAGAAATGATGCAGTGGTGGGCGGACTGGATTGATGAGAAGGTAGAGTGATCCGCCTTAACAACTATCGAAGAGCACAAAGCCTTGTGTGTCTCATAGGCTATGAAACAATCATTTTACATGGTTACTTCACTACTTCCGCACAATATGATATCGTTCACAATCTAAAAACATTAATAATTTATCCATTACCGCGGTTAATGCCCGTCGCTTCCAACGGGCTTTTTTTGTAAATTATATTTTTATTACCTTATATTAATATTGGTAATATGTCTGCATGATGTTTTATATTTAATTTCGTTGACGTCAATGTTTTTTGCCAATGTACTTACTTCTTTATGTGATCAGTTCATATTTTTGACGCCAACGAAACATTTAGTGCTTCCCTTCTATTAAGTCTAACCTAGCTTTTATCTTATCCATTTCTCTGCGCTGCCATGCTGCCTCGATATAGAATAAGAGATCAGGTCTGACCCCCCATCTAGATCCTGCTGGCGTTATTTCAACGCGCTCAATGATGTCTTCTATTACCATCACTGGATTATCATCCTCATCAACAATGATGCTCCCGTCATTATCAGTCAGCGGCATTTCCCTTTGGCCAGTAATGACGTCATCATATACTGCGGGATAATCGTCATAGCAAAGAAAGGCATAGCGGCATGTTGTGCTTTCTTCTTCCATGAGTCCGTGAGAAATAAGAACATCACGAAGTTGCTGCGCGATTACACCATGATGTATCCTCGCCCCTTCTTCCCCCTTTATAGCGACAGCGTTCAGCCATTTATAAGCGATATACCTGACGTCACCCCAGGCATCCAGCAATGCTTCGTCAGGAGAGACCGGCTCTGTCTTTAATGTTCCGTCACTGGTAACCACAGGATTGGAGCCAAGATAAACTATCGAGAACCTGTTTCCCGGACCACCAAGAGCATTTACATTATCAAGATAAGGTTTAACATCTCCGTTCTCAAAAAGATGTTCGAGTGCGTTATATACCGCGCGACGTGGAGTACTGCTTCTGGAACCATGCAACGTTATCATTGCACCATCTGCTGAAGACGTTGTTTCACCGCCGCTAACGATTAATCTCTGAGCGGTAACATCATCAGACGGTACTTTCTTCGCAATAATGGCGTAATTACCCTCAAGTTTGACTTCCGCGCGAACTTGTCCTGATGTACCTGCATGGACAGTCAGTGACTGGACGGCAACATCATCTGTGAAATCAACGGGTACAGGAACCGTCCTCACGCCTGACGTCGACATAAAAGTAGGAAGCGTTCTGTTAGGAGTGGCTCCGTAGACAAAATCCCTTGAAACAAATTCTTCCTGTTTAATTTTCACCCTGAAACAATACAAATCAGCCGGGTGACCATCGTGAACATAAGGATATTTTCTGTTGTTATCCCCTATGCTCCATGGGTTTAGAAAATCTTCCCCACCGAAAATGTAGTACAGCCAGTTGTCTTTGATACAAACTGAACCAACACCAACCGCAGAGTTAACTATTCCGCCCTGATAAATCTGATCAGTAACATTAACCCACTCTACATTATCCAGACTCCACTCATTGACGTTAACTCTGGTCATAAATGTTCTTGGATAATTTCCTGCATAACGGTTATCAGGTTCTCCTCCTTCCCACTCACCAAATGCGCGCTCACTGCCAAAAATAACCAGCTCATCGCCAACTTTGGCAAAAGGAAGGTTTGAGTGATGAACATTATTTGGGAAGCGAAGAGAATTCCATGATGTACCTAAATCAGAGCTTCTGTGCAATGAACTACCGGGTTGAGTACTTAATGTCCCCCTGGTCGTCAGATACAGAATGCCATCATAATATTTTACACATGGCTCAGATGCATTCGCCTCATATTCTGCAGGTATGCGTCTGCGAACAAAGCTACCAGGAGAACCGAAAGCATCAGAGAAATAGAGTATCCCAAGCTCGCGTGGACCAATATCACCATTATGGTAGCCAACAGCAAAACTGTTATCGCTAATCGTCGCAAAACTGTGAATCTCAGTAACAGGAGTGCTTCCGTCAACAAAAGAAGGAATAGTTCCAAGACTGGTTTTTCTCCATGGTGACGAGTGAAATGATGTGCCAAAACTCCAGTATCTACCCTCGTTATTCTGATCCACATCCTGGGTATTTTGCGTCGTAACTGTAAAGGTATTTTTATCAATAACAGTAGTCACCGTCATATTCCCGGTAACATCTGTAACACCAGAGTTTGAGAAGTTGACAAAATCACCAGCAAATAATCCGTGATCAGTAATGCGAATATAAGCGACTTGCTGATTTGCTGCTTTCGTTATACCACCATAAACGCGAAGGCTGCGACTCATTGGGCGATCCCACAACTCTGCAACCTGCAGTTTATTTCCTCTCACGGTCCGCGTCTCAATTACAGCAAAAAGGCGATTTCTGACAACCCCCATACTCATGCAGTGATAGTTAACTGTGGGATAGTTTTCATGTAAATCTGTAAGCCATTCCGGCGTTGTCCAGGTCTTCCCGTCATCTCCTGAGCGAACCCATGCAACATGGAGGTTATTTACACCATGGCGGTCTCCAGCCATAAAAGGCGCATAGATGACATTGTCATATACAAACGTTTTATCCTGCGTCCAGGCGTTGTACCACGGTGTATCTGTAATTTTAAATAACTCTCCCTGGATAAAATCTTCAGAAGCATAAAAAAGAGGCTGACCCGGTATTCTCTCAAATAAAAAACGAGCATTTTTAAATCGACTGACATCTGGAAGAGTTGATACTTTAAAAGTAAGCCCTCGCCCATCTATCTTTTCACCACCTGTTGCAACAGAAAGTAATTCTGATAGAGCTGATGTATCATCATGAACACCATCACCAATAGCCCCCCAACCTCTTACATCATAACTGTCTCTCCATCTTGCTATCTGAAGTTTTGGGTATTTATTCGCTCCATCTGGGTCTTCTAATTGCCGCCGTAACTGATCAGGATCATACTTCAGCACATTAGGAAAATAAAACTGCTGTGAACCATATGCATCGTACACAGCCATAGAGTGACCTTGCACAGTTACGAACTTGGCAATCTGTCCGTTATATACCGGATATCCAGCAGCGTTAATGATGATTGGTTGCGAAACAGGAACGTGAGAGCCGTCTTCGTTCTCCACATAAGCCTGAATCTGGTTTTCAGGATTTACCGGGTCAGTGTCAATTTTACCGATATAAATTTTGCCATTGGCTACAGCTTTAAAAGAACGCGCCATAGTGAAGAGTTGCGAAGGCATGCTGACCACAACATTTGCGGTGATATCTGTCATTTAATTTGCTCCAGATACAAGGAATCGCCGCAGCGTGGCTACGGTGAATTTTGGGCATAAAAAAACCCAGCCGAAGCTGGGTCGTTGCGTTGTTTATCTGTCAGTAGTTATGTACTGAAGGAGGTAATTCTTTGTTCTTAAGTCTTATCCATGCTGAAAGGTTTGTTGGTCCGTCTGGCTCATTAATATCAACATCTCGTGTATGGTTGATTAAAACATCTCTCGCCATTCCGATAACATACGAGAACTCATAACCGCAGTCATGACATCTGCCGGAATAGTTCGATTGAATTTGTTTCAGCGCCGGATACAGTTCGCGGAATAATGCCTGTGAGCGGTTGGCATAATCCCATAGCCATACAAGGCTGTTTGCTTCTTTTGCAGAAAGCTCGTTGGTTTTCTTCTCTTGTTTGCCAATGAACTCACCTTCAAGTGGAACTCGAGCTGCAAGTGATAGTGCTTCGGTAAACTGCTCCTCACTGATTTCTTTGTACGAACATCCAAAATGGGATTTCAGTGACGACCACATGGTGATCATCGCCTTAGCCCGTTTTTCTTTTGGCAGAGACTGACCGCGACTCATGACGAGTTGTTTAATGGCTTCCTGCTGTTCAGTGGTGATTTTACCCGGCAACGCCTTTTTAGCTTTGCGTGGGTTAACTACATAGCCTTTAGTCCAGTACTCGTAGAGCACATCGTCACACTCTTCCTGATACTGGATTACCTTGTCGCGGATTTCAGGGCGGACTTTGTTTGGCTGAATGCTTGAAAGCCAAGCCGCAAACTTACGAAAGGCAAGGCATATCATTAACTGTTTACCGCCAGCAGAAGGTATTTCGATTTCCGAAATACCTTTGACAAATCTCTGTTTTAATTTAACAAATTGAGCAGCCCAAACCATACCCATGCCTTCTACAACGGGTTTCATAGGAACGTAAGGTTCATTGTTAATGCTGACCAAAAAGAGATTTGTTCCGTGGAATGGAACGTTGATTGTATGTTCTGCAATTGCTACACTCGTCATGTCGTTAATTCCTATGCGTGGTTTTACGATACCGAAGCCCTGACTGTTCCCGCAGTTGGGGCTTCACTGTTTTTGTAAGTCACTGTAGCTATAAAGCCACTGACCACTCATTTTTGATTTGATTGACTCTACTGAATCACGGCAAGGAATGATTCCACCTGACATCATTCTGATCTCCGTAAATTCACCACTCCTTATCGATTCAATGCCATCAATGTTAACTAAAGATTTACCTCTACCAAGTGCATTCTCATAGCCAATCTCATCAACCTCAATAAACTTCATACCGTTATCCCCTCTCTCTTCAGGCTGTCCAACACTCGCTTGTAAATCTCAGAGTTAACAGATCGCCCGTTCTCTTCAGCTACCTTGCGCACCAAATCCAATACTTCTTTAGGCCACCGCAAATTGAACTGCGGCATTTTTCTTGCACCTTGCATGTCATCCCCTTTGTGGTATTACCGTACTACTATTGAAAGCGTACTACTACCGTCCTAGCATGTCAACAAATAAAAGGAGAATGACGTGGCTAGAAATGATCCGCAATTCAACGTAAGAATGCCAGATGAGATAAAACAGCAACTTACGCATATTGCTGCAACAAATCGTCGCTCTATCAATGCTGAAATTATTGCCGCTATCCAATTGTGGATAAAGATACATAAAGAGCAGGTAATACCTTCAAGTAGTCAGCAACTGACCAAGTCAGAGAAAGAGGCTCTTGATGTGACTATTGATGTTCTACAACGTGTAAGGGATGGGAAATGAAACCAACGAACAAAGAAATTTTCGAGCAAATAAAAGTACTTCCTTTCACTATTGAGCTTGCAAAGAGATATGAAGCTTATTATCCGTTTACCGAAGAGTCGATACGGATAGAGACATATGATGAGTTTGGTCAGTGCTCTATCTGGCTTGGCTTTGAAGACCAATTTGCTATACGTGATGCTTTTGGAAATTGGAGAATGGCTACAGCTGAAGAATGTATTGATCTCAGAGGTGGCAACCTTCCAGGTTCAATGACATTAGTTAATTAACGGCGTACATGGCAGGTATGTAAAATGAATAATAAACCAATGTCTAACGAAGAGTTGCAGCGCGAGTTAAAGAAACTTCATAAACTGGTATCACTTATCTACTCCAAGTTGCCACCAGATGCTCGACAAGCTGTTTTTGATGAACTAACAAGAAGCGGAGATAGGGATGATCTGGATACTGCTTCTCGTATCAATAGCTACCGTTTTTAATAGCCTCCAGAGTCGAATCGTAACGACTGCGCATTGATTTTGCTGATTTCTCAAGCTCTTCTGCTTGATGCTTCAGTGATTCAAGATGAAGCTCTCCAAGATGGCACTTCATCACTTTGATGGTGCGTTCAAGGTTTTCCACACGTTCTTCTATGGTCATGGTATTTCCTTAATCTTTAAAGTAGAGAAGATAAAAAAACCCACCTGACGGTGGGTTAATTTTTGCATTTACCTGGGCCATATTGACTACTCATAAAATGAGATCAATATTTAATCGCCCAATAACGGGTGTATGTTGAGGTATATCATGGCGAAAAAACCAGGTGAAAACACAGGAAAAAACGGCGGAATATACCAAGAAGTTGGCCCACGCGGCGGTAAGAAAGACAATTTTGCAACCGTCAAGGACAACGAAAGGCTTCCACCAACAACAAAGCCAGGTCATGGCTGGGTATTGGATAAGCGAACTCCAGACAGCAAAAAGTAATACTCAAGCCGGGTCACTCCGGCTTTTTGATATGTCGCTCGCAGAACTCAACAAGCCTGCTCATTAAGTAGCAGTAAGTCTCATTGGCTCTTCCTGGTTCAACATCAACACCGACCCTTGAGCAGATATCGAATGCCATGTGAGCGCACTCATGGGCAATAGTAGATAGTTTGCCATTGAACACGCCTATCACATGCAAAACACCATTCTCGCTGCTCATTGTATGAGACGCTCCGTTGGCGTCCGAGTCATGCACGTCAACGCCAAGTTTTTGATGCAGGCGTTGCCATTCTGGAAAGTCTCTACAAAACACAATTGTACCGCTCTCAAAGAGCGGAACGAGCATCTTTGGTACGTTTCCAATGTTAACTTTTTTCATGGTATCCTGCTCAAAACTAAGGAGCTTGGTGTGAAGCAATTTCTTGCTGCTATGTTCTTATTCATATCTTTTGGGGCTACAGCAGAGTGCTGGGTCGTTGGAGATATGCGCGGAATAAGCTATTCAGAACGAAATAATTTCCATCCGGAAGAAGATGGTTTTAGTGGAACATTCATCATTAAGACAAGCGGTGAAGATGCCAGCATCACATATTCTGGGACAGATGCGGGCGGCATGGCTTACAAAGCATTGTCTAAAAACTCCATCATAGGAATCGGCGCGAATGGCGAAACTCAACGCGTTATCGACTCATGGGTAATACATCCTACTGGAACAGTTTTAATGTCAAAAACCATTTCTGGTTATGGGAATATGGATTCAACCAAAGCTTTTGTTGGAAAAGTAAAAAGAAAATGTTAACGATTGAATCCAATTCCCCATACGTTACTGCTGTGTTGCCTCAGTAGCAAGCAGCGGCCTGATGGCATTTGCAGCGTTACTCAACGCTCTTTCATAGGCTGGTGTTCCTGCTTTGGTGTTTGCCAGACGTAAGAGCGCATTCCTTGCTGCTTTGGACTCATACAAGCGCATCATTGCACCGAAACCAGCCTCAAGCCCCATTGATACGCCAAGAGTCGCAGTTGCGCCAATCGTCCTTATCCTGTTGGCTTGCGATTGCCCCGTCTGAGTTACTACATTTGCGGTGTCTGACCTTGCTGTTTGCTGCAGAACTTCATGAAGAGCATCAAGTTCTTTCATGTGCTTTCCAGAAAAAATAGTGTTGTAAATTTCACCGCCTGACTGAGATTTCAGCTTATTAACTTCAGTGATGAACTTGGCTGGAGAGTCACCGGCCTTTTCCGCTATTTTGCTGACGTAAGCTGCACGCATAGCATCTTTCCCTTTATCATCCAGTGCGCTCCAGATTCGTTTCACGTCAGATGGTTTTCTGCTTAATACAACGGTATTTATAAGTTCAGGACTGGCTTCACTGCTTGCCTTGTTGAGTTTGTTAGCAATGTTTTTATTAAGCACCTTATTATAAACGTTTGCATAATCGGAATTTGCTTTAAGGTATTTTGCTGCGTCTGATGCACCGAGGTTTTTAGCAACTGCGTTACGAAGGTCTTTTGACATTGCATTCTCTACCATATTGGTAGCTGCTTTTGCCTGGTTGGGGAAGACCATAGCATCTCCCTGAACATTAGATCTAAATGCTGTTCTGTGCTGACGCAAGAGATCAAACGTAACATCCAAATCAGTTGCAGGGTTTGCTAATTCTTCACGTAGGTTACGCAAGGATGTAAGCAGGCTTTGATTGGCAGACGTCCCAAGTCGTTCCTGTCTTGCGATCGCTGTATTCAGAGCATTCATGGTATTTGTGGTATCAACTGCGGCATTACCCATTTTATTGGTGACGTCATTGATAACAGCGCCAGCGGCATCCTTCCTCCCCCTTAACGTGGTGGTCAGAGATTTCACCACATCATCAGGGTTGTACTCACCAAAACGGTCAAAATAATTACTTACCAGCTTACTACGCGTTGCATATTGCTCCGCTCGCTTTGAGCCTGTCCCGAGCAAAGCCCCCTCGGCATCCTGAGTAAGGCCGCGAGTGAAAGCATTTTTCGGCGGGATAACATCAGATGTCATTGGTGTCACGCCCATCGATTCTGATGTGGCAATTTTCTTCGCCACTTCTGGCGCAATATCACCTTTTATAGCCGTTATTCCACGCCCTATTCCCTTTGCTGCGGCGGAAAGAACACCCTGAGCGGCAAGGTTAACTCCGGCATTTTTAGCTGCATTTTGTGCGAAATCGCCTTTCTGATTTGCGGCCTCTGCCAGTGATCCAATAGCCATGCTTCCTGCCGTTCCAACTCCTGGAACTAAATACCCACCAATTGTTTCACCGGCTTGTGCGTAGGGGTCTGTCGGTCTGTCTACTGGACGATAAACATCATCCAAAACCTTGGGTCCACCAAGCCCCTGACTGATTGCATTAATCAGACTTGCGCCACCCTGCAATACGTCAAATGGTATGTTTACCAGACCACGACCAGCCTGTTCTGCAATTTGCTCTGCACTTTGACCACCAGTGAGCCAATCGCCAGCTTGTTGCATCAATGATGGTTCTTCCCGTGTTGGTGCATTATTGGCCTGATTAACTGTTTGTTGCTGAACAGCCTGACCAGCAAAATACTCATCAATGGCGGTGCCAATATCTTCGGTGCTCGTACCATCAGGAAAGGTAAATGTCTTACCGTTTGCAGTTACTTTCATCATTCCACCGTAAATTGAATGCCTGATTTTGAGGTATATGATCCGGATTGACTCTGCTGCTGTTGGGTATTTGTCGGTTGTTGGCTATTGCTCTGTTGTTGACTATTTGCAGCACTTGAAACCACCAAAGCATCATAAACGCGACCAGACTGACCACGTAATGAGTTATATTGGCCCTGCATTTTTCGCATTTTTGTTTCAGTAGCAGCCTTGGAATCACCGGGCTGAGGGAGGTACATTTTGGAATACTCCTGCATCTCTGGCAGAGTAATTGCTGCACCTGTTTCTGGGCGCAAAATTGCATACAAGGCGTCTCTCGCATTTACCATATATTGCTGCTCCGCTGGTGATAGGCTTAAATTTGCAATAGTTCCATCACCAAGAGAGCGATTTATTAATGCAACTCGCTTAGGGTCAATGCTTTTACTAAGCTGATTCATTGAGTCCATTGAATCTTTTAATCGCAAAGCAAATCCCGCCGCCTTCTTGGAACCCTCATTAGCCTTATCTATGATGCTTTGCGCTTGTGGCAAGCTAATTGGTTTAATGCCATCACCAGATATAGGTTGGTTTAGTTTTCCGGCTTCCTCGCTGCCATCGGTGTAATACTTAGTTACCGAGCCATCAGGATTGGTTTCAACCTTAAGTAATTTCTTAGCATTGGGATTAATTCCCGCCGCTGCCGCAAATGCCGCTGCACCATCTGGATCTACCTTTAACATTTGCGCGTACTGATTGTAATTCTGCATTGCGGCTGTTGGTGCATATGCTGACGTTAACGCATTTGCTCGGCTAATATCCTGCCCTCTCGCCTGAAGTGCTTCACCAGCCTGATTGCTGCGGATTGTCTCTGCCAGTCTGCCTCGGTCAATTTCACGACCAGCCATCTTGTCCTGAACAGCAAACGCCTTTTCTGGTCCAAGCGCACCGAGAGACATAGTAGTCAGCATGTGTGATAGCTGCTCTGGATTCTGGATACCTGTCTGAATCATCCAGTCAGCATTCGCCCCCACGCGATTTAACCTGTCCTTGTTGTCAGTAATGAATTTACTGTAGGCTTCCGGTCCCTGAGAAAGAGCGACGTTAGCTCTCATGGCTAAATCGCCCATATCGTTGCGTTGCTGATCATTAAGACCTGAAAACGCCTGTTGTGCCTGTGCAACAAACGCTGGATTTTCCTGGGCAAACTTAAATAGTCCCGATGGATCACCAGAAGCCCATGCATCAGCATGAACCTTATTGAACGCACTAATCGCTTTCTGTTGCTGTTCCTGATTGTAAATATCAGCAACTCCAGCCAGACCACGTAACGCGGTCAGACCAACGTTATTTGTACCTGAGCGAGCCAGTTCATTGTTTTCGCGGATCAGACCAAGCGTTGCGTTAATGTCGCTTGCCTTTGGCGCATTCTCATTTTGCGTACCGATGCCAGCCAGAAAACCACCAGAATTAATACCCTGTTGCCAATTAGCCATTGATTACCCCTTAAAACAGCGAACCAAGCAGACCAAGACCAGCACCGATACCAGCACCCCACGGAGTTGATAGCTCGAGAGCACTGGCTATACCACCACCCAAAAGCGCACCGGATGCAGCACCACTAACACCCTGCCGCAATGCTGACGGTCGGTTGGCGTTTGCCGCCGCCAGCGCCGCGCTTTGCTGTGAAATCTGACTCATGTTGTTGGCATATGTTTGCCCGGCGTTTGCCTGCCCCTGAAGAGCGCCAAGACCGATATTTGCCAGGTTGTTGTAATTGTTCATTTGTCCAGACAGCCATTGCTGACCAAGCGTTGGTGCGATTGTTGCTAACTGATTACTGGTTGCGGTGGAACCCAATCCACCTGTTGCTTCCGCTGCCGCCAGACTCTGATAGCGAGCCTGACCAGCAAGATCTTTGTACTGCTGAGAGTTGTAATACTGGTTAAGTGCCTGACCTTGCCCTTCCAGAGACGATAAGTTCTCAAGGCTGCCGACATACTTCCCAGCCAGAGGAGTAAACGGCTTCAGGTTGTTCATGATGGTGTTGAACTGCTGATTTTGCAGGTCTGCGGCATACTTCTGAGCTTCTGCGGCATACTTTGCACTTTTATCAGAACTGCCACCTTTCCCGCCTTTTTCAGGGCAATAAGGTTCCTCGCCGCGCAGTTTTCTGCCCAGCTTAAATGCATATAACATGGCTATCTCCCGTGATTCAGGAAGTCGATTAGTTCTTCGCGTGTGGCGCTGTAAAACGTCACGTCATCCACGCCTTTGAAGTATTTTTTGATGGTTCCTACACGATTAAGGCCAATCATTGCGCAGTACATCTGACCGTGGCGGAATTTGCGTGCAGCGAACGATGTGACGCACTGAACGGTGGTGTTAGTCAGAATGTATCGCCAGAACGCCAGCCCGATTTCCTTGCTGAATCCGCGAACCTCTGGCAGGTACATGGCGTGGCAATCGAATGTAAGCGGCTGAATCTCCTGGTAGTAAACAATGCCGCCAAACTGACCGTGCACGTTAACCTCAAAGTAACGGCATTCAGGCTTGTAGTCGTATCCATCACCGTTGTTGCTTCCAGCAATAATGTCAGGGTGATTTCCTACTGCTTCTATCAGGTCGATGTTTCGCGTTGGTTTGAATGTAATCATCAGTCAATCAGCCCATGTAATCTAAGTGCTGTTTCAAGCGCCAGAATACGCTGCCGCGCCTGCTGCAAACCTGTAGCGAGAGCTGCGACTTCGGATTGTGTGTACGTAGTGCCGACAGTGTATGACTGGTTAGCGTTGAATGAGCCAAGAAGTGGCGTACCTGTGGCTGCAGTCCATCCGGTATTTCTTGCTCCAACAACCTGAATTCCATCAACTGAATATGATGTTTTTACATCCAGCGGTGACGCAAGAGACTGCAATTCGGTTACGGTTTTCGATACGTAATCACTCTTAATGCCAGAGACATCGTTTTCTACGTCATCCAGTCTTTGGTCAACAGTGACCAGATGCGCCTGAATATCGATAACCTCATCCAGCAAGTAATCAACATCGCTACGCAGTACGACTATCTTCCCTTCGGCAGTTGTTAACCTGACCTCAAGTAGATTTATCGCTTTTGTGTTTGCGGTGATTCTTGCGTCGTGATCAGCCAGTTCGACATCCTGTTCATCGTTTTTCACCTGTGCATCGTAAGCGCCCTGACCAGCCTGATTTGCCTTCCCGGCAATTGCGCCGACATCAGCCCCCTGATTAATGACATACAACAGGTAAGACTGGCTGAAGATATTGCGTGGAAGGATTGATGTATCGAGCCGCGTCGCCTGCACAATAACAGGAGTGTTGAGATTCGAATCCGCCATTACTCAATCCTTATCTGAGCGCCAGAAAGAGTTACAGGTGACTTCGTGATAACGCGCAATTTGAAGCCAACATTTTTCCTGATTCGCCCGACACGCTTCCACAAAACGCGTTTGTCGTAAACGAACGGTTCATTCTGCTCAATCATCTGCTCACGACCATAATTTATGCCGTCAGTGGTTGCAGAGAGGAACAGGCGGTCGGCGTACTGCGCAACTCCAGTTGACGATTCAACTTCAAGGTCGAAAACTCTGGCGTTATCCGCTTTGAACAACGGAGTAAACAGCAGGTGTTCCTGTTGCTTGTCGTACTGGCTGCTGATATCGAACTGCAATTTTCCTGTCATCGATTCAAGCTTATCGCCGCACGTTATCTGATTGCCTTCGTAAATGAAGTCGATAGCGCGGTACACATCGTCATACAGGCCTGTTTTCAGCACACACCATTGCGGACCATTGGCACTTGAAGATGCGTCGTACACCAGAACATGGCGCGGAAGGTGGATAATCAGCAACTCATGCGCATCAAATCGCAGCGATTCCATCACGCCATCAGCCAGTTCATCAGCAGTGTAGGAACGAAGGATTTTCTCAATGCTCGCGCTGGCGATTGGTGATACCTGACCGGAGCCGATGATATACACAGACGGCGCACCTGTTGCCGGATTGCTGATGAACGCATACGAATCAGCAAACGGCGTTTTGCAGTAGGTTCCGGCGATTCCTTTTTGCACCATCAGCGATGGCTGTGCGACATACAAAGCGGCACCAACAGTGGTTGCACCTGTCAGGGAGAAATATTCAATCGTTGATGAACCAAAGCATACGATGAAGTCTCGCCATGTTCCGATGCCGATGATGCCGTCAGGCTGCGATTCTGCGCGATATTGTGCGCTGTAGCGGTCAGGATGAGATTCGTCTTCAAGGTCAGTGATAAACCATGAATCAGTACCGTCTTTTGACCACGCATAACGCCCACGTAATCGCGTAATGTCGCGGACTGAGCCTAACTCATACTGCGTGAATCCGCTGTCTGTAGGCCAGTTTGAGACGGTTTTAACCGTACCATCATAGCGATACTCGACCAGTTGACCATTAACGCCTACAGCCTGAGATGTTCGACCATGCGCCATTGATACGCGACCACTTCCGGCGACGTCACCGACTTCACTTTCTCCTTTGTACAGCTTACCACCACATACGCGATAAACAGCATTCTGCGCCATGTTGTACTCGACGCCCCGCGATACGCCGTTCACATCAGAACGTTTGGCAATGCCCGGGAATGAGCGAAGATATCCGCTGCTGTTGAGTATTTCTTTGGGCGTAGCCAGCATATTCACTGGCAGATAGTCGATATAGTCGGCGTTTCGAAAGTCTTTGCCGACACCTTTCATAAGCGGAAGTTGCTGAATCGGCATTTATTCACCTCACGTACTCGGTTTATCTTTCTCGATGTAAAACCGATTCCACGTAAACGCGCTTTTTAACCCCGCCCCGCGAGGCATGTCATTTCGTCGCTCAAGTGGTGGTATTTTGGTTAAAGCGATACAGATTGTTTGATATGCACTGTCAGCAGCGGTAAGGAGAGCGTCTGACGGCTGAATGACGTTATCCATGCACACTTGCACAGCGAGTTTCAAAGCGACGCCATCATTTGCCCATGCAGGGATACCTGAATCATCGTCAGGTAACGGCATGATGCCGTTTTCTGTATCAGCAAACTGATATCCAAGCTCGATACCTTTAGCCTGCCATGCTGCCATCATGTCTTCGAGGTCATTAATGGCATCTTCAATTGCCTGAGGGTCAGCATCTGTCAACGTGGCATTGGAATACAGCCCGGCTTTTCGTAAAGCCTTTAGAACGAGATCACCCTTCGTTTTCGCCATCTTCTTCCGCCTTAGCCACTTTTTGCTTCGTTGCGGTTTCTTCAGGAGTTTTTACCCAGCCTTTTTTCAGGTGAGATTTAACTTCTTCGTCATCAACGATGATGTAATCCAGCGAGTGGGGGCCGCAGGTGATCATCGATCCCGGCTTATAAAGCATGATTTGAGACATTTCGATCTCCAAAAAAAAAGAGGGGCCGAAGCCCCTTGGATTACTGGTTAGCCAGTACCAGGCCGGTGAATTCCGGGACCAGTACGCTTGCGCCAGCCAGCGTGGTGAAGCGAGTCCACGTTTTGCCAGATTTAGCGTCGAACTGGTAAGCCATGATGATGGTCGCACCCTGCTCGGTCCTTGCGGTCATAACCTGCGGACCCTGGCCGGTAGGGAATGCCAACTTGCCATACATCAGCTCAACAGAACCCTCAGCGAAGAAGATGTTGGAAGCCGCAGCCTTCTTGTTGAGGATGGTGATCGCCGCGTTTGCCACCGGATTGGCGGTAACGTTCTGGTAAGGAATAGACGCCTTATCCGCGTTGTCTGGTGGCAGAATTTTCGGGCTGATGGTAACGGTAGTGCCATTTACTGCCAGGACGCGGAATACCTGCGGCTTACCTGTATCCACCTTCTTGATCATGTGGACACTGTTAACGCCTGCGATAGTGAATGCATCGCCGACAGCCAGTACGCCAGCAGTGGATACGGTGATGTCACCCTGGCGGTTATCGGTAGGCGCGCCGTTGGAATCCATCGCGGTAACTTTGTGTTTTACTGCGCCGCCGAGAGTTACAGCGGTAGCTGAACCAGCCTTCATTGCGCCAGCATAATCAACGCGGAAACTGTCGAAGGATGCCACAGGTGGAATCTGAGCTTTCTCATAGGCTGTCAGAGTTGCACCGACCGCATATGCGCGAGAGCCAAGCTCCTTAGCCAGGTCTTTGTAGTTGAACGGGTTGTAGAACGCCTTGCGCTGACCACCCTGAGGCACACCAATGGACAGCATCATTGCATCAACGTCAGCCGATGCGTTCCAGAGTTCTTCGCCGAGAGTGCTACCGGTGGACGCCGATTTAATGGTGACCACGTTGGTGGAGCGAGCGACCACCTCATCGACGATCATGTTATCAACCCACGCCGCCAACTGGCGACCCGCCGCCTTGCCAGCCTGCTCTTTGTGCCACGGATCGCGCATTTCTTTTGCGTCCAGTTCGTAGATGACGTTCTCTGGCTCGCGGAAGCGAGCAGCTGTCTCTTATACACATCTCCGAGCCCACG
>ERZ1027269.88-NODE-88-length-37618-cov-5.233395_pt1 | contig 37618 bp, 33 predicted proteins | sample MGYA00519471_ERZ1027269 | MGnify/ENA primary metagenome ERZ1027269 (study PRJEB26926, sample SAMN06164687) | human gut metagenome | biome: ENVO:00009003; feature: ENVO:2100002; material: ENVO:00002003 | host: Homo sapiens | place: USA | collected 2012 ...
AGATGTAGAGAGGTCTCGTGGGCTCGGAGATGTGTATAAGAGACAGATTATAGCATTTTCCGACAGAATTTTCCCTGTTGTTATCCGATTCCTATCGGATCCTGTGTTCCGCACCGGATGCAGCAGTTGACCAAGCTGCCTTTTTCGCCGACCCCCGTAGAACAGTTGCAGATTCACAATGTATTCACGGAACTGTTTACGGAACTGGCTTTCTCCTCCCTGTCCGTCTCCAGAGACGAGAAGCCTCTCCCTTCCTACCTGCTGACCATGAAAGCAGATTTTGATGAAAATTATGCCGAAAGTCATTCCTTAGAATATTTCGAGCAGACCCTCGGCATCAGCAGATACCGTCTGTGCAGAGAGTTTTCCGCAACATTCAGTGTGTCTCCGCTGCAATATCTCCAGGCGAAAAAAATAGAAGCAGCAAAATCGCTGCTCCTGTCTACGGATGATCCGATTCATGAAGTAGGCTCTGCGGTGGGTATTGATAACACCAACCACTTCATCCACCTGTTTAAAAAGCACACCGGGGTCACACCTTTCGTCTACCGGCAGAACGCTTCGCAGGCTATACGTGTGACACACTGTCCTTCAGCACCAGACGGCCTTCCACCACAGTAACGCCTGACTTATAATTATCACTGGTTATCTTTTTGATGATATTATGAATGGCTCTCCTTGCCATTTCTCCCATATCTACTTCATATGTCGTAATGCGGATATCACTGAGTCCCGGATACAGATAATTGTCAAATCCAACCACGGAAATATCCTCTGGCACACGATATCCGTTTTCTCGTAGCTTTTTAATGAGGAAGCTGGCAGTCAGATCACAGTTGCACACAAACGCCGTCGGCATATCCTTCGGAATCTGTAACATATTCACAGTATCGATTTTTCCGGTATCGATGTGCCGGTCATCCAGCACCCATTCTTTTTTCTGTTCCAATCCCAGCTCCAGCAGAGCCTTCTGATACCCAAAATAACGGTCGGTAATACTCTCTGTAGCAAGCAAGGTTCCCACATAAGCGATCTTGCGGTGTCCCATACGATACAAGTAATACGTCAGTTCATAGGTTCCGTAATAACTGTTGGAAATAACGGAATCACTGGCTTCCCTTCCGTTATAATAATCCAGATAGATCACCGGGATCCCGGCTTCTGTATTCAGATGCTGCAGGTAAGTATCCATCATCTTACCGATAACGATAATGCCATCCACCTTGCGTTCCTGTACCAGCTTCGGCATTCTGCCGTTCTCTTCCTCTGACATTCCGATGACCTCCAGCATGGTAAAGCATTCCTTTGCCGTGGCTCTGGTAGCTACCGCCTGGTACATCTGCCAGTAAAACGATTCATATTTATCCAGGAATCTCTCAGAGATCAGAATACCGATATTGTAGCTCTTCTGGTTCTGACTTTTTTTTGCCGCTGACGGCTGCTGATAACCCAGTTCCTCTGCAATGCTGCGGATCTTCTCCCGGACTTCCTCGCTGACGCCTTTTTGTCCGGACAGTGCCTTGGACACTGTTACTGTGCTGACTCCAACTCTCTCTGCGATATCTGCTAATTTTACTGCTTTTGCCATAATCTTGTACTCCTTATCGCTATTTTTCTACACATTTCCCGATAAATCGTCAATTATACTTCCATATTGGATTTCTAAAAATCGTTTGTCAAGGCATGTCACTGCCTCAATTTTACACCTCGGTCAGGTGGATCAGCCTGCTGCGGTAATCTCCCCACATAGGTGTTACCAGAAGTCCTGCCTGCATCAGTACGTCGCCGCTAAATACTTCCCCTGTCTCCCCGACTCTGTACTGTTTCTCCGGCGCCAGTCCTTTTAGGCGTACTCTTCTGCTGTGGAAATTTGGACGAGACAGCACCTGCACGTAAGTCACCAGCGCTTCCGATTGATCCGGGGCGGTCACCATATAGCAATCATAGTTTCCGTTCTCCAAAAAAGAAGCAATCCGGTAATAGTCTCCTCTGCGGATTAGATCATTGTATTTATGATACATTGCCACCTGTCCGGGGATCTGTGCCCTGTCCTCTTCCGGTATCTTCGTAACATCCAGTTCATAGCCGAAGGTTCCTGCCAGTGCCACATGTCCTCTGGTCTCAAAAGGTGTCACCCTGCCGACCGTATGATTCGGGCAGTCCGACACATGGGCTCCCATCGTGGATAAAGGATACAGCAGCATCGTTCCTTCCTGAATCTTCAATCTTTCGATTGCATCCGTATCATCGGAACACCATATCTGCGGACTATAATACAGCATTCCCGGATCAAATCTCGCTCCGCCACCGGAACAGTTCTCCAGAAGCAGATGAGGGAATTCCGCAAGCAGTCTCTCCTGCAGTTCATAGACTCCCAGCACATATCTGTGATACAGTTCACCCTGACGGTCTGCGGGCAGTTCCACGCTTCCCAGATCCGACAGCTGACGGTTCATATCCCATTTCACATATTCGATATTGGCGCTGTGCAGAACCGCCGCCACGCTTTCAAAGGCATGGTCTCTGACTTCCTTCCGGGACAGATCCAGAACATACTGGTTCCGGCATAAGCTGCCTGCCCGTCCCGGAATGGCGATGGCCCAATCGGGATGCTCTCTGTACAGATCCGAATCCGGGGAGATCATCTCCGGTTCGAACCAGATACCGAACTTCAGGCCCAGTGCATTGACCTGATCTACCAGGGGCTTCAGGCCTCCCGGAAGCTTCTGTTCATTGACCTTCCAGTCACCCAGGCTGGTACTGTCATCGTTGCGGTGTCCGAACCAGCCGTCGTCCATGACCAGCATTTCGATGCCAAGCTTTGATGCCTGCTCTGCGATCTTCAATAATTTTTCGGTGTTAAAATCAAAATAAGTAGCTTCCCAGTTGTTGATCAGGATCGGTCTCTTCTTATCACGGTATTCTCCGCGGATCAGATGATTGCGGTACATATCGTGGTAATGGCGGGTCATGCCTCCCAGACCTTCCGCAGAATAGGTCATAACGACTTCCGGAGCCGCAAAGCTCTCGCCTTGCTCCAGTTTCCAGACAAAGTTCTCCGGATGAATGCCCATAGTCATACGGATGGAATCGAACTGGGAAAGCTCCGCCTGCGCCAGGAAATTGCCGGAGTATACAAAGTGCATACCGTAGACTTCACCGGCATCCTGCGTAGCATCCGCAGAAAGCAGTGCTACAAAGGGATGCTCCTGATGGGAAGATTCTCCCCGCACGGAGCCAACACTCTGTTTGCCGTGCATCAGACTTCTTCTCTCCATCTGACGCTCTCTCGCCCAGGATCCGTGCAGCGTAAGAATGTCATACTTTTCATCCGTGCAGTCCAGATCCAGGCAGGCAGACATAACTTTTGTCACATAAATAGGCTGACCTGCCGTATTTTTCAGGATCACACTGCGGGTGATCACATCTTCCTCTTCAAATGTAGTATAGATCAGGTCTGCAGCCAGACCGATGACCGGATCCGCCAGATGTAGGATCAGGGTATCGCAGTCCTCATCCCCCGGAAATGTGGAAGGAAGTCCCGGCAGTGCCGGCTTCTCCTTTACGATCTCATGAGAGACATACTGTAACTGCACTCCTACATGTCCCTGTGCTGTCCGCACGGAAATGGCGCTTTCTCTGTAATCTCCCAGACCGTTCCCTGGATACTCCACGGGGAAGGAATCCAGAAATGACACACGCTCTCTGTTATTCTGTGACGGGACGAAGGGTGCTTCCCCCGTACGCAGCAAATATACCGGTGCCGGTGTATTCTCGGTATACTGCAATTTCTGACCGTAATATACGTGTCCCACAAAATTCTCCTGATCTACAATTGCCAGGAGATAGCTGGTGTGTTCCGTGTCCAACCAGAAGGTTCTGTCCTGTTCTATATATTTGATTGCCATAATTTACCTCTTTTCTCAAAAAAGTTTTCTAAAACTGGGAACTGCTTTTGCAAGATCAACGTCTTTCTTTCCTGTTTTTCCCGGGTAACAGTCCCGTCTATCCTCTGTGCTTTCTCCCAGCGTCCGTCACAACTGCAAAAAGACAAAGGGATCTTCTGCCCCGGTCTTTAAAAACTGCATCAGCATCAGTCCACAGCGCATGGACACCCGTTCTTCCCGCAGGATACGAAGTACTTCCTGTCTGTCTGCCAGGATCACCTGAATATCCTCGGTATTTTCCATCTGCTGTCCCACATTCTCTGTCACGGTTCCGAAGATCATGCTGCCGCTCTCGTCTGTCAGCCCCTGTGCCAGAAAAAATCCTCTTCGGAAAGCCGGTTCTCCGCCTTCGTAGACTTCCAGTTTCCAGCCGGTCTCCTCGATCATTTCCCGACAGGCGGCCTCCGAAGCGGTCTCCTCCGGCTCGATCAGTCCCGCCGGCAATTCATACAGATAATCATTCACGGGATACCGGTACTGACGCACCAGCACCAGTTTCTCTCCGTCCTCTGTCACTGCGTAGACCGCCATGCCCTCGGGGCGCATACTGTGGGTCTTGTGTTTGATATTGTTTTCATCATTTCGGGACGCAAAATAATAATGAAACGGCGTTCCGTCCCGTCCCAAGGCATCAATGTGATACAGGTTCAAAAACGGATTATCCGTCTGTTTCTCGATTCCCCGATAGTGTTTTCTGTCATTTCCTTTTGCGTCCATGTTTTCCATGCCCTATTTATACTCCATGTCTTTCTGTTCCCATCGTGCTCTGTCATCCACGTTCCCACAGCGCATCATCTGCCGCAGGCGCAGGCAGCCGTGACGGAACTACTGTAGGATCTCCTCCAACAGTGCCACTGCCAGCTCCGGATTCTTCATGCCATCCGCCAGCCCCACGGCTGCGGTCTCCTGATACCATCCGGTCTTCCTTACCCATTCGTTGTTCTCAAGCCGGATCCCCGCCACAATCGTTTCTCCCGTCATGGTATTTAACACCATGATCTGCTGATCTTCATATCTGTCCAATAGTTCCTTAGGCAGATAATCCCTTAAATCCGCCAGATAATCCGTGCCGCCCATGAGCTTCAAAAACTCTTCGTCAGAAAAAAACACATCCACCGACCGGGTCATGAACAATACCTGGATCGTGCTGAGATTCGTGGAATCCACATCGGAATCCGAGTTCGGATCGATCCAGATCGTATCATTCAGGTTCACCACATCCCGTTTGGATATCACACCGTGTTCGCGCAGGAAATCCGTAAAATAATCCGGACCGGTGGCTTCGATGTGCTCTCCGTCCGTATTCACTGCCATGACTCCCATGACGAAGCTGGTCTTGGTGGCAAAATGTACGATCAGGAAAATAACAATAGCGATCCCCGCTGCCACACCTATAGTAACCCACAGATAATAGTCCATAAAATACTGCCATTTTTCAGAAGGAGACAGTTGTTTCCATTGTTCTTTCTGCCGGATATGGTCTTCCTTTTCCAAATTGCTGTCTCCCTTCCGTTTCTCGAATCTTCCGTCTGATAACATCCTGCTTTTAGTTCTATATCAGTCTTTAGTATATCAAACTAATTTAATCTTGTATAGCAGACTTTTTAATATATTTTAGGTTCAATTTTGTTAAAAATAAACAGAAAAAGCCCTGCCATACACTTAAATTAACATGGCAGAGCTTTGTGTTTTCTATTTGTTCGATCAGATAAGACGGGGAAATGCTTTAGCGGTCCATCTCCGCAATACGTCCGGTGGACTTGTGCTCCTTGATGATCCCCTGGATCTCCTTTAAGTCGGTGCACAGCAGGTCACCGGGGATGGTGTTCTTAAGTGCGCTGATGGCATTGCCATATTCCAGTGCTCTCTGATACTCACCGGGATGTGCCAACAGTCCGTACAGGACACCGGAGATATAAGCGTCACCGCTTCCGATGCGGTCTACGACTTCAATATCGGTGTAAGGTGCTTCCTCATAATAGGTATCATCCTTGGCACTGTAGATAATGGAGCCGAAGGTATGACGCTTCGGGCTATGTACAATACGCTGTGTGGATGCCACGATGGAGATTGGATACTCCTCCGTGAAGCTCTTCATAATGCTCTTGGCATCGCCTTCCTTCAGGAAGGTCAAACGCGCCGTGTCCTCGGAGCAGAAGAAGATGTCCACATAAGGCAGAATGGATTCGATACATTCCTTCGCCTCGGCGCCGGTCCACAAGTTCCCACGGAAGTTCACATCGAAGGAGATGATGGCCCCCTGTGCTTTAAAGCGCTTGATCATCTCAACAGCGGTAGCTCTCAGCTCCGGGCTGAGAGCCAGTGTGATGCCGCTGGTATGGAAGCAGCGGGTATCGCTGTAGATCTTGTCATCATAGTCATCAACGGTCAGCTTGTTGATGGAGGTATTCTTACGGTCATATACAATACGGGGCTTTCTGGGGTAAGCACCATTCTCATAGTAGTACACGCCCAATCTGGCATCCTTGTCATCATCGTATACCAGATAGTCATCGCTGACACCGCAGAGACGCACACGGTTCTTGATATATACACCCAGGTCATTGGCCGGAAGCTTGGAAATGATACCGCAGCGCAATCCCAGCATTGCCGCACCGGTAATGGCATTCAGTTCTGCGCCTCCTGCCTGCTTGCTGAAGCTGTCGCCTCTGGTAATACGCTCATTGTCGGGCGGTGATAATCTCAGCATGATCTCTCCCAGGGAGAGCAGGTCAAATTCCTTCTTCTCAGTCAGTTCCATAATATAAACTCCCATCTGCATATTTTGCCAAATGCTTTATCAGAATTTCACCGTTACTCCTTACAGTGCAGCGTTGAAACCCCTTACATTTTTTCTTTACATTTGTACTATATCACATATGCACGGCCTCGGTAAAGACACTGGACATTAATTAAAAATTTAACGAATCCACATATTCAAAATAGTCATCCTCGCTGGCAAATAAGATATATTCATTCTCCACATATCCCATATATCCGCAGGCAGTCACATATCCTTTCATAAAAATACCTCCTTATCAGAATCCTTTTGTTCCCTGTTCTGATAAGAAGGTATCATTTTTAAAGTCCCATAAAACTCTCTTAATTATTCTGAACCGGCTCTGTTTCCAGCACCAATTCTTTCATTTCTTCCAATAATTCCTCGGTTCTGCCCATCAAAAGCTCCGCATCGGTCTCCACCAGTCCCGTCTTTTTATACTTATAGGTAAAAAACGGATTGCCGTAAGCAGTAAAGCTTAATTCATCCTTATGCTTTTTCAGGAAATCCGGAATCTTGCGGGGATCGATCTTCGCATCCGGCCGGAAGTTGAAGGTAATGCGTTCGTTCTTGCCCTTGATCTCCGTCATGTCCAGACTGTGGGCCGCCATACGGATGAGGGCGATCCGCAGCAGATTGTCCACTGCCTTGGGGATGTTGCCGAAGCGATCTAACAGTTCATCCTTCATTTCATCCCGCTCTTTTATCGTCTCGATGCCGGCGATCCGTTTGTAAATATCCAACTTCTGTGTCTCGTTGACAATGTATTCCGCCGGAATGTAAGCATCCACATCCAGATCGATCACCGTAGCGAAATCCACTGCCGTATGAATGCCCTTCAGGTTCTGCACCGCTTCGTTCAGCATCTTGCAGTACAGGTCATATCCCACGGCCTCCATATGTCCGTGCTGACTTAATCCCAGCAGATTACCGGCGCCGCGGATCTCCAGATCACGCATGGCGATCTTGAAGCCGCTGCCCAGATCCGTAAATTCCTTGATGGCCGCCAGCCGCTTTTCCGCCACTTCTTTTAACATCTTATCCCGCTTGTACATCAGAAAAGCATAGGCATTCCGGTTGGAACGCCCCACACGGCCTCTGAGCTGATACAGCTGGGACAATCCCAGATTGTCCGAATCGTGGATGATCATGGTGTTGACATTGGAAATATCCAGTCCGGTCTCTATGATGGTGGTGGACACCAACACATCGATCTCTCCGTTAATGAAATCAAACATGATCCGCTCCAGTTCGTGTTCCTTCATCTGTCCATGGGCGTATGCCACGTTGGCTTCCGGCACAAGCTTTGCGATCTGTGCTGCGATATCCGCAATATTGTTCACCCGGTTGTAGACATAGTAGACCTGTCCGCCCCGGGCCATTTCCCGGACAATAGCCTCTCTGACCAGTTCATCGTTGTATTCGCAGACAAAGGTCTGGATCGGCAGTCGGTCATTGGGGGCCTCCTCCAGCACGCTCATATCCCGGATACCGATCAGGCTCATATGCAGTGTCCGGGGAATGGGGGTTGCCGTCAGGGTCAGCACGTCCACGTTTTCTTTTAATTTCTTGATTTTCTCCTTATGGGCCACACCGAAACGCTGTTCCTCGTCAATGATCAGCAGACCCAGATCCTTGAACTTCACATCCGCAGATAATACTCTGTGGGTCCCGATCACGATATCCACCATGCCCTTTTCCAGATCCTTCACCGTCTTTTTGATCTCCGATGGCGTACGGAAACGGCTCATCAATGCGATGTTGATGGGAAAATCCTTCATTCTCTGCACAAAGGTGTTGTAATGCTGCTGTGCCAGAATGGTGGTGGGCACCAGATAGACCACCTGTTTTCCCTCCTGTACCGCTTTGAAGGCAGCGCGGATTGCGATCTCGGTCTTGCCGTAGCCCACATCTCCGCAGATCAGGCGGTCCATGATCCGATGGCTTTCCATATCCGCCTTGGTGTCCGCAATGGCATTCAGCTGATCCTCTGTCTCTTCAAAGGGGAACATTTCCTCGAACTCCCGCTGCCACACCGTATCTTTTCCGAAGGCATAGCCCTCACTCTGCTGACGCACCGCATACAGCTCCACGAGATCCTTTGCCACGGCGCTGACCGCACTGCGCACCTTCGTCTTGGTGTGCTCCCATTCCTTACCGCCCAGTTTGTTCAGCTTCGGCTTCTTCGCCGCATCGGCGGAGGCATACTTCTGGATCACATCCAGCCCGGTGGCCAGAATGTACAGGTTGCCGCCGTCCCGGTATTCGATCTTGAGGTAATCCTTGACGACCTTGTCTACCTCTACCTTCTCGATGCCCTTATAGATGCCCAGTCCGTGGGTCTCATGTACCACATAATCCCCGATCTTCAGGTCGTTGAAATCATTGATCTTCTGCCCCTGATAGAGCTTTTTCTTCTTTTTCTTACGCTTCTCCGCTCCGAAAATATCACTCTCGGACAGCACCACGAATTTCAGCCAGGGGTATTCAAAGCCCTTATTGACATGACCGTAATAGGTCAGGATCTCCCCGGGCTGTACCTCCCGCATGGGGTCTTCCGTGTATACTGCCGTCAGTCCGGCATCCTCTGTGTTCCGCAGATCCTCCGCCAGACGTCTGGCTCTGGTACGGGAACCGGACAACAGCAGCACCCGGTAGCCGTTCTTTTTATATTTTTTCAGATCCTTGACCAGTGCTTCAAAGCTGTTGTTATAAGGGGCGATGTTGCGGGCAGCAATATCCACATGCATTTCCGTCCTAAAATATCCGTACTTGGTCTCCATGGTAGCCAGCGTCACCACGGCATTTTTCTCCAATGTGGCCGCCACCTGCTCTCCGCTGTAGAGAATATTCATCTGTCCCGGCAGCACATAGCCTTTTCTCGCACGCTGCTCCATGCTCTCCCGGAATTCCAGTTCGATGGCATCCGCCTGTTCCTTCACTCTCGCCGGTTCATCGATGTAGAAGACAAGAGAACGCCCCGCCATATCTGACAGCAGTTCCGGCATGGTTACCGTATTTTCATAAAAATAACGGATGTAGCCTTCCAGATTGATCTTACTCTGGAACTCCAGCAGCTGCTCTTTCAATTCGCTGACCTGTGTGGCGATCCTGTGGGCTTCCTCCGGCTGGTGGGCATCCCGGAAGATTTTTTCCTGTTTGTCTGCTTCTTTTTCAAGCTTACTGATGCCCTTGCGGATCTGCTCTTCCGACAGTACAAACTCTGTAGCCGGGTAGACAGTGATGCTTTCCAGTTTCTCAATGGAACGCTGGCTTAAGATATCGAAGCTGCGGATGGACTCCACCTCATCTCCCCACAGTTCGATACGATAGGGGTTTTCCTCCGTCAGATCAAAGATATCCACAATGCCGCCACGGATGGAGAACTGCCCCGGGCTTTCCACCTGGTATGCCTTCTCATATCCCATGGCTACCAACCGGGATGCCAGTTTACTCTCGTCCAGACTACCGCCCCGCTCGGTGTGGATGATGTCCTTCTCCTCCCACAGCACCTGGGGTGTCATCAGTGCCGCATAGGTGGTGACAATGGTGACGGGTTTGCCTTCCACGACTCTGCGCAGGGTCTTGATCCGCTCCTGCACCAGCTGATTGCCGTGGATATCCGCCTGGAAAAAGATCAGGTCCTTCGCCGGATATAGCATGACATTTCTGTCATAAAAGCGGTATTCCTCGTAGATCTCTTTGGCCTTTAAGTCACTATAAGTAACGATGACCTTGTATTTCAGGCCATCGCTGAGTCCGTAGATCATATGAAGTTTCTGGGAGTCCACACAGCCGGACAGAGCTACGGTTCCTTTTCCCTGTCTGGTCACTTTCCGGATCTCATCATATTCCGCCAGTTCTTTCAGTGGCGCAATCAGTGCCTGCATCGTTTTTTCCTCTTACTATACAACCGTTACGCTTTCTTACTGTTAAAATGGTTCATGGCTGCATCCGCATTCTCAGTGATGATCATACGGATAGCTTCTGCTGCGGTCTTCGCCGCTTCATCCATGATGCTTCGTTCCTCCGCCGGAAAATGTCCCAGCACGTAGTCTGCCAGATCGAAGTTCTTCGGCTTCTCTCCCACGCCCATACGCACGCGGATAAAAGTATCATGCCCTAACATTTTGATGATATTCTTGAGGCCGTTATGGCCACCGGCGCTGCCTTTTTTGCGGATACGGATCTGTCCCACATCCAGACTGATATCGTCGGAGATCACGATCAGCTCCGCGGTGTCATCCACCTTGTAATAATCCACGATCTCCCGGATGCTCTCACCGCTCAGGTTCATGAAGGTCTGGGGCTTCGCCAGGATCACCTTCTGTCCGGCCACATAGCCCTTGCCGATCAGCGCCTTATGCTTACTCTCCATGACGGCGATATTTTCTTCCTCTGCTAATCTGTCTATGACATCAAACCCGATATTATGTCTCGTATTTTCATATTCTTTGCCTGGATTTCCCAGCCCTGCGATAATATACATATACTTCTCCTTACTTCCTTGCAATCAATGCGTTATCTTATATTTTCGCATTTTTACGCAGAAAATGCAACTATCGGTTATTTTGCACAAATCGCCCCGGACATTGGATTTCAGATCCGGTGCCCGGGGCAATGTATTCGTTTCTTACTTTTATAACTTTTCTATTACTTTACAGGCATATTTAACTGCCAGCCGACACGGATCCGGTCCGGCATGGTGATCAGATTGCTGTTCATTTTCACGATATCTGCAACGGTGCAGCCATATCTTCTGGCGATTGCCCAGAGGGAATCGCCGGGCTTGATAATATAAGCGTCTGAATTGTTATTGTCCGTCGGAGCTACCATCGTTCCTGTAGTCCGGTGCTGCGGGATCTTCAGTTTCCAGCCTATATGGATCCGGTTCGGATTCTTGATCAGATCGCTGTTGGCCGCTACAAGCTCGGCAACGGTGCATCCGTATTTTCTTGCGATTGCTCAAGGGTATCACCACGTTTGATGGCGTAGTCCAAGGCCGCCGGGCCTGCAGATGGCTGCCTTGCGGTAGTGCTGTTACTGCTGTTGGAAACAGCAGGGGTATCGTCATCATCATCGTCATCCGAACTGCTGTCACCGGTATCGGGTACCACAGGGGTCGGCGTATAGGATGGAGTATCCGGGACATCGGAGATATCCCCACGATTAGATACAGGATACAATACAACGGAACCGGTCAGAGGCACATAGTTGGTATCCTCAGGAGTATAACGCCACAAATAGGTCTTATTGGCTTCCACCACTGTGGTATCCGGCAGGACATTGCCCGCATCATCAATCCACTCTAGTCGTCCGGCTGTGGGATGCAGGGAGCCTCCACTAATTCTCAGATCTGCATCCCTTAAGGTCTTGCCATCGGTGGTGATCCCGGTGTAGCCGGGGGTGCCGGTGGATGCGGCTCTTGTGATGGTGACGGTCATCGGTGCGCTGGTGATCGCATTGTAATTGTCGTCCCCGGCCTTGGTCGCCGTAACGGTGACGGTCCCCACTTTCGTGGGAATCAGCTTACCGTCAGCATCGATACCGGCCTGACCATCCCCATTGGTTACCGTATAGGTCACATTTCCTGTACCGGAGCCGCCCTTGGTACCCAGTTGCAGGGTATGGCCGAATTCCACGGTGGTTTTGCCGGTAACGGTCAATGCCGTCTGCTCTTCTTTGTTGGTCAGAGTGATCTTTACATTGACGGTGCTTGTCTCATAATTGGTGGACGCAATGGTCACGGGCAGAGTCACGGTATCGCCTACCGCACCGCCTGCTAGAATATAGGTCACCTTACCGGTGTCTCTGTCTATCTCCCAGTCCATAACTGTCACAGAACCGGTTCTGCCTGCAGTACCGCCCTTAGTGAAGGCCAGGGTACCTGCGTCCACGGGCATACCTGCATTTTGGATTGATGCCTCACCCATGGTCACGTTATACTTTATGCTGACGGGAATATCTGTCAGCGTACGGGCAGCCGCCTTACGAATATTTGGCGTGATGCGCTGCGTTATCTGCTTATAATTCTTACTCTCAGGAGTAAAAACAGCGGTATATGCTGCGGTCGTGCCGGCATTGGGAATCTGCCTGCCGGAGAACTTCCAGGAGCCGGGCACTACGATGCCATTCAGTCTTACCGTAAGTCCGTTGATAACGATATCCGAAATCTTTGTACCGTAAACCGCCCCGGCATCTGCTGTCCCTTCCACCGTCAGCTTGTCTGTCGGCCTGATCGTAAATGTTTTATCAACGCTTCCTTCGTAATTGCCCTGCCCCGTGATGTTCAGCGTATATATTCCTGCCTCTGTGCCGGTGTTACTGCTGACCTTATAGTCCTGCCCCTTTGTCAGCTCTGTACCCCTGTATGTCACTTTGACCTCTGCTGCCAAAGGGTTGCCGGTATACTCAAGTTCTTCAGCATTTGTGATCTCAACCGTCGTATTTTCACTGTTCAGGTTTGCTTTCGTAACGATAAGCTGAAAACCCTGCAAAGTCGTTTGCCATCTGTAGGCGCCATCGCTCTCCTTGCCAATGTTCACGCAAATGATGTCGTAAGCTTTATCAGCTTCCAGGCTCTCCCACCCTATATTGTTACTGCCGTCCATAGTAACATCATAATGGTAAGCACCGTTCCCGTCAGACCACACATCTCTCCTGTGCTCCGTCAACAGAGCCGTCGTGCCATCCTCCTTCACAAGATACCATTCAAATCCCATTCGTCCGATATGACTGTCATTGGTTGTCACAGAAATTGCAAAAGGTATTTTATGTTCGCCGTATGCAATGTTACCGGTTCTGTCGCCGATAACCGTAATCTGGGCATCCTTCGCTGTTAATGTAAGTCCCTCGGAATACTCTATTACCTCTGTAGGATCTACCGTAATATTGCCGTTCATCAAGGCATAACCTTCCGGAATCATATGGTAGACGGGGGCACTGCATTTAAGTCCTGCCACCTTGCCGTCCATAAGTTTAATACCATCTTCTGCGCCAGCTTCCACGGTCAGTTGACTAATATAGCAGCCATCCGTCAGCGTCAGCTTTGCACCTTTCTCAACCGTCAGGCCTTGAAGTGCGCCATTTGAACTCACTTTTTCTTTGCTGTCCCGGATTGTTAGAGGAAATTGGGATGACCCCGATAATGTGATACTACCGCTTATACACACACCATTCAGATCGAGCGTTCCCGGGGCGTTTTGGAAGCTCCATGTTACTGTAGAAATATTGTAGCTGGCATTCTGACCTTGTAACGCCAGCATACCACCCTTCTCCTGCCAGTCCTGCAGCGCTTTTTCCATATCCGTATAATTTTGATCTCCAAGCTTCGCCACCACGGTTCCTGTCGCATCGTCTGCCACTACCGTAATGCCGTCATTACTCATCAGGGACGTAGCACTGACGCCACCGGGGATTATTGAATCCCCACTTACAGTATCTCCTACCGCATCCTCTTCATGGGTACTATTCACAGCCCTTACCACCACCTGATCGTCAAGGGCAAGCGCCACCGTTTCAGCATTCCCCATCTCTTCTGCCAGCACCGTTACCGGCATCATGCCAAAGCACAGAGTAAATGCCAGAACGACACTCAATAACCTTTTCTTCATAAATGCACCTCCGTTAATCAGCAAACGTCATTTCCGCAGTGATTCTGTCCGACTACAACGATCATTTCCCTCTATCCAGTCCATTTTGCGTCTCTGCACCGGAATTCGCCTTTCATGTCATGTAATCTGCTTCGGATACTGTTACTTTTTACTGTAAGTTCATTGTACCATAGTGTATGAAAAAATAATTCTCCCTGCATGAATCGACCCAAATATGTCATGAATCGACCCTACCCGTGACACGCTAAGGACACTAGGCTAAGAACACTCAAGGGATCGGTAAAAACTCAAATTGGTTATTTTGCACAAATTTCATTTTCGGGAAAACAGCCAATTTCCGCATGGCATATTTCGTTACTTATTTTCCGAATCTAAAGTATCTATTCCCGGCATTGTATTTTATAATAAAAATGGAGTGTTACCAAAACGGTAAGCGGTTCACCTTTCGCCAAAATGATGACATTTTGAGAGCTTCCAGTATTATTGGAGGTGATACAGATGGGAAATCTATTGAAAGGTACATAAGATGCTGGAAACAGTGGTAGGCATTGTCGGTATTGTTGTTACGATCATCAGTATCATCGTAACGCTTATCAGTATCGTACAGACTGCACGGAAACATAAACATCAAAAAAGCAACCGCCCTCGCCAGGAATAGGTTGCTTTCTTGATCTGTAACTAAAAACCAGGTGAACCGTTGCTGTACGGTAACACTCTTTTCTTTTATTATTATCTTAACACTCTCTTTTGATTTCGTCAATAAAATTCACCATTTACATAAAATTGAGTCTAAATTGTACCCGGTCTTGACTTTTCCCAGATTATTGTTATACTAAAACAGTTGTACAGCCCATAAAAACAAGGTCTTATAGGGCTCGCCGATTCCCGGCGTAAAATGAATCGTGTGTTCGGGACCTTCCACACGTAAATAAAAACTAAAGGAGAAAACAAATGAACAAGAAAGTACTGTACCTCGTACACGGAGCGGTGATCGCTGCTCTCTATGTTGTGCTGACCATGTTAGCCAACGCTCTGGGACTGGCAAATTATGCCATTCAGGTCCGCTTCTCGGAAGCCCTGACCATTCTTCCCGTATTTACCCCTGCTGCCATACCGGGACTTTTCCTGGGATGTATCATCAGCAATACCATGACCGGCTGTATGCTGCTCGACATTATCTTCGGCAGCCTGGCAACGCTGATCGGTGCCTTCGGCACATATCTGCTACGGAATCAGAACAAATGGCTGGCTCCCCTGCCTCCCATCATTGCCAACACCATTATCGTTCCTTTTGTGCTGGCTTATGTCTACCACTTAGAGGGCAGCATTCCTTACTTCATGCTGACTGTGGGTATCGGTGAGATCATTTCCTGCGGAGTGCTCGGCATGCTGTTACGCACCGTGTTACAGAAATACCGCAAATACATTTTTGACGTACAGAAATAAGCGGTCATCCCGCCAAAAAGGCGTCCGGATCCTTTCACAGGTTCCGGGCGCCTTTTGCTGTCCACTTGTATTTAATTTTCTATTTTCATATAGGAAATAAAATGATTACCGTTCTCCGCGAACCATATTGTAGCATCGTTCATTCCCTTTTTGTACAACTTTCCGGTGGACGGCTCCATGATGACAACGTTGAATTCATTAAATCCGGTCACCAGCACCGCCTCGCCATCCTCCAGGATCGCCAGTACCGGAATATCCTGATTCACATAATACAGTACCGCATCCAGACTACAGCCGCTCAGATCCAGTACCTGTACGCCTGTCATATTTTCTTCCAGAATCTGTATTGCCGTCTTGCCCTGCGCCAGGTCATATTCGGTGTTGCGGGTGATTCCGGCATGCCGCAGGATATTGTCCAGACATACCGTCAGGCTGTTCTTCTGGTCCGTGACACTTTCTTCCTTGATTGCCATGATCTGGTTTCTGCTGACACGATTGCCCTTCAGCCATACCGTAATGCCTCGGTCGTTCGCAACAACCCCGGCGGAATCGTAGGCTTCCTTCACCGCTTTCCCGGGAGCACTGTAAATGCCCTGTACCCCATAAGCATTGTATACATAATATCTGGAAACTTCGCTGACCGCATCCAGTGTCAGTTCTCTTCCGCCCTCAAATACGACCTCCTTCGGATTCAGCACCTTGATAGTCCTGGTATCAATGGTTGTCTTGGTCTGTATCTGCACATATCTCTCATAAATATCAATATCCGCTGTGACTACTTTATTCTGTCCCGGCTCTTCTTCCACATTGTTCATGATCTGGTCATCCAGGATCTCCTGATAGCTGCCGTTCTCAGAACGCTGTATTCTCGACAGGGTGATCTGATTGCCCTCGATGGCGCAATCCACGATGTAGATGCCATCCTGTCCGTATTCCTTCAGATTATCTCCGGAAGAATTGCTGATGCAGACCTTATACATGGGGTAAAAGATCTGTCCGGAATTCTCTGTCCGGATGTCGCTCTCCCTGGCCACGCCGTAGATAATATCTTCTCCCATGAAGCCAAGCGGCCGGATAGCCTCACCGTCCTCCGCCCGGATCACTGTCTGTTCTCCGGTATTCAGATTCCGGACATTCAGCTGGTTGCTGTGGTTGATGTCATCCCCTTCCTGCCATACGATGATCTCATGGTTCTCCGATACCTGAAGGCTGTCATCCTGTCTTATACTTACCAGCTGTTCAGCGCTGCGATTCTCCAGATCCACATCATAGACACCGTTTTCCAGGAAAAAATATACATGTTGCTGTCTGTTCCGGTACAGCAGCTGTTCCATCTCATCCTTCAGCACCGCATAGCTCTTGGAATATGGGATATAGACTTCTTCCTCGATCGTATTCAGCGAATTGTCATAGCTGATGATCTGAATGCCGGTCTCTCCCTCATGTCTTCCGCGATTCATGTAACCATACACGGCAAATTTCACATTACCGCCCTCGTCTACATCCAGAATCTTGATGCCATGATTGTCATACAGAGTCCGCCGATCGGCATTATCTTTATCATAGAAGGAGAAGATCACTGTCAGTCCGTTGGTAGCCGCATTATAGCTGAGTAACTGCCCCATATCGGAGAACACCACGGTATTGCCATCCGCGCTCTCCATCATATCCACATTTTCATCCGTGATTCCCAGAAGGATCTTGTCATTGGCATACATCCGGGTAGTATCCGGGATCTGTGTCATGGTACGCTCATAATCCAGCAGATACATTCTCTCCGAAGTATATCTGACTCTGTAATACTCTTCGACATTGTAGTAGATCTTATTTTTGCCCTCTCCGGTGGATACCACAAAATCCATCAGCAGAGAGGCCACATTCCCACTGATCTGTGTCAGCCGGATGGAAGCCGCGTCCTCCTGGACCGGTTCCAGACTGCCCCAGGTGATCTGCTGAAAGCTGCTGTGAATATTCACTTTATGAAAGGTGCCGTTATCTGTCAGCTTGGAATTCGGTTCCAGATATTTCGTCAGTTCCTTGGCCACTTCCTTGTCGTATAATTTTCCGTGGAAATCTGTCGCAAATTCCAGAATTTCCGAAATATGCACATCATCATTCCATAAAATAGTCGTATAATAATATACCTTCTGTTCCCCTTCCAGTTCCAGGATCAGGGTCAGACTGTATTGTGTATTCGTGTCGATCAGGTCTTTTAACGTAAGGGAAACGGAAAAGCTTTTCCCATTTGCCTTCCATCCGGTGACTTCACTGTTCTCGATCAGCCAGCTGCCGTCGATGCTGCGAACCTCTGTCGAGATCCCCGTAATTTCTCTTCCGAACGTATCCACGGTGAAATTCGCCTGTCTGCCCTCCCCCAGCAGAGTAATGCAGTCCTTCTGGTAAGCCACATCCATCTCCACGGTATTTCCGTGCAGTTCATTGCATGCCACACCGCCGCTTTCCATGGTGATCATAGGCAGAGTGGCCGGAGCCATCTCCATGGTCATATTGTTATGTCCCTGATTCATAATGCTGCCGATGATCAGTGCTGATGCCAGAAATACTACAACACACACGGCAATTCTAATGATCGTTTTCTTCATTCTTGATTCTTCACTCATTCATTATTCAGCAATTTTTCCAGTGTCGGTGCCACATGGAGCAGTTCCTCCACAGTACCGATATCTGCGCTTTTCTTCGGGCGCATACCGTTCTTTTTCACTGCCCGGATCAACAGATTCTTCGGGGTATGTTCCATATCGATGAATTCCAGGATCTGGGTCTCATAGCCCTGTTGTTCCAGCAGATTTGCTCTCAGAGCATCGGTGAGCAGTGCTGCCACGCGCTCCTTGATGATGCCGTATTTTAACACTGGTTTTAAAGGATCACATTTTATCTGCCGGTTCAGTTCATGCTGACAACAGGGAACCGCCAGAATGACTCTGGCCCCCCATTTTACCGCCTTGTCTAACGCATAATCTGTGGCAAGGTCACAGGCATGCAGAGTCACCACCATGTCCGCCACATCTGTGCCCTCGTAGGTACTGATGTCTCCCCTCTCGAACTTTAATCTGTCATACCCCAGCTTTTCCGCCAGTTCATTGCAGTGCCGGATCACATCGGTCTTCAGATCCAGTCCGGTCACCTGGATATCTCTATGCTGTAATTCATGCAGATAATAGTACATTGCAAAGGTAAGATAGGATTTGCCGCAGCCAAAATCAATAATGCGGATGGTACGGTCTTTCGGCAGTTCATCGATCACATCCTCGATAAATTCCAGATACCGGTTGATCTGACGGAATTTATCAAATCTCGCCCTGGTCACCCGGCCGTCCGGGGTCTGCACGCCCAGTCCTACCAGGAAATCCACCGGTTTTCCTTCCTCTAAAATATAATGCTTGGTACGGTTGTGAGCCAGTGCCTGCAGTTCCTCTTCTTCAGAAGCAGCCGCCCCCTCCGTCCGCGGTGCCCTGCCACTTTTTTTCACTTTCAGTGTCAGCTTGCCCTTTTTGCTGACCAGAGCGGTGGCCTGCAGGGTCTTCGCTGAGAATTCTCCCTGCCGGAACTGCTCCTGTAAGGCGGTGCAGATCCGGTCCGTCAGCTGTTCTGCTGTAAAATTCTCGTGAAATGCCTGAGTTCCTCTGTAAGCAGTCTCCTGGAACAACAGTTCCTCCCGGATCAGCACCGGGCGGATCTTTACCTTCTGGGTCTGTTCCGGATGACGGCTGTTGCTCAGGATGATCTGCTGCAGATCTTTATTCAAAATTTTCTGTAAAAGTATTTTCAGTTCTTCCATGGTTTATCCTGTTTTTCAAATGTTTGCGCATATTATAGCACGCTTTCCTATAAGAACGCAATCATTCCCCGTCGTCCACCGTGTCTCCTTTTGTAGATCTCATTGCACACCAACACATGGATCAGATCCTTTGATACTTTTTCCGCTTCCTGTTCCAGGATCGTGCTGATCGTATCCGCTATCCGGAACAGACTCAGGCGGTCCGGATATTCATCATAGATCATGCTTCCTTCATAGTCGTATTTGTCCAATATTTCCGCAATCCTGCGCTGACAGCGTCTGACCTCTCCGGGATAGGTCTGCTGCAGATATTCCAGATCATTTAAGATCTCGTTTTCATCCATTCTCCCCGGATATCCCGGAAGTGTCATAAAAAAAGGCCTTGATACCATATCCAAATGCCTCATGCTTTTTTATAGCATATGCGTAAAAGAAAAAAGAGGTGCTGCGAAGCTTATCGCAGCACCTGAATTCTCGCCATTGCTCTCTGCAATGCCGTCTCTGCCCTGGCAATATCCGTCTCCGGCGTCTTGCTGCGCAGTCTCTCTTCCGCACGGTGCAATGCTGCCTCCGCACGGTTTTCATCGATCTCATTCGGCCATTCGATAATCTCTGCCAGAATGGTAACTCCTTCGGGAAGGATCTCGGCGAATCCGGAATGCAATGCTGCTTCCTTCTCTCCGTCCTTCTCCGTAATATGCAGGATACCCGGCTTCACGATCACCGTCAGGGGAATGTGGCCCGGAAGGACACCAATCTGTCCTTCCGTGGTATTGAATTCTACCATATCCACAATTCCCTCATAGAATACTCTTTCCGGGGTTATGATACGAAGTGTGAATTCTTTATCTGCCATATCTGTACTCCCCTCTCATGCTATGCATGAACCTTTGCCAGTACATCATCAATGCTTCCGGCATTCAGGAAGTAGCTCTCCGGAATATCATCATGCTTACCGTCCAGGATCTCACGGAATCCACGGATGGTCTCGCTGATAGGTACATATTTTCCTTCCAGACCGGTGAACTGTCCTGCCACGAAGAAAGGCTGGGACAGGAATCTCTGGATCTTACGGGCACGGGATACGACCAGCTTGTCTTCCTCGGACAGCTCATCCATACCGAGGATAGCAATAATATCCTGTAATTCCTTATATCTCTGCAGGATCTCCTGTACGCCGCGGGCGGTCTCATAATGCTCCTTACCTACGATTCTGGGATCCAGAATGCGGGATGTGGACTCCAGAGGATCCACTGCGGGATAAATTCCCAATTCTACAATAGAACGGGACAGAACCGTGGTGGCATCCAGATGTGCGAATGTGGTCGCAGGTGCCGGGTCTGTCAGGTCATCCGCAGGCACATAAACTGCCTGTACGGAAGTAATGGAACCGTTCTTGGTGGATGTGATACGCTCCTGGAGCGCACCCATCTCTGTCTGTAATGTAGGCTGGTATCCTACTGCGGAAGGCATACGGCCTAACAGTGCAGATACCTCACTTCCGGCCTGGGTGAATCGGAAGATGTTGTCGATGAACAACAGCACATCTTTTCCGCCCTTGTCACGGAAGTACTCTGCCATGGTCAGTCCGGTCAGACCGACTCTCATTCTTGCTCCGGGGGGCTCGTTCATCTGTCCGAATACCATGGTGGTCTTGTCCAATACGCCGGACTCCTGCATCTCGTGGTACAGGTCGTTACCCTCACGGGTACGCTCACCTACACCGGTGAATACGGAATATCCGCCGTGCTCGGTTGCGATATTACGGATCAGCTCCTGGATCAGTACGGTCTTACCTACACCAGCACCACCGAACAGACCGATCTTACCACCCTTCTGATAAGGGCAGAGCAGGTCAACGACCTTAATACCGGTCTCTAGCAGTTCTGTGTCCGTAGACTGCTCTGCGAAGGTCGGTGCGGCACGGTGGATAGGCTCGTAAGACACTCCTGCCGGTACCGGCTTGTTATCAATCGGCTGACCCAGTACATTAAATATTCTGCCCAGGGTATTCTCTCCTACCGGTACGGAAATGGGAGATCCGGTGGCGATAGCCTCCATTCCTCTCACAAGTCCGTCGGTAGTACCCATGGCAATACATCTGACAGTGTCATCACCCAAATGCTGGGAGACTTCCACTACCAGTTCTCCTCCATCTCTGGTAGGGATGCGGATCGCGTCATTGATCTCGGGAAGTTTGCCCTCATCGAAGCGTACATCCAGTACGGCACCGATGACCTGGGTGATCCTTCCTTTATTCTCTCCTGCCATTTCTACCTCTTTCCTGCCCACTATGCGGGCATTTCATAATCAACTCACCTTTTGCACTTATGTCCCTGACAGGTTTGTATCATTCCTAAGCAGACCGTAAAGAAACGTCGGCACTTAATGAGCGCTTCAGCGCGAATTTAGTACCGCTACGTTTCGATCCGAGCGAAAGCGTGTCTGCGTGGAAGATACAAAGCCTGTCAGAGAAAAGCAGTGCAAAATATAAATATTAAAGCGCCTCTGCGCCTGCAATGATCTCTGTAAGCTCCTGGGTAATGCTTCCCTGTCTTGCGCGGTTGTACTTCAGTGACAGATCACTGATCATATCCTCCGCATTGCTGGTGGCATTATCCATGGCCTGCATACGGGCACCGTTCTCACTGGCTGCCGCTTCCATCAGTGCACCATAGATCAGACTGGATATATATTTCGGTATGATCATATCCAGTGCTTCCACATCTTCCGGTTCGAAATTCATCAGCGCATCGGCACCCTCTGTGGATGCACCCGCCTCTGCATCATATTCCACGGGCAGAAGCTTCAACAGCTTCGGCTCGTGGCTCACCGTGTTCTTGAAGTGTGTGTATGCCAGATAAATCTCGCCGATCTCTCCGGCTGCAAATGATGTCAGCAGTTTGTCCGACAGAAGCATTGCTTCGGCATATGTGGGCTCTTCGATGACCTCCGGATAGGATTCCTTCACGGTATATCCCTTTCTCTCCAGAATCTCCCGGCCCTTATTACCGATGGCATAGACCACAACGTCTTCTGCCTTCCACTCCTCCTGTCCAGTGATCAGCTTGGCCACATTGGAGTTGTAACCGCCTGCCAGACCTCGGTTGGAGGTGATGACAATGACCGCCTTTTTGGGGGAAGCCCCCGGAACGAGATACTTATGTTCCAGATGACCTACCCTGGACAGGATATTGTTTACGGTATCATACATACAGTCAAAATACGTCTGAGAACGTTCTGCACCTGCTCTGGCTCTCTGAAGCTTTACCGTAGATACCAGCTTCATGGCCTTGGTGATCTGCTGTGTGCCCTGAATGCTGGTCTTACGGCGCTTGATATCACGCATTGATGCCATAGTTACCTCTCATTCTGCCGCAATCTGCGGCCGACACACTTATTTCAGAAATTCTGCCTTGAAATCATTCAGGGCTTTTACCAGCTTCTCTTCCGTAGCATCGGAGATCACTTTTTCCTCAGCGATCGCTGCGGGGATCTCGGGATGCTTGGTATCCAGATAATCAAAGAACTCCTTCTCAAATCTGGTGATTTCCTCTACAGGTACATCCAGCAGGAATCTCTTAGTGACTGCGTAGATGATGATTACCTGATATTGTACCGGCATGGGCTGGTACTGAGGCTGCTTCAGCACTTCTTTGATCCGTTCGCCCTGTGCCAGCTTCTCCTTGGTATCCGCATCCAGTTCGGATCCGAACTGTGCGAAGGAAGCCAGCTCTCTGTACTGGGCAAGTTCGGTACGGATAGGTGCTGCTATCTTCTTCATAGCCTTGATCTGTGCGGCACCACCTACACGGGATACGGACAGACCTGCATTTACCGCAGGACGGAAACCGGAGTTGAACATTTCTGTCTCCAGATAGATCTGTCCATCGGTAATGGAAATAACGTTGGTAGGGATGTATGCAGATACATCGCCTGCCTGGGTCTCGATGATGGGAAGTGCCGTCAGGGAACCTCCGCCGTATTCGTCGCTCATGCGGACTGCACGCTCCAGCAGTCTGGAATGCAGGTAGAATACGTCACCGGGATATGCTTCACGTCCGGGCGGACGACGAAGGAGCAGGGAGAGTGTACGGTATGCGGTAGCATGTTTGCTCAGGTCATCATATACCACCAGTACGTCTTCTCCGTTCTCCATCCACTCCTCACCGATCGCACAACCGGAATAAGGAGCGATATACTGTAAGGGAGCCAGGTCACTTGCCGTGGATACCACAACGGTGGTATAAGCCATGGCACCGAACTCCTCCAGTGTTTTTACGATATTAGCCACGGTAGATGCTTTCTGACCGATAGCTACATAGATACATTTTACATTCTGACCCTTCTGGTTGATGATCGTGTCGATCGCAATAGCGGTCTTACCGGTCTGACGGTCACCGATGATCAGCTCACGCTGACCTCTTCCGATAGGAACCATGGAGTCGATTGCCTTGATACCTGTCTGGAGCGGCGTGTCTACGCTCTTACGAGTGATTACACCACTTGCCACACGCTCAATCTTACGGAATTTGTCAGTCTGTACGGGGCCTTTACCATCAATAGGCTGTCCTAAGGAGTTCACTACTCGTCCAAGCAATGCGTCTCCTACGGGAACCTCTACCACACGTCCGGTGGTCTTGACGATATCACCCTCTTCGATATTGCTGGCACTTCCCAACAATACGACACCGACATTATCTTCTTCCAGATTCAGCACCATGCCATATACATCGCCGGGGAACTGTAACAGCTCACCCTGCATGGCATTTTCCAGTCCATGTACACGAGCGATACCATCCGCTACCTGAATGACGGTTCCGACATCGGATACATCCAGCTGGGAAGAATATCTTTCGATCTGTTCCTTAATGACGGAACTAATTTCTTCTGGTCTTAAATTCATGGATCTGTCGCACCTTTCTTTCAGCCGGTCATCCCAGCTGAATATTTAATAATTGTTTCTTCATATCTTCCAGTTTGGTCCGGATACTGCTGTCCACCACCCGGTCACCCACCCGGATCACCATTCCGCCGATCAGCGTCGGATCCACATGGTAATACACATCAAAGGTCTGATAGGAAGTCGTAGCCAGCAGCTTATTTTTCACTGCCTGCTTCTGGGCCTCCGTCAGCTCCACTGCGGTATCCACATATGCGGTTCCCATCTTTTCAGATTCTCTGACCAGTTCGGTAAAATAAGCAAAGATTGCCTTTAATGAGCCGTAACGTTCCTTGGTCACCACGATCTTCAGAAACTCTGTCAGATCATCACTGACTCTGCCACGGAAGACCTGTTCCACCATGGAGAGTTTTTCCTGTTTGGGGATTCCGGGATGTTTCATCAGCTTGTCAAAATCCGGATTGTCTTCCAATATTTTCTCAAGCTGTGCGGTCTCATTCATCAGCTGGATCGCATTTCCATGGTCGACTGCCGCTTCGAAAAGGGCTTCTCCATAGACTTTGGAAACTAATTTTGCCATGTATCCTCACCCATTTCCTTCAGCGTCTCTTCGATCAGGCTGTTCTGTCTGGTGGTGTCTATGGAAGCGCCTACCAGCTTACCTGCCATGACAGATGCCACGGATACGATCTCCTGTTTGATCTCATCGGACATTTTCTGCTTTTCCAGTCTGGCTTCTTCCTGTGCTCTCGCCAGGATTCTGGCTGCCTCTTCCTTGGCCTGAGTGACGATACGCTCCTCGTTCTGAAGAGCCCGTCTTCTGGCATCACTTAAGATGTCCTCCGCCTCTTTGTCGATGTCCTTCAACTTCGCCTCATACTGTGCCTTCAGTTCTGCGGCCTTTTCCTGATTGTCCTTTGCCTCTTCCAGTTCTCCCCTGATCTTCTCTTTACGATCATTTAAGAACTTTCTGGCCGGATTGAACAGAAAATAGCTGAGTGCCAGGAACAATACGAAGATGGCAATGATCATCAGGCAGGAGTCTGCCAGCAGCTGCCAGTCCAGGTCAAACAGTCTTGACATGGTCTCGCCTTCTGTTAATAGTATCATTTTCATCCGCATTCCTTTCGTTTAATCAGGGAAGTAAGGGCTTTACGAACAGCAGCAGCATAGCGATCAACAGACCGTACAGACCGGTGGTCTCGGCAACTGCCTGTCCCAATAACATGGTAGAAGTGATCTCGGACTTTGCTCCGGGATTACGTCCTACTGCTGCAGCAGCGTGTCCTGCTGCGATACCCTGGCCTACACCGGGTCCGATACCGGCAATAACTGCCAGACCAGCACCGATTGCAGAACAGCCTAAGATAAAGTTTTCATTAAAATCCATAGTAAATCCTCCTATTATTGAGATTCTTATCAGAATCTTTCTAGCATAGTTTCAGATAGCCATACCTGAACAGTACAGCTTTAAGCGTCTCCTCTTGCATTGGCAATGTAAGTCATGGTCAGCATACAGAATACGTATGTCTGGATGGCTCCGGAGAACAGGTCAAAGTATACATGCAGTGCTGCGGGCCACGCTGTAGCGATCACACCCAGCAGTCCGTAGATCAGTGCCATCATTACCGTTCCGGACAATACGTTTGCAAACAGACGTAATGAAAGGGAAATCGGTACTGCGATCTCACTGATCAGGTTAATGGGCAGCCAGATCGGCAGCCAGGGGGGCAGCGGGGAACACATGCCTTCCCAGATTTCCTTCGGCTTCTGGTACTTGAACTGATTGTAATGGATCAGCAGGAAGGTCAGAACACCGAGAGGCAATGTCACGCCGTAGTCCGCTGTGGGGGGACGCAGGCCTAACAGACCGGAAATATTGCTCACCAGAATGAAGATGAAGATCGTTCCGATGTAGTTGTAGAACTTCGGTGCGGCCTTGCCCATGGGAGCATCCACCATGGCATCCAGCTTCTCCACGATCAGCTCCACCACATTCTGAAAACCTTCCGGCACTTCTCTGGCTTTGGCCATCTGGCGGTTGGCAGCAATGGCAAAACCAATGATAAGCAACATGACGATCAGCACACACACATGTGTGGTCGTTATCCATACCTCATGGCCGAAAAAGGAATACTTAAACACGCCATGTATCATAAAGTCGATATTGTCGGCACCGGATAACAGAATTCCATGTTCCATTGTTTCACCTCCTTATTGTTTATTCTGTTGTTCCTCTGTCACTTCTCCATCCTTCGGGGCTTCCGCTTCTTCCGCAGTCTGCGGAGCAGTTTTGTCTTCCGCAGTCTCCTCCGGCATCGCCTGGGGTATCGGATCCGTCTCGTGGAACAGTTTATTGCATAATTTATGGGTAAGCGGCTGTAGAAATGCCGTTACTTTCATACATATAACATAGGTGAAAAAGAAAATCAGAGGATTCATCACTCCGGTCTTCATCATCACCAACAGGAAAAAAATCAACATGACATATCGTAAGACATAGGCACGGATGATCATTTTCGTAGCAGTCTTCTCGGGCTGGTCCAATGCCCGGTCCAGGGAACGGTACATATGATATGTGGAGACCAGCGCCAGCAGAACGCCAAACCACAGACTTTTGGCATACATTGCTTCATCCTTTGCAATAAATGCTCCTATGATCTGCGCTGACACTCCCAGGAACAAGATCCCCAGATCCATCTCCAGAACCGTTCTATTTATCTTTTTTAGTGTGTTTATCATCGCCGTCTTCATAAATTGTCCTGGCCATCCGGTATACATTCTGCCCTCCGGCCATAGCTCCCATACAGAAAAGCAGGATCATCCAGAAGTCCGTTCCGAAATGTTTATCCAGCCAGATGCCGGCTGCGGACATCAGGCAGATCGGTACCAACATATTGATACCAAATTGCATGATCAGTGTGATCGCCCGAAACACCTGTCTGTCGTAGGGTTTCTTTTTTCTTGACACTGTGTCCTCCTGTGTTGATTTCTGCTCTCAGCATTTATTTTTGTACATTTTTGAAAATATTTTCCCACTGCAGGGCAAACCTATAGTCATTATAACGAAATCTTAACATGATGTCCAGTAAAATCCCCCTGTCTAAATGGTAAAAAATCTATAAAATCCTGTGAAAAAAAGATTGACTTGAAATCTCTCCGGAAGTACTATTTGAGTAACTATTCAGTGACTTTACACCCTTATAGAAAGAAGGATGACGCAAATAAAGACTACAGACATCAAAAGACAGCTGCGGATCCGTATCGCCACCCCTGAGGATGCTGCAAGGCTGGTTGCCATTTATGCCCCTTATGTGGAAAATACCTCTATTACCTTTGAGTACATCGTTCCTTCCGCAGAAGAATTTGCGGACCGGATCCGTCACACTCTTACCCGTTATCCTTACCTGGTGGCTGAACTGGACGGGGAGCCGGCAGGATATGCTTACGCATCCGCTTTTAAAAGCCGCGCTGCTTATGACTGGTCTGTGGAGACTTCCATCTATGTCAGCCGGGATCTTCGAAGCAGCGGTGTCGGCAGTCTGTTATACGAAAAGCTGGAGGAATACCTGACCGCACAGCACGTCTGCAATGTCTGTGCCTGCATCACCTACCCCAATCCTCCCAGCATCGCCTTCCACGAAAAGCATGGTTATAAAACCGTGGCACATTTTCACGCTTCCGGTTACAAGCAGGATTCATGGCATGATATGATCTGGATGGAGAAGACGCTGTGTCCTCACACGATCCCTCCCATGCCTTTTATCCCGTTTCCGGAACTGTGACCGTTGTAAAGCACACCGCACAAAGGAGAAACTCTATGAGCAACGAACTTCAGATCTACCGTAAACGGCTGATCCCGGAAGAATGCATTTTATTAAAGGATGATATTATCGTCGAGCAGAACGAAGACTACATTCTGACCAAATGGAAGACCTTGAATCCCAAGACCACGTTCTCCCACGGCTGTTCCTGCTATTATCTCAAGGAAGGCTTCAAGATCAGCAAGTTCTACCGCCATGACGGTTCTCTGCTGTACTGGTACTGCGATATTGTGGAATATACTTCCCGACCGGAAGATAATTCCCTGATCGTCACGGATCTGTTGGCTGACATTATCCTCTATCCCGATGGAAGGATGCATGTCGTGGATCTGGACGAGCTGGCCGAGGCTCTGGAAAAGGGGCTGATCACCCAGGCTCAGATGAGTGCCTGCCTGCGCCAGCTGAACAACCTGATCACCATTATCTACCGGGACAAGTTCGACAGGCTGCAGAATCCGTTGGATAGGAGCGGGCTGTAGCTGCAGTGCTTACTTTTTGCTCCCTGGTCAGAACTATTCAGAGTAACACATTCGCATAATAAATGAGAGCATAGGCTCTTACGGACACAAGTGTCCGACGAGCTTCTGCTCTCACTTACTTTACTCTGAATAGTTCAGCAGGTTTCCGATGCAGTGTCCCAGAATCGTCAACAGTGTAATATCTTCATCCGACCACTTACGGTTGCGGTTGAACACATCATAGTTCACGATCACATTCGGCACTCCCTCTTTGCGGGAAAGACATTGCAGGGAAGCACCGATCTCCTGCTTCTGCATCACGGCAAAGGCCGCCGGATCCTGGAATCTGAGTTTCAATGTGCTGGATTCTATAAAATTATCATCATCCCCGAATAGTGCAAGATACTTCTCATCTTCAAAAAGTCCCCTTCCATCCGGTACTTCTACCATGTAATTACCATTCCGGCATACCAGCTGCGCTCCCGACTCTGAATAAATCGTGATTCCATCCAGATCGAAGAGACTGCGGATCTGCTGCAGACGTTCTTCCTTTTTTACAATGGAGTTCACACCGGATACACACAGTTCGGTGATCATCTTCGTGATGACTTCCCGCTTTTTCTCCTTAGATACCACATAGGCCATAGCCATGTTCTGCATATCGTCGCTTTCCAGCCTGCCGTGAAGTCTCTCTTCATAGATGATATGGCGGTTCTTGCCTTTTTCCTTGGCCAGATAGAGTGCCTTATCCGCCTTGCGCATCAGTTCCTCGTATTCGCTTCCATCTACCGGATACTCCGATACGCCGATAGAAGCTGTCACATGGGTCTTCGGATCAAATGCCAGAGCAAATTCCTTCGCAATGGTCTTCAAAAGTGTCTTCAGCTGTTCTCTGGTCTCCACTTTCTCCAACAGGATCACATACTCGTCTCCGCCGAATCGTCCGATCACGCCCCGCTGTCCCACCAATTCCTGCATGATCTCCGCCACTCTGCGGATGACCTGGTCACCAAAGATATGACCATAGGTATCATTGATATGTTTGAAATCATCAATATCAATGATCACCAGCCAGCGGACCTGACCATCCTTCCGATTCAGCTGTTCGATGGTATATTCCGTCCATGCCCGTTTATTCAGCAGACCGGTTCCGGCATCCCGGGCTGCCGGAGTCAGATAGTAAGCTTCCTGCTCCCTGTTCCGGTCCGGGGTTATGATACCAGCCACCATATCACGTTTTTTCGGGATCCGGGAGCCTTTGACCCTCCATATTCCCTTGTTCTCCTGCTCACTGACGAATTCCATCTCAAAGAAATCATCTCCATTGCGCAGATGCGCACAGAAAGTCCGAAGCTGCCCTTCCAATATGGCAATATCACTGCCCTCATGTGCCTGCTCCACATTCCGGATCAGCGCATTCATAGGCCCTTCAAACTGGTTCATGGCCCGCTCGTTGACATATTTATAGACCGTAATACTGTCCTGTTCGATCAGATATTCAAAAAAGTAAACATCTTCTAATGTCATAAAATGACGGTACTTCAGAATGCTCTGCTCCAGTCGTAAATTCCGGTTCTCCAGATCATGAATATCTGAAACGGTGATCTGATACAACGGAATCCCGTTCTCCGTCTGTTCACTCTGTTCCAGACGCAGATACACATTCCTTACACTGTCCTTCAGATTGTGAAGCACCGTGATCAGTTCCAGCGGTTGGAACGTATCCGCCTCCACTGCTTTTTTCAACAGCTCCCCGTCTTCCGGGAAAAGCAGCTCACTCACCGGCCGGAAAGAATTCTCCCCTACGAATTCATAGAAAAATTCCGACGCCTTGGCTGCTACCAGATCCTGCCTTACGAAGATCTTCCAGTCCATGATTCCATTTGCATAACCCTTTTGTTCTACGCTGTTGATTCTCATAGATTTTCGCTTTCGTTTAATAAAATACGTGTCCGCCGATATTGATACCTGTCAGTCCTTCCACCGGTGTGCGGAAATATACACAGTTTCCTACATTGGTCACACCGGACATAGCCTCGTCTGCCGCCTGGTAGCAGCGGCTGGTGGCTTTATTGGTGGCCAATGCCAGTTCCAGACGTCCGCTGGCCACCGGTGAGAACTGTTTGTTCTGATAGATCACTCCTACCACTGTGTTGGGATAAACAGAACTTCTGACACGGTTGATAACCACACTGGCTACCGCCAGCTGACCGTCATAGGGTTCTCCGCCCGCTTCACAATAGATCAGATTTGCCAGCAGATAACGGTCTCCCTCTTCAAAGGAGATATCCGAAATGTCCCGCCAGGTTGCGTTTGCCGCCTTCTGGGACATGGCGATCTCTTCTGCCAGCTTTTTCCGGAGTGTTTCCAGATTTTCTTCTTTTTGTTTGATCTCCTGTTCATATGCCAGGGCTCTCTGCTCTGCTTCCGAAATATCCCCGGCATATTTTGCAATGCTGTTAGATGTCTGGCTGATCAGACCGGACACCTTGCTTTTCTCGGTTTCCGCTGCCACCTTCAGACTATCCAGCTCCGTTTTCTCTGCCTGCAGTCTCGCCTCTTCCTCTTCGATCAGCTTGCGGTTCTCTTCGAATTCCTGCAGTTTCTTCTGGTCATAGGCTGCGATCCGTTCAAAAAAGTCCGCAGCGTTCAGCAGTTTATCGAAGCTCTGGGCATTCAGCAAAGCGTTGATGTAACTGGTCTCATTCCGCTCGTACATATCCCGTACCCGGATCACCATACATTCATACTGCCATGCTTCCGTAGCTTTCGCCTCTTCCAGACTGGCCTGGGTATCCGCAATCTCCTGCTCCTTGTCTGCGATCTGCTGTTCCAGATCTGACAGATTGTTACTGACTTCCGTCAGCTGACCGTTCAGATTATTCAGTTGTCCCTTGAGGGAATTCTGTTCTCCCTTCAGGTTCTCCAGATTATCATTTTCCTCATTCAGCTGATTCTGCAGGTTGTTTTTCTCTTCCTGCTCTTTCTGAATCTGCTGCCAGGTACTGCTGGTAGCTTCCACTTTGATATCTTCTGAAGAAAAGGCTCCTGCAAGGATCACTGCTGTAAGCAGCACAGCTGTCTTCTGTAGGCGCTTCAACCGTTTTACTCCTTTTATCTGTTGCTTCAGACCTCGATGCGTATCATGCGGCCCGTCTTACGGTACTGCACGTAATTCACTCCGGCCGCGTCAAACATCCGCTTGGCTGCCCGGTTGGACGGAGTTCCCTCATACTTATCGCTGTCATATACCACCGTGCGGATCCCCGCCTGGATAATGGCTTTCGCACATTCATTGCAGGGAAAAAGAGAGACATACAGCTTCGTCCCCTCCAGGGAACCGCCACGATAATTCAAAATAGCATTCAGTTCACTATGTGTTACAAAGGGATACTTTGTCAGATTCCTGTCATTGGCGTTCTCCCTCTCCCAGGGGAACTCATCGTCGGAACAACCCTTGGGGAAGCCGTTGTATCCCATGGACAGGATCTTGTTGTCCGGGCTGACAATGCAGGCTCCCACCTGGGTATTCGGGTCCTTGGACCGCATTCCAGACAGGTGGGCCACCCCCATAAAATATTCATCCCAGCTGATATAATCGCTGCGTTTGGCACTCATGGGTGTCTCCTTTATTTGGTACCGAAAATACGGTCTCCTGCATCTCCCAGTCCGGGAACAATGTATCCATGATCATTCAGCTTCTGATCCAGTGCTCCGATATAGATATCCACATCCGGATGTGCTTCCTGCATAGCTTTTACACCTTCGGGTGCAGCGATGATGCACAGCAGACGGATGCTCTTGCAGCCCTTGTCCTTTAACAGCTGGATGGCTGCGATGGAAGAACCGCCGGTAGCCAGCATGGGATCTACCACGAATACCTCACGCTCTGCACAGTCTGCAGGCAGCTTGCAGTAATATTCTACAGGCTTTAAGGTCTCAGGATCGCGATACAGGCCGATATGTCCTACTTTTGCAGCAGGGATCAGGGATAACATACCGTCTACCATACCCAGACCTGCACGCAGGATAGGTACCAGTGCCAGCTTTTTACCCTTTAACTGCTTCACGGTGGTCTTGCAGATAGGGGTCTCGATCTCTACTTCTTCCAGCTTCAGATCTTTGGTAGCTTCATAACCGATCAGCATTGCGATCTCGCTGATGTTCTGTCTGAAGTCCTTGGTACCGGTCTCCTTTCTGCGGATGATTCCGATCTTCTGCTCGATTAAGGGGTGATCCATAACTACTACTTTTGACATATTGTTGTCCTCCTGTGTTTTGTATTTGTTATAATGGTATTTCGTTGTTGTTCGTGTCTGTGTAATGCATTAAGCCTCTTCGATCAGGCTGATTCTGCGGCTGTGTCTCTCTTCTCCGGAAAAAGGTGTATTCAGGAAAGTCTCCACGATCTCCAGCGCCAGGTTCTCACCGACAATGCCTGCACCCATTGCCAGCATGTTGGCATCGTTGTGCAGTCTGGTCATCTTTGCCGACAGAGGATCGGAGCAGAGTGCGCAGCGGATCCCCTTTACCTTGTTGGCAGAAATGCTGATACCGATACCGGTGGTGCAGATCACGATGCCCTTCTCGCAGGTACCGTCTGCCACAGCCCTTGCCGCTGCATGTCCGAACACAGGGTAATCGCAGCTTGCCTTGCTGTCACATCCCATATCCTGATATGGAATGTTCTTCTCCTCTAAATATTTCTTTACTCTTTCTTTCAGATCATATCCGCCATGATCACTTGCAATTGCTATCATTTTCCTTCTCCTCGTATTTTCTGTTTATAGTTTTACTACTTTATGGCCCGCTGCTTTCAACAGCCGGTTCATAATGGCCTGTCCGAAGCCTTCCGTGGAAAATCCCTCGGAATAGATCTTTGTCACACCTTCATCATCGAATTCTCTCAGAATGGTGTACAGATGTCTGGCGATACTGCCCTCATCCTTACGGCTGCCGACACTTTTCACCACATCTGCTATATAACCGGACAGCATTTCTTCGGTTCCGATGATTCCGGTCTTCTCTCCTGCGGTATGGTCTGCTGCCGCAGCCCGGTTAATATACTCCCTTACCTGCCCCGGGGTTCCCTCTACGATGGTGAGTTCTCCCCTGGGTGCATAATGTCTGTACTTCATTCCGGGGGCCTTGGGTGCCTGTCCGCTGTCTGCCCGCAGGATCGTGGTGTCCGTATCCACTGTTCCCAGCACTGTGCTCAGTTTCTCCTGGGTAATGTATCCGGGCCGCAGGATCTGTGGCGGTGTCACCGTCAGGTCAATAATGGTGGATTCCAGGCCAATCCCCACCTCACCGCCATCAATGATGGCATCGATCCGCCCCATCATATCTTCTTCGACATATTTTGCCACTGTGGGACTGGGCTTGCCGGAAGTATTGGCACTGGGCGCCGCAATATATCCCCCGCTGTATTTGATCAGCTTCTGCGCCGCCGGATGCGAGGGCATACGGATTGCTACCGTATCCAGACCACCTGTGGTCTCATAAGGCACTGCGTCTGATTTCGGCAGGATCATGGTCAGGGGACCCGGCCAGAAAGCATCCGCGATCTTCCGTGCCTCTTCCGGTACCTCCTTTGTAATCTTGTAAATGTCCTCAAACCGATAAATATGAACGATCAGTGGGTTGTCGGACGGTCTGCCCTTTGCCGCATATATTTTCTGGGAAGACGAAGGATTCAGTGCATCTCCCCCCAGCCCGTAAACGGTCTCGGTAGGGAAAGCCACCAGTCCTCCCTGCTGCAGGATTGCTCCCGCCGCCCGGAGTTTCTCCTCATCTTCTTCGCTGACGGGGCCATCTCCGGGACGAATCTTTATGATCTCAGTCTCCATGTTTTTACCTTCTGTGTTCTAAATTGCATTTGGATATAGTATATCATATCCCCAGTCAAATGGAAAGATTATTCCTCTCCGGTCTGCCGGGATGTTGTGTGTACAGAATAAACGGTCCATCCGACCAGCAGCGGAATCACCGCCACGGTCGGCAGTTCATAGCGGATTGCATTGGACATGGGGGATGCCAGGCACACCAACACGTTTATAAAGCCGGGAACCAGCAGTATCAACGCACTGTATCTTTTCTTTTTCCACAGGAAAAATGCCAGCACTACCAGAATCCAGGTATACAATCCCGGAGTACACAGATACTTGATCAGCGGCAGCCGCATACTGAGGAACCAGATCTGCAGCAGAAACTCCGATGTCTGAATGGGGAATGTATGATGAATTCCCTGTTCCTGCGCATATTCCGGATACTCCAGCTGGATCCAGGCCTCTATGTTCTGTTCCACCGGTGCCAGATAGCCATAGCCCTTGTTGACAAATGCCGCCACATAGCATCCCGGATGCTTGAAAAACATCTGCACCCATATTTTCATGTAGGGCCCCAGGTCTCCGCCTCGATATAATATTTTAATGGGATCCGAAATCCGGGGCTCATAATTTTTCATAGCATCAAAGTTCAGGGTATCATTGATCACCTGTCTCTCATATTCCGTAACCTCATCTTCGTATTCGCAGACATATCTCGCCGTCTGCTGGAACGGTACGCTCAGCCCCTCGGAAGCTGCCGGTTTTCCCACATCGATCAACGCTCTGTATCCCACCACCGTGATCAGTTCATAGATCACCACAGTTGCCAGCAATACCAGGAATGCCTTCCTGCGTTCTTTGCCTTTCAGATAAATTGCCAGCAAAAGCAGTGCCGGAACAATCGCATAGATCCCGTTATTTCTAAGCAGGCAGGATAATACACTGAATACAATCAGTCCCGCCGCATCTTTCCCGCCACATTCCTTCTTTTTCAGTACCGACATCAGATATACTGCCTGTAACACCGTCATTTCCGCATACAGCAGATCTTTCTCAAACCATTGGGCATAGGTTCCCCAAAAAGGTGTCAGGGCGAAAAACAGGATTCCCACGGCACACCATTTCCAGGAAATTCCCAGCTCCTGCAGTTTTTTCATGCTGAGGGAAAAAGCATAGGCCCCTACCAGTGTCTGCATCAGGCAATACAGGAAAAAGCCGAAATTGGCATCTGCAATGGTTCTTCCCAGCACAAAACAGATTCCGATGATTGCGGAGGAAAATGGCGGATGTGCCGCTCCCCAGTCCTGTTCACCCAGAAACTGTTTCAGTTGCACCAGACCGTCCCCACTGGTAGTTCCAGGATAATTTAGCAGGATCCAGAACAGCCAGCTGAAGGCTATTACAAAAAAGCCCACCATCTGTAGGTGCTTTTTGCCCTGCTCTGCGGGTAATTCCACATGCTCCAGCCCAAAATATGCCAGACGCAATACCAGATACAATAACACTGCAAACCCCAAAACACAGAACGTGGATAATAGTATCTGAAAAGAATTGCCCCACAGGAAAATGGCAGAATCATATTTCTTAAAGCTGATACATACTATAAGAAGGAATGACAGAATAACAGAAAGCACCAACGTTGCCACATCTGTCTTCGCCTCTCTTTTCTTCACTTCCTTAAGCATTACAAATACTGCCGCAGCCGTTAACAGATCTGTATAATCCAGCACCGTAAATGCTCCGCACAGTTTATTCAGCCCATTGACAAGATTCGAATCCACGTATCCTCCCAGGCAGACTTCAAATGTACATTGCAATGCCAGTGTCACGATCACGGTCAACAGAACATTTCTTATTTTTTGATATCGTCTCATTTTCTCTCCCGTAACTTTATAAAATTCTGTCATAACATACGAATCCTATATTATCATAATAACACTGTGTATACAACTCGTGCCATTATTTTGTATTTCCCGTTTCAATCCCTCTGTATCCCGTTAATGTACTGTAAAATTCCTTTGTGGATCGACCATGCCACTCTGTCCTGATAGGCCTCGTCACACAGTTTTCCCGCCTCTGCCGCATTGGACAGGAAGCCGCATTCCACAATGACGATGGTTCCTTTGGTTTTTTTCAAAAGATAATAGCTGTCGTTGGGCTTGATCTGCCGGTGGTTCTCCGGATCCAGATCCTGGATCAGCTGTGTCTGGATCAGCCCTGCCAGTTGTTCCCCTCCGATGCTGCCATTATAATAGAAGACCTGCGCTCCATGCACATACTCTTCCGGATAGCTGTTCTGATGGATGCTCACCGTGAGAACCGGATCCGTCTGCTCAATCTTTTCGATCCGGCGTTTCATATCCTGCACTTTCTTATTGGGAGCAGATGCATCATACAATCCATCCTCCGTCTCTCTGGTCAGCACCACCCGGATTCCGTCTGCCTCCAGATACTGTCTCAGTTTCTCTGTGATCCGGAGATTGATATCCTTCTCCGGTGCTCCGTTGATACCAATCTTCCCCGGGTCATCCCCGCCATGGCCGGCATCGATCACTACCGTCGGTATTCCGTCCGTGTCCGCATTATTCCCCTGCAAGGCATTCACGACATTTACCGTTTCCACATATGTCGCCGTTTCCCTGCCAAGTATCGCCATAGACATAAGCAACAGGCATACCATCACCGCCCTTAACACTTTCTGTTCCATCCCTGTTCTCCGGTGTCTCTTTTATTCTATATGATTTTATATGCCTTTTTCTCTGGAAATATCTTCCGAAAATTAAGAAATCCTTTTGTTTTAAACTATTGCATCCCCTTACTACTTCAGCGTATAATACCATTATGAAAATAAGCAAAAAAACTCTTTCTATCATTTTATTTGTTCTGGCGGGAATTTGTGTTCTTGCTGCAGTGATCCTGTTGGTAAAAGGGCGGATCGAAGACCGGCGTATGGAGGAAGCGCTGGATGAATTGCGCCCAACGCCTGTCTCTTATACACATCTGACGCTGCCGACGACTTAA
>ERZ1027269.115-NODE-115-length-32085-cov-7.796347_pt1 | contig 32085 bp, 24 predicted proteins | sample MGYA00519471_ERZ1027269 | MGnify/ENA primary metagenome ERZ1027269 (study PRJEB26926, sample SAMN06164687) | human gut metagenome | biome: ENVO:00009003; feature: ENVO:2100002; material: ENVO:00002003 | host: Homo sapiens | place: USA | collected 2012 ...
ATGTAGAGAGGTCTCGTGGGCTCGGAGATGTGTATAAGAGACAGGTACTGAAGGGTCTGCATATTTATTAATGTCTATTTTATGTTCAAGCCCCAGTCTGATTTCCTCCATCTGAAACCAGTCGTATTTGTCGGACGCATAAATCCCGACCGGCAATCCTGCCATAAGTCCGAGTCTTATCTGGCGCATCTGTATGGCATAAAATTCAGGTTTAGCATATACGGATACATCCAGTCCCGCCTGAAGTCCATCTTTAATCTCCTGCTGCTGGTCAATGCCAAAATGCGACATCTCTATATCTTTTCCCAATTGTCAATCCTCCGCTGCAAGTTTATTGATACAGTCCGTCAGCTTTATGTATTCTGCCCGTACTTTTTCAAACAGTTGTGCGCTTCCTTCTGTTTCTCTCCCTCTTAACTTCTCTGTTATCTCACATGCAGCCTCATATAGCGGTGTAAAGCCGAGATTGAGGCATATACCCTTCATATTATGTGCTGCGCGGAATGCTTTCTCCCCGTCGCCTTCATCTATCCCGTCTTCCAAATCCTTAAAACTTCTGTCACTGAGAAATTTAATTGCAAATTTCTTAATTATGGCTTCATTTCCAATTCTGTCCTTAACGTCATTATAATCGAGTCCTGCCTGCTCATAACATTCCTGAACTGTCATTGATATGTCTCCTTCCGAATGTCGCTCCTCATATACTGATTGTCCGACGGACGATACAATTTGTCAACTCATTACTTTTAGCTAATTCTCGATTATGTTAGTCCAAACTAACCGTGACTGTCAACTGTATTTTTTCTCAAAAAAATCCCCGCCCGGACATAAAATAATTTATGGGGGCGGGGGATAACTTATTTAGATAATATTGCTTCTACGTCGCATATCATTCCGGCTGATACACATGGCATTCTTCCATTTGCTTTCGTGAAAGTTTGATGCGGATTGCACTGCCATCTTTATCATATTTTCTTTTCTTAAGAATCTCTAATGTATCTTTAAGTATATGTATATTTCTATCCGCGCGATTAGCGTATTGGTTAGAAAAAATCATAATGATTTGTCACCTCTTATAAAATGGTCAAGATCACGGATTAATGCATCGCAACTTCTGTATCTGTCCTTATAATCAGGCTCAATACACTTCTCGACAATGCATTCCAACTCAGGAGCTACTTTAGAATTCAACTTTCTAATAGGCCTATGGATAAACTTTGGTGACGTAGGATTTTCTTTGGTAAGCATGTAATAAAGCGTCATGCCAAGGCCGTATATATCCGTTTCAGGTCGAGCATGACCCTCATATTGCTCAGGAGCTGCATATCCAGCGGTTCCAAGTATATACTTATCTTCACGACCATCATCATAGTATCTCATAGCTACACCGAAATCAAACATACTCACATCCAAGCCGTTGTGAATCATTATGTTGGACGGCTTTACATCACGACATACAATCGGAGGGTTGAGTCCGTGTATTGACTTGAGAATTTTCGCTATATTTCGTCCCAAAACTGCTACTCGTTCGGATTCCATTGGCCCTGATTTGTCCAATATACGATTCAATGTCTCTCCTTCAACGTAATCCATCACAAGGTAAATATACTTTGGTGTTTGAATCAGATCAAGCATTGACGGTACACCTGGATGCTTTATAGCCTTGTGCAGCTCAAAAGTTTCCTTGATATTGTCAATGATCATTTGACTATCAAATTCCCTAATATACTCTACCTTTATAGCAACTTTCCTACTTTCTTCACCCTCAACCGTTGCCAAATATACTGTGTGAGGTACAACAGCGAGAATTTTCTCCAGCTTATACCTGCCATCAATGACCGTACCCAATTGTATCGGTACCGCAAGCGGTGACGGAACAGATGCCTTTGAAGAGATAAACGGAGGCTTGTTTGAATGTATCGATGGAACAATAGGTGATATTGGTGTCACACAGGGTGTTTTGTAGAATATTACCTTGGTGTACTTTGCAAAAACAATCTCATCATTGTCTGCAAGCATGTACTTCATTCCGGGTTGCAACCTTACGCCGTTGATATATGTTCCATTGGTAGAATTATTATCTACCAAGTACCACCTTCTGTTGCTAAACACAAAAATCGCATGGCGTCGTGCCATATACTCATTGTCAGATCCAAAATTAAGATCAGCCTCCATAGACCGACCGACCTCAATACGTGCTTTCTGTAGTGTAATAGTTTTGCCTGAAGAACAAACAAACAATTTGATAGTATCCGAATACAGTACCTCTGTAACATCAGGGTCTATTTTGATAACATCTTCATCTGTTTCTAAAATATCAGGAGTAACTGTATCTTCATCAAACGGTAATGGTGGAATCAGTGTCCCTTCATGTTTAACTTTACAGCACACAGAGCAAACATATTTGTCGTCACCGGTACTACGCGCTGCAAGGATGTAATTGTGGTGACCCTGCTCACAATCCAATACAGTGGAAATGCCCTCATCAAGTTCACGAAGAACCATTGTTGCCAGCGTTTTCATGCCATTCGCATTTGGATGTGATCCATCAATTGAGTCATATGCCTTATGATATGCCGCTAAATCAATCAGCTTACAACCAAGCCTGTTTGCTGTGTTTCTTATAATATTATTGTACACATCAATATGCACGCCGCCATGCGCTGCCGGAAAGCTAAATCCCGGATTTGCCGACATGAAAGTTGTATTCAGGGTGCAGCAACATATTTTTGCATGAGGATAGTTCTTTTGCAGCTTCTTAATCATTGTTTCATAAGCACAAGAGAAAACCAATTCATTTTCATCATATGACTTTATATCCTTCGGTTCGGGTGTAACACCATACCCCCAATCGTTGGTTCCTAAATATACAATAATCACATCGGGCATCGTATCACACATATGAAGATCACTCGTTCTCTCATCGCTGCACCCGGACGGGAATAGCTTCTCGGTTCCAGGCAGTTGACTTACGCGGCTTCCAGACCAAGAATTATTAATGAGCAGCTCTGCGCCTAAGAGATTGATTACTTGCCCCCACCAGGTATCACTCATATCCTGAACACCTGCTTTGGTGCAATTATCACCGGCGAAAAAGAGATTGTAACCATCTGGATTGTATCCGTCAAGTGTACTTATGGAATCGCCCAAAATGGAGATCTGCTTCTTGTAAAACGGATTGCTCCTTTGCCATTTCAGAAATTGCAGCTGCTCCTCATAACTATCTGTGCAACCAAGCCATGTTTCGTCAGGGAAGCCTGCACCTGAGACAACCCCATCTTGCACCTCTTCTATTGGCGCGTAAGGTGCTCCGTGGGCAAAAATCACAGTTGTATCTGCAATAATCTTTCCAGTGGGTAATGCGATTGCGGGAATAAATCTGTATAGACTGTTTTCCAGCAAGCAAAAATGGAACACATGAGCAAACGCCCGGTAGTTTTCGCCCAAGTCCTTTTCCGAGTCCGGTTTTATTGCAAATATGATATGCTTGAATTTTTTGCAATACTGTTTGCTTTCTATAACAGACTTGAATGCTTCAGCTACCACATATGCCGGATTTTTGAATGCACCGCAGCCGAAAGCTCCCAATATTATCGTATCCACCTTGTTATCTAAGGCGGCTTCCATAATGTTTGTGATACGGTTTTGGAAGATGCGCTTCAGCACCGTTAGATTCGTGTATTTGCTCCCTCCAAGGTAAGGAGCTGCGCAGGTAATGACATCGACCTTGAACCAATCTTCTTGGAGCAGCATTTCCGGAACGGGCTTATCATCCTTAAACACAGTAACACCATGTGTATAGATTAAACGATCCGAATAGAAATGCCCCTGCATTCGGGCATGGTAATCATAATAATCATTAAACAAATGGTCAGCTCTTAAGCAAGTATATAGATTGCTGCTCCGACAAAGGCACTCCTCCTGCGCCATAGCGCCATTTTCAACTCCGCCTCCGGGATTGACCGGATTGGCAAAGTTTAGAACGGCGACCCTACCGCCATTTGCGTATTTGCGTGCCTCTGCAAATGTCGTATTTTCGCTGATGGCAACATAGCATTCTGACTCGCCGGCTCGTACACCAGACGCAAAGTTTTCGTAATATATCTTTGCGGATTCTGCTGCTTTCTTTGTTTCGTCGCATAGCACGCCTGCCGTAGAGAACGCTAATGTATCCTGAAAGGACGCAATCAAATCTCTTCTATCCATATCTACACCTACTTTCTTTTCCGGAAATTCTCCTCAATCTGAGTGCTCCAGTTATCACTGATCTGCTGATTGCTGCGCATTGCACTAATCGGAGCAGAGATAGTTTCATACAGGACCTGCGTTCCTTCACTATCTGCATGATAATTCACAGCTCTATTTCGTGCAATGCCAAAGCTTGCGGCTGTTTCAATCGCATCTATGTTGGCGCCGATGAATAGGAATTCCCATCCATGCTGTTCTTTCTGGCGCTCAATCATTTTCTTGACAGTTTCGCTGCTATACTTATAGCTGGCATTTTCCTGGCCGTCTGTGGTAATGATAAACATCGTATGTGCCGGTACATCCTCCGGCCTCGCATACTTATGAATGTTTTCAATATGGTGGATAGCACCGCCGATTGCATCTACAAGAGCTGTGCATCCACGCACATGGTAATCTTTTGAGGTCATTTTGGGAATCTCAGACAATGGCATGCGATCATGCGAAACGCTGCTTTCGTTGTCAAAGAGAATGGTAGAAACATATGCCTTGCCATCTTCCCTCTTTTGCTTTGCAATCATCGCATTGAAGTCACCAATCGTATCGCTCTCAAGACTGGACATAGAACCGCTGCGATCGAGTATAAACACCAACTCTGTAATATTATTTTCTTTCATCCTGAATACCTCCGATAATGTACTAAGGCTTCTATAACCTTGTATCTACATTATAGAAAAAATCGCCGGAGATGTGGTCGCATACGAAGCGACGTGTTTATCCCAACAAGCTCTGATCAAAAGCAAAAAGAGCTTCATTGATCTCAAATATGTTATAGTTCTTGTTGGAAATAAAATATTCGATGATGATGTCAAACTTACTGCTTCTTGAAAGAGCAAAGCCTGCTTTCATAAGCATATCTTTTGTATCTTCCAGACTCAGTTCCAAAGCAATTGCAAAAGCAATGGTTGTTGGCTTACTCGGTCTGTAATGAATGTCGCTGCGGATCTTTGAAAACAGTTTGCGGTCAACATTTGCCTTTTTATAGCATTCCGCATCAGTTAGTCCCTTTTCATCTATTTTACGCAGGAGCATTTGGGAAAAGCTCTCGTCAATCTGCTTTACGGCTTCTTCCAGGGTGACTGCCTTGGGTGTGGCAACAGATTTCGCACATTGCTTCGGTAACGCGGCTGTGTCTTCGTCCGGCAAAATTTGAGTTTCGGCCAAAACTGTGCTTTCGCCCTGCTCATCAATTAGCGTCCGGTTAAACTCAAAGTGAGTGTCTACATATTTACCATCTATGTAGCATGCTATGTCCGAGAATAACTTTTCACTAATCCGAAATGCGGATTTATCGAACACTACGATATATACCAACATGTCGTGTTCTACCAAAAAAGAGCTGATGATATCAACAGCAACTCGGAGAGCCTGATCTTTTGGATAGCCATACACGCCACTTGATATAAGGGGGAAAGCAACAGACTCGCAATTATTCTCTAGTGCAATCCTTAGCGACTCCCGATAGCAGCTCTCCAACAGCTCTTTTTCGCCGTTCTGGCCGCCTTTCCATTTAGGCCCGACTGTGTGTATTACAAATCTCGCAGGAAGCTTATAGGCCTTTGTAAGCTTCGCTTGACCCACCTTACATCCGCCAAGTTTCATGCACTCCCAAAGGAGGCCTTTGCCTGCGGCCTTATGGATTGCGCCATCAACTCCGCCACCGCCGAGAAGGGATGGCTTTGCTGCATTTACAATTGCGTCGCACTCTATTTTTGTTATATCATTTCTTACTATCTGAATTGGCATCTCTTTTTCTCCTTTGTTTGCCCTCAAGCTCTGTTCTAATCGCAAGTGATACTGCCCTTGTTAAGAAGGACAGTATTACTTGCCTTTTGTTGTGCTGTTTTCATCTGCGGTTATAAACTCACTTACAGGCAAGAATGAGACAAAGAGGTTGCTGCAAGCAAACAACCACAAACTCAAATGGTTATTATTTATTGAGCGTGTGCTTGGAAAAATTCACATTAACAAGTTTGCCATCTTTAAATGTAAGGTAGATGCGGTTAGAGGACTCAAAATGTGAATACTCTATTCCGCCGGATATGGCGTTTTCACTGGTAAACTGATTTGCATAAGACTTAGACTCAAAATCTGCAGTACTCATACCGATAGTAATTCCGCCAGAAAGTTCAAAGTCAATGCCATCAAGAAATTCGCCATTCATAAACACGCCTGTAACCATGGCATCCTTTATTTCGACAGCACGATTGGCGAAGTTTTTGACTGTAAATGTCAATTCCCAATTTCCCTTTGTCATCACTAGACCAGATGTGATTTCATTTCCGGCAGCTATAGATTCAGGATATGTCTTGATTGCCCAGCCGTTATCAGTAAAGCTCGATACAGGGGCAGGAAGTTGGTACATCTTACCTTCAAGTTTGAAGATATAGTCAGCATAATTATCGGTTAATCCGTTAGGAGCCACGTAATCACGGAGAAAACCTAGATCAACTGCGTCGCCGGTCGACTCATCCTCGGTTTTCCAGTTCCTAATATCAACATATGTCAACTTACCTTCTGCATTAAATGTAAAAACATAATACACATAGGTCTCTTTCTCATATCTAAGCATCGTGCCGCTATCGCCATTTATTGTTTTAGTTGCTTCTCCAAACTTTCCAGTAACATCTTCTACTGTGGTATCTTTCGTCGCGGACAACTTATTTGCCAAATTGAAAGTCATATCATTTGCAGTAGAAAATGTGCAGTCAACGCTTCCGACCTTACAGTCTGCGAACTTCTTGTTCCGAGGTTGATAACAGTTAATGTGATTCTCCTTTGCTGATTTTATTTCAATTTTGTATCATAAAGGATTCGACGGTCGGTCGACGTAGTCAGCCGACCGTCTTTAGTGCATCACTTATTTTTCGTTCTTTTTCTTCTTGTAAACCACAAGGAATACAATCAAACCAGCGAGAACGAGTACGCCTGCAATAGAACCAAAGAAGAGCGCCTTGTTGTTATAATAACGAACCCAAATATCGGTTGTTACATAAAAGCCTGTGATTTCTTCAACCTGTTCGTTTCCGGCAGCGTCGGTGCAAACAATTTTAACCTTGTGCGCACTCTTAGAATCGCCTGCAACATCAAATGTGAATTCACCGTTTTCTGCAATAATAGCAGAAATCTCTTCTGCACTCCAAGATTTATAAGCCTTATTATAGTCATCAACATATACGGTGATGGAGTCGAGGAGCAGGTTATCGCTGATGGACATCTTGACCGTCATGTTTTCCAATGCATAGGTAACGCCGTTTTCGAGATTTTCGACAACGATATTTGGCTTAATTGCATCAACACCAAAACCAACTTCAGTATCCTTCGTGTCTAGCGTGTTTTCAGCAACATTTCCAACCTCATCTTCCGAATGAAATGTCAGCCTGTAAACGCCATCATCAGCAAAATTTTTCGCAAATACAGTATAGGTGTAATGGTACCATACTCCGTTACCGCCAGTAACATCAATTCGGTAATCCTGGCCTTCGGTAAGAACGATGGTTTCATTATTCTTAAAGAGTGTGATCTTGATGTTTTCGAGTTTGTTTGCATTGGTCTCGGTGACAACAACATCAACTGGTTCCTGAACATAAGTGCCATTCAGATTCTCTGTGAATTCGCTCATTGCATATGTTGAGCCAAAGCGGTTAACAGAGAATGTGATGGTCTCTGTTGTCGTATTGCCAGCTTTGTCAGTCAATGTCGCAGTCAAAGTATAGATGTCATCAATTTCTTTCTCTTTTGCGAAATTCTTAAAAGTAAAGGTACGGCCATTGTGAATATCAGTATATGCACCATCCAGCTTCACGCCCTTACGATTTGCGCCTGTTAAAGTAATTGTAACATTGCCTGCGTCATAGTTGGTGTCAGAGTAGCTAACAACAGGGATCACATCGCCCTTGTTTGCAGAGTTATTTGCAATTCCGCTAATCGTCAGCGTAGGCATAGTAGTATCAACAACGAATGTTTCTGCTGTATAATCCGCGGAATCATTGCCTGCTTCATCCGTCACAGCGATGTCGAAGGTGTACCTCGCATCCTTGCCGTAGTAGATCGTTGCCGTATGCCTGTCGCCGTTTGATGTCCAGCCGCTAATAGTAGGCATAGTCGCTGCCGCACCATCCTCAGCTGCTGTAAGACTGATATCTACTCGATCAGCATTGAAGTTGTGTTCGGTAATGACAATGGTTGCCGTACGAACTGCCTTATAGTAGTTGCCGTTCAAAGCATCGTTGTTGTCATAGCTTACCGCAACGACAGGAATCGTGTGGTCAATTGTGAACTCATTAGAAGCTACTGTGCCAGCTGCAAAGGTCTCACCATCACAAGCATTATTGGCCAGATCAGTGTATGCAATATCAAAGGTGTAATCGCCATCTGCGGTATACTTGATGGTTGCAGTCCATTGTGTATCATCCAAATTTCCGGTACCAGCATTGGTCTTGGTGAACTCGGAAATAACAGGAATAACTTTGTCGGTGTTTGCAATGGTTACTACTACATCATTAGGATCAAAATTACGTTCAGTAACAACAACCGTCGCAGTTCTGTCGTTCTTAAAAAAGGTATCACTATCTGCCGAGTTGTTGTCGTAAGAAACAAGGATGGTGGGCTTTGTAATGTCGATTTTAATAGCAACGAGCTTATCAGAGCTGTTCATGGAGTTATCCTGAGCATATACAATAATTTCAACATCATTGCTATTGTTCAGTTTGGAATCAACGGTAATTCTTCCGGTCCAAGTCTGAAGGAGATCCTCCTGCTTAGGATTGCTCTCAGAAAACTCATACAGCGGCTTATTCTCACCGCCCTGGGTTACTTCGCCCATATTCTTTACTTCGTACCAGATTTTCTTGAGACCAGAGTAGGTGCCACCAACCAATGGGTCGACAACTTTGATATCGACCTTAACATCGCCGTTGTAAATACCGTTTATAGGCTGTTCAGGCTCAACCGTTACTACAGGGGCAACAGTCTCCTCAAGCGGTGCGTTACGGTCAACAATTAATCCATTGGTGCTGATATAAGTGTAGTTGCCTGCAAGATCCGCAATCTTGATGTAAACAATAAACTGTTCATCAGAAGCAATCTCAAGCTCCGTGAATTTTCTCCATGCTGTCGCTTTCACTTTGTCAAGATCCTCCGCTGTAAGAGCAGTTACACCATCGCTGGCTGCAGTTGCCTTAACCTTGTAGTATTCAACAGATGCGATAGGAGCAGTTGCATCATATGAAGCACCGGTAATCGTAATTTTTTTCTTAGACCAGAAGCCAAAGGTAAGAGCATCTCTAAGAGAATGCCACTCGCCCGTGCGGCCTTCATGAGAAGTAGCCTTCACAGTACCTGTCGGAGCGGTCATGTCAACTGTAAAATCGAATGCGGCAACGGTTCCTTCAGCGAGTTTTACGCCTTCATTCGCATTACCAGCTTCATCGGTGTAAGCAATAGACCAAGTATAGTTTGCGTCCTTTTCAAAGCGGATTTCTGCGGTATGCGTTGCTAAATCTGGGTTTTCGTTATCTACAGTAGTCCAGTCGCTAATGATATATGCGTTCTCAACAGGATTACCCTTGGCATCAACCGCATTAATGATGATGCCCTTGGTAGCTGTAGCTGCATCAAAGTGATGGTTTCTCTCGGTAATAGTTACCATAGCAGTACGCTTGTTATCAAAATATGTATTGCCATTATTATCCTTGTTGTTATTGAATTTAATGCCGATAACAGGTGCGATAATATCAATGTCCAGTCTGACAGATTTAATGTTTTCGTTGCCAGCATTATCGACAGTCTTTACATAAACAGCAATGTTGCAGCCGTTATAAAGCTCCTTATCTATAGGAATCGAACCATTCCAGTCTTTGACAAGGTCCTTCTGTGCCGGGTTTTCAACATCAAATGTAAAGAGGTTGCCTTCCTCATTCTTAACATTGTTTTTTTCAATCCAGTAGTCAACAGTTTTAATGCCAGAATAAGGTTCTACATCCTCGACTTTCACATCAACCTTCACATCAGAATTCTTGTTATACAAGCCGTATTGACCACCTGCATTTGCAGTAGCATCATAGAAACCATTTGCCGCGGAAGGGGTCAGCGTAATACCACTTGCTTTCTTATCTACAATGTATCCGTCAGAATTGATGTAAGTATAGTTTCCAGCATAGTCCGTAATTTTGAGGTACACAACAAACTGCCTATTATCTTCTATGCTGTAGTCTGCATAAGGCTTGAAAGTTTCTTTATCAAGATCCTCAGCTGTCAACACAATTGGATTGCTGGTTTCAAAGTATTCAACAATATACGGGCTTGTTGCGTCGTCAGCAGTTGCTGTAACTTCAGCCTTGACGTTGCTATACAAACCGAATGTCAAAATATTGAGAAGTTTATCCCAAGTGTTTGCATTTACCGTTATGGTGCCGGTAGGATCTGTTTTGTCCACAGTAAAGCTATACGGAGAATCAGAAGCTTCGACCTTGATGTCTTTCACCGCATTATCTGCTTTGTTCGTGTAAGCAAACGACCATGTATAATTGCCGTCCTTATTAAAGGTTACGGTTGCAGTATGCTTATCGCCATCGCTTGTCCAAGAGCTAATTGCAACATCATCTCCAGACAATTCAACAGAATGCCCCTTGGCATCAACCGCAGAAAATGTAATTCCCTTCGTTGCAGCGTCTTTATCAAAAGAGGTTGCTCTGTCGATAATCGTAATGGTTGCAGTTCTTGCTTCGCCATAATAGCCATGGTCATCGACTAATTTATTCGCCGTATCAGTGAAATCAATGGCAGTAGTAATCTTATCAATGTTAATCGCAATGACGACGGATTTTTCATACTCGTTGCCGGCGTTATCGATGGCCTTGACCGTCACCTTGATATTATCATGATTATTCTTTGCGGCATAAACAGTAATGTTTCTGCTACATTCCGCTTGAAGCTGATCGTAGGTCGGGTTTTTCGTTTCTAATGGATAGAGTGTTCCTTCCTGAGTTTTCTGACCATTATTTTCAACGGTATATGTAACTGATTTGATGCCAGAGTAAGCAATGTCCGCATTCACAGCATCATTAACGTAAACAGGTATAACAACATCCTTGTTGTAATATCCATATTTGTTTGCCGGCGGAGGAGTGATAGTAATTGCGGAAGCCGTATTGTCATATATCACACCATCGGTGCTGATATATGTATAGTTGCCTGCAAGATCGGTGATTCGAGCGTAAACGGCAAATCTCTCATCAGCATTTACGGTAATCGTATCTCTGACAAACTTACCATCCTTAAATGCCTGATCCAGCTGGCTCTTATCAAGTGCGCTCGTTTCATTCGACTTGTAGTAGAGGATCTCTTTAATCTCTGTTGTTGTATCAGAACCGGTTGCGACGGCTGTTACGCTGTAATTCTTATAAATGCCAAACGTCAGCGTTTCAATCAGTTTATTCCACACTGTCTTATCGAGTGTGATTTCCGCAGTAGGAGCAGTTGCATCCACCGCAAACTCATACACGGAATCCCCGGTGGCTTCAATTTCGTCATCGCTGAGATCCGCCTTGTTGGTATAAGACACACTCCACTCGTAATTTGCATCAACGGTGAAACTGATGGTTGCCGTATGAGTATCGCCGCTATGATTCCACGAAATCATTGCCGCTTTGGAAATCGCAACATTTCTTCCGGCAGCGTCTTTTGCAGTAATAACAATACCGTCCGTTGCTGCGGCTTCATCAAATGTGGTTGCTCTGTCAATATAAGTAACCGTTGCCGTTCTGGATGTATTATATTTTCCCGCGTCACCTTCGCTATGAAGCGTTCCGTCAATCGCGACACTTACAGAAGGCTTCGTAGAGTTGATTGCCAATTTAGTCGTTTTGGTTTCGATGTTTCCGGCGCGGTCAGTTACTTTTACATTGACAACAACATTGTCGCTGTTATTTGTGGCCGCATCTACAATAATGTTGGCGTTATATTTGTTTTCAATAGTTTCGCCATCTTTGTATGTATAAAGCGTTTCACGCTTGGTTTCTTCTCTGCCATTTGTGATCCAATACTCTACAGAAGCAATGCCGGAATAGTTGCCTTCATCTTCGGTAGAAATAGCAATGGACACATCGGAATTATAATATCCGTGTGCATTAGGAGCTACAGGGGTTATTACGGTCTTGGTAACATCAACATCAATCACAATATTCAAAGGATTATTTTTGTTGATGGCTGTGACATCATGCCAGCTCTTCACTATGTCACCATCGGCCTTGTAATAAAGACTTATTTTACCAATAGCGGTTGTTTTGGAGATTGTAACAGAGGTTTTGTTTCTTCCGCCGCCAACCAATTTTCCCTTTATGTTGTATATTTTAATACCGTTTTTGCCCGTTGTAAAAGTCACGGTAGCATCCTTTGCAAACATATAAAGTGTGCCATCCAAATTAGTTCTCAGTGCATCATCAGTATTAAAAGAAACATCGGTCATACTAGAGGTGCCAGACTTCTTAAAAACAACCACAATATGCTTATCTTCGACGATGCCGTCAATATCAAAATAGGCAGTAGTATCATCGGGAGTATTAACTTCGGTATCTACACCGTTAACATTAACGGACTCAATAGTATATCCAACATCAGGCATCAAAGTGACCTTTGTAGAACCATTGTAATCTACAAGATTAGATTCGACACTTACGGAACCATTATTAGTATCTTCAACGATCACATTATATCTATTGGGAGCGAAGGTAATAACGATTGTATAATCCTTATCTGCGGTAAGTTCTTTGACATACTTATCGTCTGCACCATAGTTTGCACCAGTGATAGACGTATCAACAACACTGTTGATTTTGACTTCTGAAATACGGTAGTTGTCATCCGGATCTGCGGTAATTTTAACAGTGCTATCCTGAACAACAGTTACGGAGCCGCCCACAGTAGTCGGATCAGTTACAACAGTACCGTTTTCATTGTGAGTAATAGTAATTGTATAGACCTTGGCAAAGGCAACAGCAACTTCAACATCAGAAGTAACCGTGATTTCTTTGCTGAAAGTTCTATTGTTTTCAATTGTCTGAGCAACTCCTCCGATTGCAACAGAAGAGATCTGATAACCATCGGCAGCAACAACATCAACGGTAACCTTTCTGTTCTCATCTACAACAAGAGAATCAACCTCTGAACCATCCAAGGTGACCGTACCGCCTTCAACGTTTGGGGTCGTGACAGTGAATTTCTTTACTACAGTCGCAGCGATTGCAATATTGGCATTAACTGTAATTGTGTCTTCATATGCCTCACCATGAGCAACAGGAACATCCTTACCGTCAACCGTCAATACTTTGATATAGGAACCGGCAGCAGGTGTAATCTTTACAGGCACCTTTGTACCGGAGTCCACCTTTGCCATATTCTGCTCAACACCGTTTATTTCCACGGTCGCATCTCCGGTAACCGAAACGGAGATTGACACCTGTTGGGATTCAACAGTACTAATGCTTACATCAACATTGGCAGTGAGGTTATCAGAGGCAATTGTCTCATTCTGGGTTTTCTGCTCGTAACCATCTTTCTGCACAGTAATCACGACAGGAATTGTTGAGCCATCATATCCGCTGAACGCCTCTTCTAATGCTGCTACATCAAATGCAGCAACGCCTTTTGCATTCGTCATGCCATTTAAATTCAGCTCTGCTCCTGCTTCGCTAGACTCAATTGTTACCTGTGCACCTTCAATGGCGTTATTGCCATCGGTAACAGTAACCGTATATGAGTCAAGAAAGTCTTGCGTTGCAGCAGAAGTATGCAACGTCGTGACCGGGCCCATAGCTAATACCATCAAGACAGACAGCAAGATTGCCAGGAACCGATCGGTAGGTTTTACACTTGTTTTACTCATCTCGTTCATGCTCCTTTTTGTAGTTGCTAAGTAGTTTGATATATCTATAATTTTTTCCGTTCAATAGACAATGCATATTGAAGGAAAGATATAGTACTGATACACAGCCCAAAACCAACCATTGTGATTTTACCTGTGTCCATGTAATGACTATAACTGCGATTAAAGAAGCAAACATCGTTATATCTGCAATCATACCCTCGCGAGTTTTCAAAAAGGAAATCACACCCGGATTTGATTTTGCCAATAATCTGCTTCGTACCTCTCGCTGTTCAAGTCTTCTTCGCTTGGAACTGCATATTCGGGTCATCCACAGTTCCAGTAAGATACACAGCCAAAAGGCTGCTGCCATTATGTACGCCCCAATCTTTTGAGCACCAGTGCCCTCAAGACTAACCGAGGGGATACATAATATCAATACTGCCGGAATTACTGCCAGCAGAATCAATATAAGGAAGTATTTGTTAATTTGCATTTTAAAAAAAACTGGTCTGCTCATCCTATCACCTTCTACTCAATTATTTCTGTGCTTCCGGTAAAGGACATCTCAATATCAACTGTGAATTTCGTCGAATCCGCAACAGCGTCGTTCGAAGGCGCTTCATTGTTCACCAGTATAGTGGTTTCTCCTGCAGGCTGTTCCAAAAGTGTTGTTTCGTTAACAGCTTCAGCCAGAACCGTCGTTTCATTGTAGCGAGGTATCAACGTGGCTGTATCTAACTTTTCTGTTCCAACACTAACCGGTAATCCTGTTGTCTGTGACTGCAATCTGCCAGAATGAGTTATTTTATCGGTTAGCCTACCACGTTCTGCATTAACTGCGCTTGGTTTATAAGCTTTGTTTCCGGTAGACTCATTCTGCTGGCGAATTGCCTCAATTGCTTTCTTAGCCGTTCGTCCGGATATGTCCCCGTATAGTTTTGGGACGTCCAAAAGGAAGAACAATGCAATTCCGACTAATAACAGCACACCAGCAACGATATATAAAGCCAATGATAAAGTTTGTAATACCTCAACACTCATTATTCGTTACCTCCTTTGCTTGTTCCAAATGCCGTTTCAATTGCATTCTTTGTGTCATCCAGCAGGGAGATTGTATTGTTCTTTTTCTCCTCAGTCTTGTCGGTCGATGTTGCGATTGAATTTACCGCGTCCGAAATCATCGTGTGCATATCCTGCATTTGTTTCTGAGTAATACCATCACTCTTAAATTTGGTTGCATATTGTTGGAGAGCGCTTCGAGACATTTCGAGCAGCTCAAGTCTAACAATTTCGCTTTCGTCCTCATTAAGGGCAACCGAATTAAGAAGTTTCTCCATATTCTCAAAGAACGGTTTGTATTGTCCCTTATCACTGGCTTCAACAACATATCTTGCTATATTACGATAAAATGAGCCGATATTTGCATAAGCGGATGCCATTCCGTAATCCTTATATCCCTCTGGGACATCGCTAAACCATTCAACAGCGTATATTGCCCCGGTAAACTCATCTGAGACAATCGAAGCGTTTTCGCCTTGATAGTAGTACCAGTATAATTTGCCGGTCTCAAAGCATATTTCAGTATAATTGTCCGGATTGCTTTGAAGTGCTATTTTATTGTTTTTGATATACTTGGTAAGCATATTTGCTTCGGATTGAGTAAATACATCGTCATTATCTTTAAATACCTGTATCATGCCTAGATAAGCATCTTTCTCGCCTGCTTTCTTTGGGATTGCAATACACTCTTTATAGAGTTCAAGCTTTTCATCATAATCTACAGATTTTGATGCCTCATACAATTTTGTCTCATATGTATCAGTTGCTTTTCGAGAGGCTATGTAATTCGTCACAAGTCCAGAAGCCGCAAAAATAGCTGCCATCAAGATTGTCAAGAAGAAGACACCCAGCTTACGCTTTTGCTTCTTCTTATAAAGAGGCTCCAGGATTTCATAATTTTCCAGATCATACATCAACTCCGCACATGACTGATACCTATCGGACGGCTGATATTGCGTACATTTCTGTATAATCGCATCTAATCCGTGAGAAAGGGCAGGGTTTACAGCTCTTATGGACTTATCGCTTATCAGATTCTTACAGGGATCTATATTTGTAAGAAGGTGATACATCGTAATACCTAAACAATAGATATCCGTCCTTGCATCTGTACGGCCCAAGCCGCTTCCAATGTATTGTTCTGGTGCCGCATAACCGATAGTGCCAATACCGGTTGTTTCGCCCAAATCAATTTCATAATGTTTTGCCGTTCCGAAGTCGATAACCATAATGTTACCGTCCGGCTTCAGCATGATATTCGCCGGTTTCATGTCTCTATAGATGATCGGTGGCGTTCTTGAATGAAGATAGCCAAATACATCACATAACTGCTTCGCCCATTCAACAACATACGCTTCCGGCTGTGCACCGTTTTCCTCTATGATTTTATCGAGGGAGCGGCCCTCAATATAATCCATAACAATAATAAAGCTGTCATCATCCTCAATAACATCAATGATGCTCGGCAGATTCGGATGTTTCAAATTTTTGAGAGTTTCAATTTCTGCCATAAGCCCCTGTTTAACAGTATTAAAATCCATCTTACTATCTTTACGGACTTCTTTAACCGCCCAGGTTTTATTGGCTTTTTCATTAATGGCCATGTAAACGACACTCATACCGCCATGACCTATTTCGCTTAGTATTTTATACTTGCCATCGACAAGCGTTCCTATTTCAAGCATGCTTTCTCCTCCGACTCAATCAGAATGTTCTTATCGAAACGACTGAAATGTTATCTCTTTCTTGCCTTTGCTTATTCAAGTCGATAAGCGCATCCATATTTCGTTTCATGCCATCAGCATCAAGCATAACATTAGGATTGAGATATTGGTAAATCTCGTTTTCTGTAATCTCATGCCTGAAACCATCGCTACATAGCATATACACAGCATTCAGCTTAGTATCTCCGAGAAACATATCAGGATATACTTCATCAGAGGCTCCGATGCACTGAAGGAGGACACTTCTTCTGGAGTCCTTTTCTGCTTCCTCTGGTGTCAAATGACCGAGTTCAACTTCACGTGCGACTACTGTTTGATCCTTGGTCAAAACAGTTACGGAATCCCCAATTTCATATGCTCTCGTATCACCAACATTCATTATGTAATAACGACTCTCTGTAAGCATAAGAACGGTAACGGTAGTACCCATATTCGTCCCGCATGACGCTGCATAGGTTTTTATCTTTTCATTGTATTCTGTTGCTATTCCAATCCAATCGGTCCGAATAGCTTCATCGGTAATTTTCGACTCACATAGAGCAGGAAGTTTACTATCTGCCCATTTGCAAAAAGCATTTACAAGGGATGCACTTGCCACCTCGCCTTTAGAAAGGCCTCCCATGCCGTCACATAAGACCGCTAGAACAATTTTGCCCTGCTTAGTGCTGAAGACGCGGACATTATAACTATCCTGATTATTGTTCTTCGTCAAACCGATATCAGTAGTAGCCGAAACTATAAAATTCATTCTTCCTTACCACCCTTTCCTGAAAAATCAATTCCCGTACTAAATTCCTAATTAATAAAGCCTAAATTCAAAATCTTCATTTGCCAAACGAATTATATCGCCATGAGTGATTGCTGTCTCAACATTACTCTGAATCATGATTCCATTTACAAAGGTATGATTCGTTGAGTTTGTGTCAATAACGAAATATTCTCCTTCGCGTATAATGAAATTAGCATGGCTACGACTAATAGCAGTGTTATCGCCAATAAAGTAGTCAACATAGCTTCTTTCCTTGCCAACACGAAAAACAGGTTTATTTAAAGATATTTTTTCGTTATTTTTCTTGCGGATAAGATGCGGTGTTATCATTTGGGCAGGATTGTTTATTGCTTTTAATACCGTAGTCTCACCAATGGCACCGCCACCGAGAGATGTTGTTTCGCCAAAATTAGCCATCTGTTCCTGTGGAACTTGGCGTGGTGTAAATGCAGGCTGTTGACCTCCAGTTGGTGTTACCGCTTTTTGTGTCTGGGAAGGTGTCTGCTGACTAGTAGGCTGTGTCGCCGGCTGAATATCTGAGACCGACGCTGCTTGCCCAGGAATAGCGAAGCCCGGAGTGATTCCCTTATTTGTTGGTTGTTTCGAAACATGGTTTTTATTAGTAGCGGCTTGCGTTTTGGTTTTTTTTGCTGCCTGCTGAGCTTTGTAAATTTCAACGTTTTCCTTATTGTAATGCATCAGTAATTCGAACATGCTCATTTTTTTGCCAGAATCTACCTGAGCTGTTTTTACATTATCAACGTGTTGAACAGAAGCTGTAGTCGCAACTTTTGCCTGATTTGGAGGCATATTTGCCGGCATTGTTGCTTTTGCTATATTATTGCCTGATTCTGCTGGCTGTATCTTCTCAACAGTTGTAACTTTCGGTTGAACTTGCTGGGACTGTTCAGACTGCGTCGAGGATATAGGGGGAACTTTTGTTATGGATGCTGGATCTGTCGTGTTCTTAATTGATTCAAGTAACTTTTTGAAATCAACAAGAGATATAACAGTGGAACTATTTAAAAAATTAATAATCTTTGCAACATGGTCACAATTTTCTGTTTGGTCAAACTGAGTGCTAAACATAATATTCTTAAAAAACATACTAATGTCGGTCTCTCTATTTTCTAAAATAGGGAGGCAAACCAACGATGCTTCACAAGATGAAACATCTGCAAAGATGTAATCTAAATCTAAAATAATAGAATTCGGATCTATCATATAATCTTCTGCAGAAAGCAGACCATCAACAACACCTTCAAAGACGCCAAGCAATCTTTTCTTGTTTACAGGTCCACTAAAAAACTGTTTTACAGAAATTTTTGAAGTCACATTATACTTAATAAATTTATTTGCATCCATCTGCGTGAAAAAAGTCGGAGCAAAACCAACAATTTTGTTGTTTGTAAGCATTCCGAGACTCATAGAATCTATTTTGTCTTCTGCTTTTATCTCATAAACCAAATATGTATTGGTTCCTTGGCTTTCATATTTAAAATCCATCACAATTCTCTCCTTAGTTGTCGTATTCACAAAGAACTATAAAATCCCACACTGATGAGTCCTTTACTGGAGCTGCTCCGTCCTCGGAGAAAACTCCTGCCTCGAAGTATTTTGTTTCTATAACAAGCTTTCCCTCTATGTTTATGTATCCCCATCTATCCTCAACTTCCACAGGTGCCATGCCCATAGAAAATGATTTTGCCCCCTCATAAATTGGTTCAATTACAATCTCTCCTTTAGTGTTGGCAAATCCCCACAAATCACCTTTCTTAATAGCAATATATGAGTCATTAGATGCAGCAATAGATGCGCCATCAAATGTTTCTTTACCAATTGTCCCACCCTTATGATCAAGGAAGAGATACTTGTCACCTTGACGAGCAATAATTACATCATAGACAGAACAAAAACCATTTGAATCAACAATGATTTCATCATAATCAAAGCCAGTGATTGTTTCTAATTTCGTATTAATAAGTGCCCACTTGCCGTCTTTCTTTACCGCAGCAATATCATTTGCAAAAGCACCAGCATATTCATACTCAAACTTCTTTTCATTAAAGTCAGTATCAATATAACCATATTTACCATCACGCTGGGCAGGGGCAAGGCCGCAACCAAAAGACCCCAGAAACTGGTATGTATTATCTCCAATAAGTTTCTTATTTCCCTTTAGATCTATATAATAGTAGTTTCCTTCAAGACAACATGGGATTACACCAGTATCTGAATCATAGGCTCCAAGATATTCAAATGTCAGTCTGATTTTTCTTGTACCATCTTTAAGCGTCATGCCCCATTTACCATTTTCCTCAACAGCTACATAGTTCACATCATCTTGAACATGCCAATCACTGATTGTCGTAAAAGAAACATATTTATCGATGCATTTAGTAGAGAGTTCAACTTTTAGATTGTTGATTTCTTCATTATCTTTAATCGCGTTCGGTGCACTATTAATAACCTTTATAGCCTCTGTGTATTGAGCCTTTGATATATAGTAATTAGCCTTTTTAACATAGGAAACTGGATCTTTAGGAGACATACTAATTGCCTTGTCGCACGTTGTGATAAAGCCATTGATATCACCAAGTTCATAATACATATCTGCAATTTTAAGTACGATATCATACTCTTTAGAATTTAATTTAAGGGCTTTCTCGTAATTTTCAAGTGCATCAATATAAATACCCTTTTCCTCATAGGAAGCAGCTTTCTTAAGATAATCGTTATATGCGGTCGTGTTCTCGATTTGACCTTTGAAAGTCCCCATCCAAGCTATTGCTGTAAAAACAATTAACGCAATAAATACCAGAGTTGCTTTTCCTTTTTTCATTCTAGTTAACCTCCTATCATCAGCAACAAATATTCTAAAGCTATGCCAGCACACGCGAATGGTGCCATCGGCACAGAATCCTTCAATCCGGCCTTCTTTGTTATCAATAGCATTACTCCACCGATAACCGATATAAGGATTGTATAGAACAGGGTTGCCAGTATTTCTGTGCTACCAACAAAGGCTCCAATTACAATAAACATCTTTACATCGCCCATGCCAACGCCCTTGCGAGATATTAACATGGCAACAGCCATAATCATTCCTCCAATGGCAGCTCCAAGTAACGGATAAACCAAAACAGTTTTCCAATATTCTAAATTGACTACAATCTCGTATATCAAGAAGACAACGCGGGCAATTAACATTATAAGAACAATTTTATTCGGAATCTTCTTTTCATGATAATCAATCTTTGCAAGAAGATATACACCCCAAAACAGTGTTGACCATTTCATTAGAACAGGTAGCGAATAAATATCATGTCTTATAGCATACATGGTTTCAATAACTACAATCACCAAAAAGATGACAGACGTTATAATTAAATATTTAATATTCTTCTTTGCAATATCTTTAAGGCAGCCGTTCTCACAAAGTTTATATCTAACCTTCAGATAAAAGAAGGAAGCAACAACGAGTGCGACTGAATATAAAATTGTAACAATTGCGCTAATCACTTCGTTTTCTCCTAATTCAATGCTTTATCGCGATAAGTAGTGTTAACCTTTACACCTGTTTCCGCTTCAATTTCTGCTGCAATCTCATTTAGTATTGCAAGATTATCAGCATTTGATTTTGCCTCTTCCGGCACAACAAGGATAATTTCCGCACTTCTATGTTTTACACTTTCAAGTGCTGTTTGGCACTGTGTACCGTCCTCCATAGTTATGCTATCATCAATTTTCCCTATGTTAGTTAACAGCTTGTTTGCATAACCTTTAACAGTGCTTTTAATTTTGCTTTTTTTCAAAAAATAGTTATCAGGATCCTTTTCATTTGCAGCAACTTTTTGATAATCAGAATATGTTACTGAAAACACATTCATTGAATGAACCGAGGTAAAGGTATTCGTATTCTGATCATATATATCAACACCTACGCCCTCTTCAACTGCCTGAGACGAATGTTCGCTCTGTATTTTGTCCACATAATCCTTTCCACGTTCAAAATCTCCTTTTTCCCAATTGGATGTTGAACTGTTTATATCCTTAAGCCGTGTTCCCGTAACCCATGCAGCTGTACTCGCAGTTTGTTTAATTACCAATGTGTCATCGAAAATTCCAAAACCATTTACTTTGATTTGATACACAACTACAACATTTATGCTTCGTTGATCCGTTAGGAAAGATGACATGCGAAAATCTAGGCCATCCAAACCATCAACAACGCCCATTTTTTCAAGAATTTCGTCCGCACCACTGCTTGAAGTAATATATTTGGGTACGAGTGCCTTGCATAATGGTTGTGCAATAATCTTGGTAATAAGTTCGTTGCCAACTTCTTTACCCATTTTATTCATCATTGTAGCTAATGCTGAAACAATGCCTTTAGGATCTTCAAAAATTGGGCCAAAACTGTTATATACATTTTCGGCCGCAGCTGCAACTTCATTTACATCATTTCCTATCCCGGAAAATGTGTCCAGCATAGAACCAAGTTCTGTTGCTGTTGTGGAACTATAATTGCTTGCAACCGTTGTTGATTTATCAGTGAAATCGAAGATTGCCTGCACGGCATCATCAATTTCATCAACCCCGCCACTTTCCGTATTCGCGATTCCAACTCTTTCAGCAATATAGTAATACTGAGAAATTTCTTTTGCGACCTGGTCTATGGCATATTGTGTTGTACTTTCAACCTTTGCAATCGTTGCCAGAGATACTATGGTCACAAAAGCAAACATAAATATAGACAGCGATAAAATCGCTTCGATTGTAAAAGAACCTCTTTCGCTCTTATTTCTCATAGTCTCTCTCCTAAATTACTTTTTTATATTCTTAGCAATTGCCTCAACAATTTTTGAAACATCATAATTTTCAGTCATCGGTATTCCAACAATATATACCGGCAGGTTTCCATTATCTCCTGCAAGCAGGTAAATAGCAGAAAAATCCACTTCTCTCTTTTTTTCTTCATTTGTGAATGTTCCTTTAACCATTAACATCTCAATTCCATTGTAAGTAATTACTGTAGAATCTTTAATGTTCTGAGATGTCGAATCAAAATCAAAAAGGGAACGAACCTTGTGTTCAAGTGTCTCAAATATATATTTTTCACACATTGAAGGAGCGTCGTTGATATTGTTTATTTCCAACATTATTCCGGCTGTTGAAGGGGCTTCGACAACTAGGCAATAATCTGAAGTTCCTATTAGACTACCATAATCAGAATCGCGGTCATTTGCATCTGAAGGATATGCTATATTATATCCCATAAAGGTATACGTTTGAGACAAATCCATATTAGCAGAGTCATTATCTTTTTTCTCTTCAGAAAAATTATCACCTCTGCTTGTCTGAGTATTCTGCTCATCTGGTGTATTGGGTGTATCTACATATAAATTGTTGTTGCCACATGCAACAAGTGAGGGTATAAAAGCAAAAACCACTAACAACGAAATAATCTTTTTAAACATTTCTATTATCCTCCTTAATATCCAAGAATGCCTACATATTTAATTTCTTGACGTCCAGAACCAATATTACTGAAATCCAAATCGTATGTTGAATCCCCATTTGCATCAACACCAGTTGTAACCGGAACACTAAAGAATGTAGTTCTTATAGAAATTTTGGCGTTAATTTCCACCATAGTATACGCTTTTGTAATATTAAATGAACTGTTACTCTGCGAAACATTTGCCTGTATAAGCTCTGCACATCTCTGAAGCATTGAGGTTTTATTGGCAGTTATTGATAATAACATAAACGCCTTAATATACTCTTTATATGTAAGAGAAAATCCGGTTGCTGCTGCAGTTTTTCCACCCTCTGTGTCGCTCAAATTGCCCATATATTTATCTATTGCAGATGTAACCTTCTCCTTAACTTGATCTCCACCCTCACTAATTATTTGATCAACTTCCGATTTTAGCTCATCACCAACAGATGAAACTGCGTTGGTAATCTTTTTCTTAATCGGATCCACAACTGACTTTAACACAGTTTCAACCCTCTCTGAAACTGAGGTCAGACGGCCTTCTTTGGCATCACAGTATGCTGAATAAATGTTAGTAACCAAATAATCACGTACCGTCATTGTTGAACCTGTTTTTTCATCAGAAATCTGCGTTGTCTTTATAGCCTCAATAGCAACTCTTTTTGCTCTATCGGAAGCATTATCTCCAGTTGCAGACGGCAACATTGAATTTAACAAATCATCAACTTTTGTTTGCACATCATTTTTAGTTAGTTTAGTTTGATTGTAATTTGACTCTCCTACTATTTTGACTGCAAATGTCTCAATTGAAGTCATAATACTACCTTGAATATTTTCTACAAGACCGTTGGTCGTATTTTCAATATACTCGTCTACTGCTCCTGTAACAGAATCAATTGACTCCATTGCAGTGTTTTCAATTTTTGTGAAAACATCGTCAATTACAGCATCGGCAGCTGTCATTCCGGCCTGAACAGCACCCTTAATTCCCATCACCCATGTATCTCTTGATTTGTATAATGCAACTGCTTCGCCATTACACAAATTATCAAGGTCAACCATGGATTCTGCCATTGACCAAGCAAGTAGAATAACCGTCTGCACAATAGGAACACCAAATCCGGTCCACCCAGCAATTGCTGTGGCAGCGGCCAATGCTGGAGTACGAGTATCACTACTTGTAAGTGCATAAATTGAATTTAAGGCAAATCTTATACCAAATATTGTTGCCTTTGCACTGTTAAGATTGCCCTCAACCGTGTCTTTTCCGTACAGAATGTACTCCATCTCACTACCAAAAAACTTATTTTTACTCATATCTTCGTTACTTAATGACATAAGATCTTCAGAACCCTTACCGGTTGTATAACAACTGAACATCTCCGTAAAGTATTCCTCAAGATAAACATAGTCTCTTGCTGTTTCAGCAACATTCGTAAGATTCGTTAATAAATTAGAAATTCCAGTCAAGTTCGCTTTGGCATTATCAGCCATCGAATTATCATCACCAGAAGAATCAATTGCCGTTGGATCAAAGGATTTAGCTCCTGCATCATTGCCTTGAGCTAACGAAGCAATTGCATCACTGATATCACTTGTTAGTCCGGTACTTGTTACATAATTACCGGTTGTAACGCCAGTAACATCTGCAGATTTATCTGAATTACCCTTGTTAATGAGTCTTTTTCTCCGCTCCTTTGCTGTAGCCTTTTCAGAAGACTCGCCTTCTACATTCGAACAAATATTCTTCAGGTATTTGTAAAACTGCTGTTCTTCAGTGATTTTTTTATAAGTCGCAGGCGTAATTCCCATCTTAACATCTGCGTTTATGTAATTATTCATTATACTTTCTGCTCGCGAGGACACACTGTATGAAGCGTTTATTTCAAATTCAGGGATACTGGATGCATACCGTTCAAAATAATTTACGGAATCATAATCTGAAATGCAAATTTTTTTTCCATAAAATGTAACACTATCTAATTTTTCTTTTATCTTAACAAAATGAGTTTTGTTATCCTCCAAGACATTCTTTAGCTCATTAACTGCATCTTCATTAATATCTTTGGCGGAATTAGCGTAGTCGCTTTGCATAGATGATTTAATTTCACTATCTGACAGTGCATTAACCTTATCACTCCATGTTGTCCTAACAGAATCAAGTTCATCCACCTTGTCCAATACAGCGTCTAATGCGTCAATCGCGTCTGTAAGTTTAGTTTCAATCTCACTTATCTGAGAATACCATCCATACAGTAGTTTTGATGCTTCTTTGCCTTTTGCGCTCGCAGAGCTTTTCCAAGAGGATGAAGCGTTTTTCGCATCCTTTACAATGGTTTCTAACTGTGCAACAATTGTAGCGTAGGCCTCATTCTCTTTAGCAAGTGACTCTCGCTCATCCTTAGTGAGTTTGCCATAGTAATCGTCCATCATAATCAAGTAAGTGTACATTTTTGTAAAATCACTCATATTGTTCTTAACATCAACAATATACTGTGTTTGAGACGAAAACGTGGAACCAGATCCATATCCAAAATAGTCCTTTACTGCTTTAGTATAAGTTGTTTCTTTGGCAACATAATTCCCATTATCATCAACCTCAAAATCGATGTCTTTTTTTAATTTTTCTTTGAGGAGATTATATGCCTGCATATTCTTATTATCGCCTTTAAGGGCATCAATCTCTTCTTTAACAGATTTTTTTAAATCTTCGTTAATTGCAATAGAACTAACCTTGTATGTAGGAGATTCAACAGCGATAATATATTCTGCCATTTCTTGTATATATTTTTTTGCTGTCGCTAAATCATTATTCAAAGAGGTTAAATAATCTCCTGTATATTTTGAACCATCTCCATCTACCTGACTATTAAAAGAATTGATAGCCTTGTAAGCAGTTTCACATGCATCCTGAACAGTATTAAGTTTCTTCTCATAATCAACTTTTGCTTCAAGAGCTTTACTTTGTTTTGAAGTTTCGCCAATACAACCAAGCTTGGTTAACAGACCTGTTCCTATACTCACCGGGCCACGATATTTCATATACTCAATAATCTGCCGTTCCAATACAGTAGGATTTGCTAATGCTGAGTTTGACACCTCAACAAGTTCAAATTGCTCCACCTGTGTATCAACTATATTATCAAAACTCACATCGTCAGTAGAAAATATGCTACCAATGCTATTTATGAAGCTCCGTGTATATGAGTCACTCCCTTGTAGAAGCCCTTCGTTATTAATAGTGTTGGAGAAGTATCTTGACACATTTTTCTCCAAATCCTCTGTTGTTTCGGACATTGCAAAAAGTCCATAAACATCCTTTAAAATCTGATTATACTCTGACAGGGCAGCATTCATTGCCAAATCACCCGCACCAGTGACAGATGTTCTGGCAGCAGAGATTCTTGCGCCGTCAACAGTGAGACCAGCACAAGTAAACATTGGTAGCATAATTAAAACCAAGAATATTGAAATAGAACCTTTTGTTTTTCTAAAAAATTTATTCATATCATCACCATGACAACCCTATTTTTGCGCAGACATCCGAGAATTTCTGCTTATAGATTGCTATCTTTTCATTTATTGTTTGTTTTTTCGAACCAATTTTTAGGTTTTTCATCATATACTCAGTAAGATCAAACACCATATCTGTGTTCCTTATGAATTCTGCAGGATCTCCTACAACTGCGGTGGCAGTTACATCAATACTGATATTATCAGTCAAACCAAGTGCCTTAAATAATTGAGGAGTAGAAATATACTTAACTACTCGAACTTGTACTTGCTGACTTAAGATGTTATTCGTTGTAGTGATTGTACAATCTACATTCGATGATGCAAGAAACGAATTACTCGTAACCAAACGTTCAAGATTGTTTTCAAGTGTACTTATTTCACTCGAATCTAGAAATCCACTACCCCAATATCGATAAGGATCGTGTTCGCTCATAAGTGCGTTAATCACCCTTTTATCTGGTGTTGACTTATCTGTCCAGTTAAAATCGGCTTTTGAAGTAACGCCTGATTCCCTATACAACTTTTCGTAACCCGGAATTCCTGCCTCTCTGCTTGCCGCTACGGCAATTCTCTGCGCATCATTGTAAATAACAACATTTTGCATAACATAACTGCCCATATAAATGAGGAATCCCATAACAAATAAAACAAGCGGAAAAATCAAGGTCATTTCAATAACTGAAGAGGCGCCTGTATCATCATTTTTAATTTTTTTCAAATAGGCTTTCATTTTTTTCCACTCCTTTAGATTTTCCTTGAGAACGGAATGGTACCCCCACACCGTTTTCAGACGGTGTGGGGTTTTTCTTCGTTGTCCTAAGCAATGCCAAGGGAACCTTTGATCTGATCGAACAAACCATTCACAATGTCTGTGAGCTGTTTTCTGAAAATAGCAACAAGGGCGATAACAACAATGATTACCAGTATAATGGCAATGATGTTGGCTTCGCCGCTTTCTTCCTTCAGAAAATTGTTTAATTGATTTTTCATACGAAAAAAAACATTCAACAATCGCTTTTTCAATGTCATTTCCTCCTTATCATGAAAATTTCATTTATATTCGGTGGCTTTCGCCTTGAATATCAAAACATGTTGGCGAAAATAGGAACAATCACCATCAAGAGAATACCAACAAACATAATCATTACTGGTATCATCAATTTTGAGCCAGCGACTTCACCTTTCCGCTTTGCTCTATGCTTCTTTTCTTCCCAACTCTCATCATTCATGTATTTTAGGTTCACAGCAAGCTCGCCGCCACCTTTCTGAATGTTTTGAGACAAAACTGAAGCAAACTTTCTAATTTCCTTTACCGCACATCTTTGAGCTAAGTTGTAAAATGCATCAAGTTCTGACACGCCATTATTCATTTCCTCACTGGTAGTCTGCATTTCCTTATATAGTGCTCGATCAGATGTATAGGCAACTTTTGTCCAGGCTTCACGTATTACTAATCCAGCATTAACTAACAACGTCAATTTAGACAAGACTTCTGGATAATCAGATATAATTTCATCTCTCTTTTTTTCAACAGCTCTGCTTACATCCATATCAAGTGAAACTATAATTGCAACTGTCGCAACTTGTGCCAAAAATGCATATAGAATATTATTCGTTATTGCTCCAATAAAAAGTCCTAATGGAGCAATGGTAATTAAATATGTAATCTGACCTCCGACGATACAATAATGATAATATTCTGCATATTTTTCGCCGTAAATCTCAGCAATCTTCCTTTCTTTCTTGCGACCGCCTTCTGTTTTGAGATTTACCTTAAACATATCTATGAATCCAAAACCAATTAAAAACAGCTCTGGCATCATAAATTTTTTTGAGTTAATCGAAACAAGAATATTATCAAAGCTATTTCTATACTTAAGGTAGAGAATTGCCCATAAAATAACCATCAGTGTTCCTAATCCAGATAAAACATACGCCAACATATAGTTCATTCAGACACCATCCTTTACACCTTAATGTCAGTAATCTTTTTGCCAATTTTATATGCTACTGCAAACATAATGATTGCAATAATTTTGACAATAACATTTAACGGAGTATTTGCTGTGATTGAGGCCTCTCCCAGCATACCCATCATGGAAATAACGATAAATGGCATTATACACATAACATTAATTTCGTTTTTGCTGGCTGCTATTGTCGTTTGTATTTCCATCTCTATTTCAATTTTGTCACTAATAATATCTCTACTATCAGACACGATTTTCTTCAAATTGCCACCCAGACGATTGCAGACAGCGAAAGTTTCTGCAAAACTATTGATATCATCAATGCCACATCGGGCTGACATATCTCTCAATAATTCCTCAATAATATAATTATTGTGCAAACCATTAACAACTATTGATAACTCCTTCACCATAGGAGCCTTTTCTCCATATGACATTTTCATATCATTAAGTGCATCCGTAAAAGCATCTGGTGTATTCTTACCAGATGAAAATGAGTTGCTCAGAGAATCGAGAACATCTCTGAATTGCATAAGTATTGTACGTCTTCGCTTATTTTGTAAATAATTTCTATATATCGGTATTGCAATAAATCCAACGATAACGCCAATAATTAAACTTGTAACAAACACGCCAAACATAATATGAGCCGCCAAAAAACCTGCGACCAATCCTATTGCAAATCCAGTGGCTCTTTCACCAAATGTTAAGTTGTAAACATTATAGTCTCCACCTACCCCTGTTATACCTACAAGTGGCACATACTTTTCTTTTTTCTTACTCATCACAATCACCTTAAATTGTTTCCTTAATACCTGCCAAACGCAACTTATGATCATTCTTCATAGGATTATCAGTTCGTTTCAGTTTTCCAGACACTCTTTCCATTGTACTGTTTTCATCTTCCTCGAAAACATAAAGCGGATTAAGAATAATTTCTCCGTTTTCATATTCAAGAACCTCAGTAATTTCCATAGTCCTTCTTGACTTATCGCGAAGACGTGAAAGATGAATAATTATATCGACCGCTGAAGCTATTTGCTGCTTTATTGCTTCTAATGGAAGCCCTGCGGCACCTTGTAAAACCATCGTTTCAAGACGACTTAACATATCGGTTGTGGAATTTGCATGACCTGTTGAAAGAGAACCATCATGTCCTGTATTCATAGCCTGCAACATATCTAAGGCTTCACCGCCACGAACCTCGCCTACAATTATTCTTTCGGGTCTCATACGAAGGGATGATTTTATAAGATCCCTAATAGTAATCTGCCCAGCTCCCGAGGAGTTAGCATTACGAGTCTCCAAACTTACAAGATTGTCTATGCTTGTAATTTGTAATTCAGCAGAGTCTTCAATTGTAATGACACGCTCATCTTTCGGAATATAGTTGGACAACGCATTTAAAAAGGTTGTTTTACCAGATCCAGTACCACCGCATACCAAAATATTGTATTTGGCTCTTATAAGTAGTTCTAATTTTTCTGCAATCTCATGAGTTATAGAACCATATTCAATTAACTTCTCAATTGTCATAGGATCCTTTGAGAACTTACGAATTGTCATTGTTGGCCCGCACAATGCGATTGGTGGAAGCACAACATTAACACGTGAACCATCAGGAAGCCTAGTGTCAACTATTGGATTCGCCTGATTAACCTCTCTACCAGCCATACCAACTATTCTTTGGATAACATCTTCTAGCTTTCTTTGATTTTCAAAGCTTTTATCAAGCTTTTGCAAACGGCCGTTTTGCTCGATAAATATATTATCCGGGCCGTTAATCATAACTTCTGTTATGGTATCATCCGTCATAATTGTATCCAAAAGGCCGAGACCTCGAATTGAACTGTAAATCTGTTGAACAATTGATACTCTCTTTTCAATCGGACAATAAATGTCCTGGAGATGTTGCTCTGTTATAGATTCAATTTTTTCTTCAAGCTCATCATCACTCAGCTGTGTAAGTGGAAGATTGTCAGTAACATACTTTCTTATGTCAGCAACAAGCCGTAATTCTTGATCTGCATCCATATTGACACCTCCTATAATCAGATAATTTTATCAAACATACTCATTTTAGAGAGTTGTTCTATCACTTGTTCAGTAGTTGCGTGCTCATAACGCGGAGCACCGCCAATATTTGCAATCTCAATACCATCAATTATTTTGCCTATTTTATTACTAAACTTGTTATAAATAAGAACAAGTTTAGTTAATAATGAATTGTCCTTATTTTGTTCAAGAGCAACCAATGCGTTATAAGCACGATAAATTTTTAAATTAGATACATCAGACCCATCACCGACAATAACAATATTATTCATCATTCTCAGAATTTCTAAAATATCCTTAGATAAATAGAAATCTAAATCCACTGCAATATAATCATAAACGCCAATAAGTTTTAACTCTGAAATAAGTCTGGTGATTTCTTCATTTCCAAGTTCCATCATATCCAGAGCAAACTTAGTTTGAGAATAGAAGCATACACCGGTATGGTCTTGTTTTACACAACTTTCAAGTTTAAGCGCCAGATTTGTTTTTTTGCTTTTTAAAGCAAAAATAATATCGCTCATATCAAACTGACCTTCTCCAGAAAAGAAGACATCAGCAGAGCCATATTTTTCAAGATTAAGATACAGTACCTTTTTCCCTTGATTGGCAACTTTTACTGCAAATGCGGCTGCAAGTGAAGATGTACCAACTCCACCGCATATGGAAGAGAAAGCGATGACTTTTGTATGATCATCACCAAGTTTTAGTCCGGCTACTCTCCCAGAATTTTCAGAATAGATGCTAAGAATCTGCTTATAAATAAGATCTGCTTTTTGAAATTTGCAAATGGCTCTCTGATTGTTTAACTGGTCAACATCAGGGGAGTCCACAAAATAAGCAAAGCCACACCGCTTAGGTAACGCTGTAATATCAATATCGAACGCATCGCTTGCAACAAGCACATCGATTCTGTTCGAATCCAACGTAGATAGAGCTAATGCCTTATCAGTGAATGAATAAATCTCAAATTTGTCTGCATACTTAGTGTTAAATGCTGTAACAATCCTATTAAGATAACTTTGATCGCTTTCCAAAATTGCAAGTTTAATTCTCATAATACAATACACCTTTCCACATTTATTCTTGCACTGACAGCAAATTAGCCAGTTGTTCTTTTATTATTGTTTCAAAATCTTATATATCAACTAATGTTTTATATAGCAACTATTTTCTTACTTTCTGTCGCATTATCTATAATCCAAAATAGACTTTTATATTCAAGGAAAACATATCACATTTTTCTCTTCCAAAACGTAAAATGTAACTTTTGGTAGTCGAAAATGTAACTTTTGGTAATTTTATGTCAAAAAAACACTTTTTTTCGAACTATCGTTCTTTAAATCTACCTCATTTTGCACTTGGCATACTTATAACGC